>ERZ1034952.2466-NODE-2466-length-13620-cov-9.989311_pt1 | contig 13620 bp, 16 predicted proteins | sample MGYA00520625_ERZ1034952 | MGnify/ENA primary metagenome ERZ1034952 (study PRJEB33766, sample SAMN09781773) | gut metagenome | biome: gut microbiome | host: Homo sapiens | place: Madagascar | study: EMG produced TPA metagenomics assembly of the PRJNA485056 data... | reverse complement strand
GTTGCAATTTATGTAACCTTACAGTATTATAGTAATAGAGATTAGCAAAGGGACAAGAACTTTGCAGATAAAAGGGGTGTGTAGAAGTGGATATAGCGTCTTTAATTGGTATCGTTGCGTGCCTGGGACTGGTTATGTTCGGTATTGTATCGGGTGATGACGGTATGGCAGCGATAGGATTCTTCGTTGACTGGCCATCCATGCTGATTACTTTTGGTGGTTCATTCATGGCTACTATGGCATCAGTAACGTTGCCGGATTTCATTGGCGGACTGAAAAGCTTTACTTTGATTTTTAAGACAGAGTCAGCCAATATACCTGAAATGATAACCAAGATTATTGATCTGTCCAACGTAGCAAGAAAGGAAGGACTTCTTTCTTTGGAAGAAGCAGCCAGTGATCTGAATGATGCTTTTATGAAAAAAGGTATTCTTCTGATCGTCGATGGTACAGATCCGGAACTGGTCAGAGGTATTCTGGAGACAGAGCTGGTAAGTATTGAAGGAAGACATAAGGATAAAATAGGATTCTGGGAGACTTTGGGTTCTATGGGTCCTGCATGGGGTATGATCGGTACTCTGGTAGGTCTGGTTATCATGTTACAGCATATGACAGATCCTTCTTCCCTTGGACCATCCATGGCAACTGCGTTAATTACAACATTCTATGGTTCCCTGCTTGCAAACTGGATCTGCGGGCCTGTCGGCAATAAATTAAAATCCAAGAATGCGGCTGAAATACAAGCAAAAGAAATTATGATCGAGGGACTTTTGTCTATTCAGGCAGGAGAGAACCCAAGAGTTATTGAAGAAAAATTAAAATCATTTATGTCACCTAAGGACAGACCTACTGCAACGGAAGAAGGAGCTGGAGGTGAAGCTTAATGGCGAAGAAGAAACCTGAAGAAGTAAAGAAGGGCCTTGACGAATGGATGGGTACTTTCTCGGATATGATGACTTTGCTGATGTGCTTCTTCGTTATGCTGTTCGCAATGTCTAATGTAGATGAGGCAAAATTTGATGAAGTGTCACAGTCCTTCCAACAGAACTTCAGCATTTTTAAAGGTGGAGCCAAAGCAATCGGCGACGGGGTTCTGGTCAGCAACGGTGTCAGTCAGTTGAACATGCTGGATGAGTATATTAACAGTACTGGTAAAGTGGCAGACAGTGACACACAGAATACTGAATTCAAAGAAAATGCCCAGGGTGAGATGGATTCCAAGATGCAGGAGCTTGCAGAAGAACTGGGAGCATCCAAGGAAGAAATCAAGGAATTACAGGAATCTATCCAGAATCTCGAAAATGAGAAATTAAAGCTTTCCGAGGAATTGGCAGAAAGAATAGAAGAATCGCTGGCAGAGAATTTTCTGTCAGATCAGGTTGATGTAACATTTGACGCAAATTGTGTTGTTCTGACATTCAACGGAGCTTTCCTGTTTGATTCAGGCAAGGCAGATCTCAAGACAGAAGCATTGCCAATGTTAAATAAGATCGGAAAGATATTGAGTAAATATGCGGATGACAACATAGAAATAGAAGGTCATACCGATTCTGTTCCACTGAATGGTGGCAGATATGAAAATAATGATGTATTGAGCAGCTATAGAGCGTTAGCGGTATTTGATTACCTGAAGGATAACGCTTCCATAGATCCAAGTATTATGAAGCATTCGGGACGAGGGGAATATGAACCGATTGCGGATAATTCAACGCCGGAAGGCAGAGCAAAGAACAGAAGAGTTGAAATCAAAATCTATAACGCATTGAGTGCCTATTAAAAGGGGGAGTGCATGAAATGAAAAAAAATCTATTATCTATTATTATTCTTGCATTGTTAGTGGTGAACATCGTATTATCAGCAATTATGATGATCAGCGTAACAAGCGCATCTAAGAAGACTGCAGCACTGGTGTCTGATATCTCTACCATTATCGGACTGGAGATAGACGGATTACCCAAATCAGAGACAGTCGGTTCCGTATCCATGGCAAACACAGAAGTATACAACATATCCGATGAGCTTACCATTCCACTTAAGAACGATGAAGATGGAACAAGCCATTTCGCAGTAGGTAAGGTTTCCTTATCTATGGACAAAACCAACAAAGATTATGAGACATATTCTCCTACTCTTGAATCCAAAGAAGGCCTGATCACAGATATCATTTTCAGTGTATTCGGAAGCCATACAATGGATGAAGCCAAGAGTAACCCGGAAGTCCTCAAATCAGAAATTTTACAGAAGATTCAGGAATTATTTGGTTCAGACTTTATTTATGGAGTGTCCTTTAATTTCTTGTATCAGTAATATATCTCTTAAATCAGGCTACAGGGGGTGATTGGCGAAATGGGAGACGTATTATCTCAAAATGAGATTGACAGTTTGCTTGCAGCGTTGAGCAGTGGCGAACTGGACGTAGAGGACATGCAGGAAAAAGATGAAAAACAAGTCAAGAATTATGACTTTTCCAGACCTGCCAAGTTCTCTAAGGAACATCTTAGAACGTTGGGCATGATTTTTGAACATTATGGAAGATTACTATCTACTAATTTACCGGTATATCTACGGAAGAACGTACAGGTAAGTGTAGCGAGTTCGGAAACAGTAACCTTTGCAGAATTTTCAAATGCATTATCGAACCCGGTATTACTTACAATTGTCAACTTTTCACCGATGCAGGGCAGTATTATTATGGAACTGACCAGCGGACTCGGTTATGCGATCATTGACAGAATGCTGGGTGGCAAAGGAGAAACACTGGAAAAGACCAGAGAATTCTCCGAAATAGAAATGAGCATTATTGAACGAATCATGGTTATCTGTATGCAGCTGCTTAGGGAACCATGGAAGAATGTGGCGGAGATTAATCCATTTCTGGAAAGAATTGAGACAAATCCGCAGTTCGCTCAGATCATTTCACCCAGTGACATGGTAGCGTTAGTTACCATGAATGTTAAGATCGGTGATGTGGAAGGGTTGATGAATGTATGTCTTCCGTTTTTCACATTAGAGTCCGTTATGGATAGATTGAATACGAAATTCTGGTATTCCAATCTACAGAAAATGGATGAAGAAGATTATGAACAGTTTCTTGAAGTTATGGTACGTAAGGTGGATGTGCCTGTTAAGGCTGTCCTGGGTAAGAGCGTGATCACAGTAAATGATTTCGTAAATATTCAGGTCGGTGACATCATCAGACTGGATTCCAAAGTGGATGACGAGATGGATGTTTATGTAGGCAATATCAAGAAATTCACCGCAGTGCCGGGAGCTAATAAAGAGAATTATGCTGTGAGAGTAACATCAGTGATACGGGAGGAGGAGTAAAGGCAATGGATGGTATGTTATCTCAGGATGAAATAAATGCGCTGCTTAATGGCGTTGACTTGTCAGCTGATGACAAAGGCAGTGCGGCTGCCACCACTGCAACAGTGGATAGTAGTGAAGAAGGGTTAACAGATGTAGAGAAAGATGCGATTGGGGAAGTAGCCAATATCAGTATGGGGACTTCTGCAACTACACTGTATTCTTTAGTAAACCGTAAGGTCAATATTACAACTCCGGTAGTTGAAATGACTACTTGGGAAGAAGTAATGACCAACTATGAAAAACCATGTGTTTTTATTCAAATCAAATATACGGTAGGTTTGAATGGCACGAACATTCTGGTACTGAAAGAACATGATGTAAAAGTCATTACAGACCTGATGATGGGTGGAGACGGTACCAATGTAGATGGAGAGATCAGCGAATTGCATTTGAGTGCAATTTCAGAAGCCATGAATCAGATGATGGGATCTTCGGCGACTTCTCTTTCATCCATGCTTGGCAAGACAATTGATATCAGCCCGCCAGAAGCTAGTCTTGTAGATCTTCAGACAAAAGAACCAGCAGAATTATCTCCTTTCCTGGAGGATAAATTCGTTAAGATTTCTTTCAAAATGCAGATAGAAGATCTGGTTGATTCTACATTGATGCAGTTGTATCCATTGGATTTTGCAAAATCCATTTACAAGACATTTATAGAACAGCAGATGGGTGGAACAGTGGAAGAAACACCAACACCGCCACCTGCACCACAGGCAGCAGCACCAACACCGGCACCCGCACCTGCACCACAACCTGTTCCAACACCGCAGCCTGCACCACAGATGCAGATGGGTATGCCTCAGGGAATGCCAATGAATCAGATGGGTGGACAGATGGGGATGCCTCCTACAGGAATGCCGATGAACAATGGAATGCCTATGAATGGTGGAATGCCTCAGTATGGAGCACCATATGGAATGCCGAATGTAAATATTCAGCCGGCACAATTCCAGAGCTTTGCTCCTGCCAATACAGAAATGGTGAGTGCAGAAAGCATTGGATTAATTAAGGATGTACCATTAGAGGTAACTGTAGAACTTGGCAGAACTACAAAATCTATTTCTGATATCCTGGAATTTGCTCCGGGAACAATTATTGAACTGGACAAGATAGCCGGAGAACCTATTGATGTTCTTGTAAACGGTAAGTTCGTAGCTAAGGGCGAAGTTGTAGTTATTGAAGAAAGCTTCGGCGTCAGAATCATGGAGATTATTAAATAGACGTCACAGTCAGGCACAAATAATTTGGAGGAGAATTTAAATGGCAAAAAGAATTCTAATCGTAGATGATGCTGCATTTATGAGAATGATGATCAAAGATATTTTGACTAAGAATGGTTATGAAATCGCAGCAGAAGCAGAAAATGGCAAAGTAGCTGTAGATAAATACAAGGAAGCAGCACCGGATCTTACACTGATGGATATTACCATGCCGGAGATGGATGGTATTCAGGCACTGAAAGGAATCAAGGCAATTGATCCTTCTGCAAATGTAATCATGTGTTCTGCAATGGGACAGCAGGCAATGGTAATTGAAGCAATTCAGTCCGGCGCTAAGGACTTTATTGTAAAGCCTTTCCAGGCAGAAAGAGTATTAGAGGCAGTAAAGAAAGTAGTAGGTTAATATGCTGTTATCAATGACATCTAACAGGTTAGACTCCATAGTTCAACTGATTACCGCAGTATGTATCTTTATATTTGTATTAGCTTTAGCTTATTTTACGACGAAATTCACAGCGGGCTTCCAGAAAAGTAAACTGGCAAGCCCAAATGTGGAAGTTATTGAAACTTTTCGGCTTACGCAGAATAAATATATTCAGATTGTAAGAGTCGGCACCAGATATTATTCCATAGCTGTCTGCAAGGACACGATTACGATGCTGGGAGAATTAAACGGTGAAGATCTTACGATACCGGAGACGGGAACTGGAACGACAGTGAGTTTTAAAGAGATTTTGGACAAGGCAAAAGGAATTAAGCATAAGAAGTAGGTGGGTTCATGAAAGATTTAAAACTTCGGGATAAGGTCAGAACCTTATTGTATATGATAGGAATGGTTGCAGTACTGTTTATGGCAGAGACTACAATCGCATATGCAACAAGTGATGATGACGCTTTATCTAATTCCATTCTCTCGGAGCAGCCGGTAGATGAGAACAGAACGAACATCAGGGAGCCGGGTTCGTCAGAGAATGCAGATGACTTAAAGCAATTAAATATAGCGAACAGCCTTACAGTTTCTTATGACGGAGGCAATGGAGAACTGGCTGGAACATTAAGAATTTTATTAATTCTGACAGCAATTTCTCTGGCACCGATTTTGCTGGTGACGATTACTTCTTTTACAAGAATTCTGATCGTACTTCACTTTACAAGACAGGCACTTAATACTACATCAGCGCCACCAAATCAGGTGCTGATTGCAATTTCACTGTTTCTGACATTCTTTATTATGCAGCCTACTTTCAGTCAGATTTACACAGATGCTGTAGTGCCTTTTGAAAATGGGGATATACAGTTGGAAGAGGCGATGGATCTTGCGATTGCTCCGATGAGAGAATTCATGGCAGGTCAGACGCAGGTCAAGGATGCAGATGCATTCATGCAGATAGCAGATATTCCCTGGGATGGTACGGACTGGAAAGAAGTACCGACATCGGTATTGATTCCAAGCTTTATCATCAGCGAGCTCAGATCGGCATTCATAATAGGATTTATCATCTACATACCGTTTATCGTTATAGATATGGTAGTTGCTTCGGTACTGATGAGTATGGGTATGATGATGCTTCCGCCAACGACAATTTCAATGCCATTCAAGATTCTTTTATTTGTACTGGCAGATGGATGGAATTTAGTCATAGTAAATCTTGTCAGAACGTTCTATTAGGAGGTGCGGCATGAGTACAGAAATGGTAACAGATATGATGCAGGAAGCGTTGTTTCTGATATTGAAGACGTCAGCACCGCTTTTGATCATATCACTGGTAATAGGTCTGGTGGTCAGTATTTTTCAGACAGTTACATCAATTCAGGAACAGACACTTACCTTCGTACCTAAGATGGTCGGAATGTTCGTAGGATTGATGATTCTGGGACATTGGATGTTAAATGAGATGTCCGGTTATATGGAAGATTTGTGGAGAAATTTCACAATCTATATTCGATAAAAGACAACAATCGGAAGGGAGCTCTTAGACAGCATGGTTGACTTATCTTTTCCGGTGCGGGAGTTGGAATATTTCCTGCTGGTGTTTGCTAGAGTTGCAACCTTTGTATTTGCAGCGCCGTTTTTTAGTCAGAAGGGTGTACCCAATCAAGTAAAAATTGGATTAAGTGTGTTCGTTGCCTATATTATGTATGCTTTCGTTCAGCCGCACACATATCCGGAATACAGTACCGTATTTGGTTATAGTGTCATTATAGCGAAGGAAGTGGCAGTAGGTCTGTTCTTGGGAGCAGGAGCACAACTGTGTACTTCCATTGTTTTATTTGCGGGAAGAATCATAGACATGGAGATTGGACTATCCATGGCTAATGTATTTGATCCAACTACCAATCAACAATCATCTATTTCGGGATTGTTTTTACAGTATGGTGTCATGCTCATTCTGTTTGCGACAGGGCTTCACAGATATCTTCTGGCTGCTCTGAAAGAGACATTTACACTGATTCCCATAGGCGGGGCAGTATTCCATATGGATAATCTGCTGGCATGTGTAGTAGGATTCCTGAGTGATTATATTGTTATAGGTTTCCGTATATGCTTACCGGTATTTGCGAGCATTATGCTGATGAATATCGTGTTGGGACTTCTTGCCAAGCTGGCACCGCAGATGAATATGTTCTCTGTTGGTATTCAGTTGAAGCTGTTAGCAGGTCTTGGTGTACTGGTATTAACGATAAGTATGCTGCCCAGTGTATGTAATTTTATTACAACGAAAATGCAGCAGATGGTTGTAGCCGTAGTGAAAGGACTGATGTGATGTTAGAATTAAATCTGCAGTTCTTCGCAGCGGAAGGACCTGGCGGTGAGAAGACAGAAGAACCTACTGCCAAAAAGAAACAGGATACAAGAAAAGACGGTAAAGTAGCAAAAAGTAAGGAATTATCCAGCGGCGTAGAGCTGATAGCACTTTTCCTGATATTGAAGTTCTGGATTGGCAATATGGGAGAAGGATTTCTGGAATTATTCCAGAACATATATGAGAAGTTTCCACAGTATACCACATATTGGGGAGGCAATATCGCTAAAAGAGATTACAGCATTCTTTTTCGGGATGTATACATAGATATATTGAAGCTGTTGCTTCCGTTCTTCGCAGTAGGCGTTGCAATAGCATTCATAGTCAATATGGTTCAGTTCAAGTTTCAGATATCCACGAAGCCTTTACAGCCCAAGTTCAGTAAGCTGAATCCGGTATCCGGCATGAAGCGGCTGTTCTCGGCAGAGAAACTGATGGAGCTGTTTAAATCCATCTTAAAGGTTATCCTGATTTGCTATATTGTATATAGCACAATAAAAGATGAATGGAAATATTTGTTTCAGTTATATGATATGCCTTTGAATCAGGCGATTGAGCTCATAGGCAGTATTGCTGTTAATCTGGGGCTGAAAATATCTCTTTTCTTTCTGGTCATTGCATTTGCTGATTTTGCATATCAGAAGTACAAGTTCAACAAAGACATTAAGATGACAAAACAGGAAGTAAAAGATGAATATAAAAATGCAGAAGGTGATCCGCAGATCAAAGGTAAGATCAGGCAGAAGATGAGAGAAGTCTCTCAGAGAAGAATGATGCAGGATCTGACCCAGGCGGATGTGGTTATTACAAACCCGACACACTTTGCAGTAGCAATTAAGTATACGCCAGAGGCGCATTCAGCACCTGTGGTAGTAGCAAAAGGAGCAGATTATCTGGCGCAGAAAATAAAGGGGATAGCCAGAGAAAATGGCATAGAGATTGTAGAGAACAAGCCTCTTGCCAGAATGCTGTATGCGAATGTAGATGTAGGCCAGGAAGTACCGCCTGAACTGTATCAGGCAGTGGCAGAAGTATTGGCGATGGTCTACAAAATGCAGGGAAAGCTATAAGACATCAAAGGGGAGATTTAAAGGATGAAGAAGCAGGACTTAGGAGTAGCATTATATATACTTGCAGCATTCGTCATGTTGATTGTTCCAATACCGAACACATTATTGGATATACTGCTGGCATTTAATATGGCACTGGCGTTTACTATATTGTTCACGACCATGTTTGCCAAGGAAGTACTGGATATGTCCTATTATCCAACTATCCTGTTGTTTACAACAATATTCAGAATTGCATTGAACGTATCTTCAACACGTTTGATCCTTTCTACAGGTAATCCTGGTAACGTGGTTGCTACCTTCGGACAGTTCGTAGGCGGCGGCGACATGGTAATCGGTATTGTAGTATTTATCATTCTGATTCTGGTGCAGTTCATTGTTATCAATAAAGGTTCTGAACGAGTAGCAGAAGTAACAGCCAGATTTACACTGGATGCGATGCCTGGTAAACAGATGGCGATAGACGCGGACTTAAATACAGGAGCCATTACAGATGCACAGGCAAAAGAGAGACGACAGAAATTACAGGATGAAGCAAGCTTCTTCGGTTCCATGGATGGTGCTGTTAAGTATGTAAAGGGAGACGCAACGGCAGGTCTTATTATTACAGGTGTCAATATCATCGGTGGTATCCTCATGGGTATGTTAAGACAGGGCATGGACATCAACTCAGCTCTTGATAAATATGTCATCCTGACAATCGGTGATGGACTTGTCAGCCAGATTCCTTCTTTGTTGATTTCTTTATCAACAGGTATTCTGGTAACGAAAGGCTCCAAGGAAGCAGACTTTGGTACAGTGCTTGTAAAACAGCTCTTTGGTCTGCCCAAAGTACTCTACATGGTAGGTGCGGTTTTGGTTTTCCTTGGTATCGTAACACCTTTGAACAATCTGATTTTCCTGCCCTTAGGTGGAATCTTCATTATCTGCGGCAGAATGATAGCCAACACGATAGAGACTGCACAGATAGAGACACAGGCAGATACGGAAGAGGAATCGGCAGAAGAAATCAGGCGGCCTGAGAATGTGAATTCACTGTTACAGGTGGATCCGATTGAACTGGAATTTGGATATGGTATCATTCCACTGGCTGATGTGAATCAGGGTGGAGACCTTCTGGATCGTGTTGTTATGATCAGACGTCAGATCGCACTGGAACTTGGTACAGTTGTTCCTATTATTCGATTAAGAGATAATATCCAGTTAAATCCAAATCAATATATTATTAAGATAAAAGGCATTCAGGTCAGTGAAGGAGAGATCCTGTTTGACCATTATATGGCAATGAACCCCGGATTTGTCGAGGAAGAGATTTCCGGTATACCAACCTTTGAACCATCTTTCCATTTGCCGGCAATCTGGATTACAGAGAGCAGAGAGTGCAGGATATACAGTAGTAGATCCGCCTTCTATCATAGCAACACATTTGACAGAAATCATCAGACAGTATCTTGCAGAGCTTCTTACCAGACAGGATGTACAGAATCTGGTCAACAATGTCAAGGAATCCAATCCATCACTTGTGGAAGAGCTTGTGCCTAAGCTTCTGGGACTGGGTGACATTCAGAAGGTATTGCAGAATCTGTTAAAAGAAGGAATCTCTGTCAGAGACCTGGTTACTATTTTTGAAACACTTGCTGATCATGCAGCAACTACCAGAGATACGGATATACTGACTGAATATGTTCGACAGAGCCTGAAGAGGGCAATAACCAATAAATATTTCCCATCTAATGAAACCACCAGCGTGGTTACGCTGGATCCGAAGCTGGAGCAGGAGATCATGAGCAGTGTCAAACAGACAGAACAGGGTGCTTATCTTACTCTTGATCCGGACAAGACAAAGGCAATTATGGCTTCTGTTGAAACGGAAGTTGGCAAGCTGGAGAAGCTTGGCAAGAACCCTATCGTAATAACTTCTCCTATCGTCAGAATGTATTTCAAACGACTGACAGAAGATTATTACAAAGACCTCATAGTTGTTTCGTATAACGAAATAGATGCAAATGTAGAATTACAATCGGTAGGAATGGTGACGGCATAATGATTATTAAGAAATTTCAGGGGAAAACAAAGGAAGAAGCACTGGAGTGCGCTAAGAAGGAACTGGGCGAAGGCATTGTAGAAATGAATGTCAAAACAGTAAAAGCAAAAGGATTGCTGGGTGTCTTCAAAGGCACCAAGATTGAAGTAACTGTGGCAAAAGAGGAAGAAAACGAGAAGTATGGAATTGCATCAGCCAAAGCTCATAGCGAGAAGGAAGTTAAGGATGGCGTGGCGCTGTCTTTAAGTCAGGGCAAGATCATCCCGATGAAGCAGCCGGTTAAGGTGGCTGTAGGACAGGACATGGAAGCCACTTCTATGGAAGAAGCAAGAGCGATGGGACAGACTGTTGCAGATGTACTGTCATCTTTCCCACAGACTATGAAGAATCAGCAGGCAGGAACAAGAGAAAATCATAATCAGCAGGCAGCGCAGGAAGCCAAGATGGATGCAGGCAAGGGAACTGTATTAGAGGAAAAACTTGATACATTACAGAATCTGCTGGAGAAACAGTTGTCTGCACAGGAAGAGAAAAATACACAGAGTGAGAAAGCAAAGCAGGAAGAAAGTCAGCAGGAACAGGAAGAGAACCGTGCAAGAGTATCCTTCTTACGTTTGCTTTATAACAAACTGATTGATAATGAAGTCAGTGAGAAATATGCAAATGAGATCATTGATGAGATAGATAAAAACTGCAAGCAGGACGTTACCATGGATTATATGCTGTCCGAGATATATCAGAGAATGATATTAAAGCTCGGCAAACCATATATGATGGAAGAAGGAACAGGACCCAAGGTTGTATTTTTTGTGGGACCTACAGGTGTAGGTAAGACGACTACCATTGCGAAGATAGCTTCTTCTTACAGAGTTGAACAGAATAAGAAAGTAGCGCTTCTTACAGCAGATACATATCGTATTGCAGCAGCTGAGCAGTTACGGACTTATGCCAATATACTTGAAGTACCATTCAGAGTGGTATATACAGCACAGGAAATTTCACAGGCTATTGAAGATTTCAATGATTATGACTATGTTCTGGTAGATACTACAGGACATTCTCCTAATAATGAAGCGCAGAGAGAAGGAATGGCAGAACTGGTCAGCTCCGTTGAGACAACTGCACGTAAGGAAATATTCCTTGTTCTTTCAGCTTCTACCAAATATAGAGATTTGATGAAAATTGCCGATACCTATAAGGAGATCGCAGACTATAAACTTATTTTTACTAAACTTGATGAAACTTCTACCTTAGGCAATATTTATAACCTGAAGATGTATACAGGAGCACAGTTGTCCTATGTTACATACGGACAGAATGTACCTGACGACATCGAGTATTTTAATCCACAGTCTACTGTAAAGCAGTTACTCGGTGGTAAGCGTTAAAAGGAAGGAGTTAAAAGATATGGATCAGGCTGAACAGTTAAGAAATGTAATAAAATTAAATCCTGCTCCAAGACCACTTGCCAGGGTGATTACCGTAACAAGTGGTAAAGGTGGCGTTGGTAAATCAAATACAGCCATTAATCTTGCATGTCAATTCAGAAAGCTGGGTCAGAGAGTCATCATTCTTGACGCTGATTTTGGACTTGCTAATATTGAGATTATGTTTGGTACAGTTCCTAAACACAATTTATGTGATTTAATATATCAGGGCAAGAGTATTACCGATATCATAACCTGGGGACCTATGGATATCGGATTTATTTCAGGAGGATCTGGAATTGCAGGTTTATCCAACCTGAGTCGGGATTATCTGAATTATATTATACAGAATCTTGCCAGACTGGATGCTATCGCTGATGTGATTATCATTGATACCGGAGCTGGAATTTCAGATGCAGTACTGGATTTTCTGGTAGCAAGTGGGGAAATCCTTGTAGTTGCCACACCGGAACCCACATCAATCACGGATTCCTATTCACTGTTGAAAGCGTTGAACAGTCATCCGAGATATTCACGTGAAGAGTCAGGAATCAAGGTAATAGCCAATAAGGTGTCTTCCATAGAAGAAGGCGAGATCATGTTCAATAAATTAAATTCTGTAGTAAACAGATATTTAAAACTTCCAATTACCTATCTGGGTGCTATTCCACAGGATTCCCACCTGGAAGCAGCAGTTATGCAGCAGATGCCAGTCAGCATGCAGAGTCCGAATTCAAAGTCTGCCAAGGCATATGAAAAGATGGCATATACACTGATGGATAAGGAATATGATAGAACATTGATCAAGAGAGGTATGGCTGCGTTCTTTTCCCATATTGTAGCCGGTAATAAGAAAATGGGGTAACAGAAAGGCTGGGGGGATATGTATAGTTTTGGAGAAGCAAGAAAACTGGATCAGGAGGATTCTATGATAGAGAAATTCATTTCTCCGGGAGATAAACTGGAGATGAAATCCACAACAGATGTAAAACTGCCGGATGGCTCAGAAGGAGTCCGACTCTACAAGTCCACAGTTTATGATGTGTTGGATGATGGAAGAATAGAAATCGTAATGCCTATGGAGCAGAGCAAGCTTGTTCTGCTCCCGGTTGATGGAGAATACGAGGTCTGCTTCTTCTCACATGGAGGCATGTATCGTGCAAATGTACGCATTCTCGACAGAGATAAAATTAATAATACATATGTATTGATCGCTGAAATGATCACCAATCTGCATAAGTTCCAGCGAAGAGAATATTATCGCTTTAACTGTGTGATTGAGATGAAGATGAGAGAACTGAATAAATCTGAGGTGGAGGCATTCAGTAAGAATCTTGGATATCTGATATCCGATGCAGATATGTTAAGAGGTGTTATTGTAGATATAAGCGGAGGGGGGCTCCGCTTTGTGTCACGTACACCATATCGTCAGGGCACTGTATTGTATCTGAAGTATAAACTGGAGATTGCAGACAAGGAAAAAGAATTCAACATGGCAGCAATGGTATTATCTTCAGAGCAGATACCAAATCGCGCGGATGAATATCAGAATCGTGTGAAATTTTTAAATATGAATACCACAACACGGGAAGATATCATCAAGTACATTTTTAATGAAGAACGTAAAAACAGAAAAAATGGAAAAGGTTAATAAAAAGTATGACAATATCATTAAATGCACCAAAA
>ERZ1034952.2465-NODE-2465-length-13623-cov-10.815890_pt1 | contig 13623 bp, 10 predicted proteins | sample MGYA00520625_ERZ1034952 | MGnify/ENA primary metagenome ERZ1034952 (study PRJEB33766, sample SAMN09781773) | gut metagenome | biome: gut microbiome | host: Homo sapiens | place: Madagascar | study: EMG produced TPA metagenomics assembly of the PRJNA485056 data... | reverse complement strand
TCCCAGTCAGGTGAAAGGATTCCTCTTTTTCTGCATTATAAGAAGTAGAAGAGTATAAGCCCCCATACCACCCAGCCGGGAGACCGGCGCAAGGAAAGTGAGGAATCTCCTATGAAGAAACGATTTATCAGCCTTCTGGTGGCGCTGTGCATGGTGGTAACGCTCCTGCCTGTGTCGGCAATCACAGCGTGGGCGGAGGGAGGCGGCCAATTAAAAATTGTTAACGGGTATCCCGAAGGTTCTAGGGATAGTAATGGCACCTATACTATAAGTTGTTCTGGTGATGGCTGGAGCTATGACGGTTCTACACAAACGCTTACTCTCGATCCCTCAACTCCTACTACCTATGATTTGGCAGCTCGCGGAAGCATCCGTCTGGATTCAATCAGTATTTTATGTTCTGCCATCATAGGGGAACACGCAACGATTGAAAATGGTAATTTTTGGCACATTCAAAATCTTGATTCCAGTATTACCAATGGTGGCACTATAACGAGTGGCGTTTACGACATGCCCGTTATAAATCATGGTACTATTACCGGCGGCCTTTTTTCTTCTTCCGTTTCCAATGAATCTGAAGGCAAGATTGAAAATGGCACGTTTGAATCTACCGTTACCAACAATGGCACCATAAAGGGCGGCATTTTTCAAAAAAAACCAGAGGGTGGCACTGTCGCTAGCGGCTATACCTTGAATTTGAACTTCCAGAACACTGATATCTATACATTTCGCCCCCCAACAATCAATGGTCTCAACAGGGGCTGTTATATTATTCCCAATTCCGACCATGATACCAGCGTCACCATCCTATATGCTTTTTACGAGGTCAGTCCAAAAAAAATATTATTTCCTATTGATGTTACATTCGGAGACACAAACGACACACCTTGTTTGTTAGAAGATTGGGCACAGAATGTAGACTATTCTGCTGAACCCCCTTATGGTTTTTCTGTCACCTTTACCGCACCGCCTGCAAACGGTGTGACCGAAGTAACTATAAGTCCGCTGACCCGGCTGGTGATCGATAAAGACGGCTACCCCGTTGGCACCAAGGGCGGCACCCGGGATTACAGCGGCAACGGCTGGAAGTTTGAAAACAACAGCCTGATTTTGGAGCCTACCGCCGAGAAAAGCTATGACTTTAACAGCACCGACCTGAACCCCCATAGGGTGGCGGTGAACTGCCCGGTTACGGTGAACAGCAACGCCACCATCACCAACGGCATTTTCCTGAAAGAAGTTACCGGCAGCGCCAGCACCCTGAACGGCGTGTTCCTGAACGTTCCCAATGGCTGTGAGAACAGCACCAAGAAAATTACCGTTTCTGATAACGGAAAAATCACTGCGCTGAAAATGAGCGGTGAAGCTACTGCGCTGGACAGCGCCGCCAATGAACTTTATGTGGTCGGTCAGCCCACCGGTACCCTGTATGTGACCCTGAGCAGCGGTAAGGTACGGAAAGTACAGCTGCCTCTTACGGCTGACCTTGAGCTGCGATTGAACGACCCGGCACCCAAACCCGAGCCGGAACCCAAGCCCGAGCCGGAACCGGAGACCTACACCCTGAAAGTGGTGGGCGGCAGCTTTACGACCGGCGAAAGGGATGCGCTGACCAGCGGCACCGTGCCGATGGATGCAGAAGCAAAGGTGACCCTTGACCCGGATGCCGTGCCGGAGGGCATGGTGTTCGACCAGTGGACCATCAGCGAGGAAAGCCTGCTGGGCAACCCCAATGTGGCCTACAACGCCGAAAGCTTTACCATCCCGGCCAATGCAGTGGAAAAAGGCAAGACCGTTACCGTGGAAGCCCAGTACCGGGAGGCCAGCATCGAAGATGACGGCCCCGGCATTCTGGAAACGGCTGCCATGATCGGCGTTGCCGGTACTGGCGCTGCCGTGCTGGGCTACACCGGCTACATGATCGGCACCGAGCTGTACCTGAACACCGTCCTGCCTGCCGGTGCGGCCATCCCCAACAACGCCGGGGAGCTGGCCCTGCTGCTGTGGGAAGCCGCCGGGACCCCGGCCCCCGCTGCTCTTCTCCCTGCCGATGCTGCCCCGGTCCAGCAGGCCCTTGCATGGGCCATCGAGAACCAGCTCCTCGCCCCGGATGCGTCTGCGGAGGATTCCGTCAGCCGCTGGGAGGTTATTCGGAGCTGGGGAAAAATAAACGCATAAAAGAGGGCAGGTTATCCTTCGTACAACCTCTCAGTCACGGGCTAACGCCGTGACCCGGGTTGCGGCACCCAGCGTCTGCTTCGCTCCGCTTGCATCCTGCTGGCCGCTGTCCCAACAACTTCTCCCTCGATCCGCCACTGGCGGCGGTCGTCGTTGTTGCCCTAGTAGGGGAGCCTTTGGCAGGAGATTCATTTTTCGCTATGGTCGCCTGCGGCTCCAAAATCATCATCTGCCGCAAGAAAAAATCTGACGGCAGCAGCGCAAAAATTAGCAAAGCGCCAACGCTCGAAAACGTGACGGTATGCCAAGGCCTCCCCCTACTAGGGGAGGTGGCATCGAGCGAAGCGATGATGACGGAGAGGTTGTACTTCGCATCATCTGCCCTCTGTGATGTTTTGCCTCTCCCTTCGGGAGAGGTGGCATTGCGCAAGCAATGACGGAGAGGGTGAGGATGCTAACTAAACAGCGAACCCCCCGGTGCGATCTGCACTAGGGGGTTCGCTGTTATTGTTGCTTCAGGAAATATGTACCGCTTCCAGCACCCTGATGCCCTCCTGCTCCATCACGTCGCGCAGGGCCTCGAGATAGCCGGGCTTGTCCACCTTGTTCTCAATGCAGCAGGTCAGCACGCCGTGCAGGCTGGTGACCTCCATTGCAAGGGACGCGCCGTCCGGCAGCACCCAGGTCTGGAAATCGGTCAGGTACGCTTCCAGCTCCGGGCTGTGCGGCAGCAGTGGGCTGCCGATGTAGCTGACCCAGAAATCTGCCGGGAAGCCGCTGATGTACTCGCCCATCTGGAACACACGCTTCTTGATCTTGAGTGCGGCCTTCTGCCGGAACACCTGATACACCCAGCCCATCTGTTCGGCCATGCGGAACAGGCGGCGCTCCGGGGTCAGGCTTTCCCGGATCTCATGGTCGAGCTGCTTTGCAAAGCTGTGGAGCCGGGCCTGCGGTTCCAGCCGCAGGGGCAGCTGAAAGGACGCAATGCAGTTGTACAGGGCATGCGGCACCCCCAGCGCCGCGCGGGTGTCGGCGGCATAGCTGTACACAAGGTCGTTCTTTTCCAGATACCGCTGCGCTGCCTGACAGGTCAGCCCCATGAGGGCGCTGAAGGGCTTCACGCCCTCCTTCTGCGCCAGATCCACAAGGCTCTGCCTGTCCAGCCGCAGCCGCTGGAAATGGGGCGTGCCCTCGTGGATCTGCAGCACGTCCTTCTGCATGTCGTTGGTCACCTGGCTCTCCGGGTAGCGGGCCAGCAGCTCTTCCACATCGTAGGGCGGGTCAGAGGCAAGGGCTTCGCACACAAAACCGGCGTTGGAGCGCAGGTTGCAGTAGAGCTTGAGCAGCAGGGTGAAAAAGGGCGAGCCGCCCCGGCCATCGGCCAGGAAGTGGAACCAGTCCAGATAGACCGTGTTTCCCTCATAGCCCAGCGAGAAGAGATAATCGTTCGTCTCCTCGGGGATCTTTGGCTGGGCGCTGCCCTGCCGCACACGGCAGGGGGCGGTGTTGGGCTCCAGACGGGCCTCCCGCTTTTCCCACACCACCTGGCAGAAATAATACTCTGCCAGCGGGCGGGCCGCATCCAGTGCCTGCTGCAGAAGGGCCGGGTCAACGGCCTCCTTCAGCGTGGCCTGATAGCGGCAGAGGACCTGATTTTCACGGTAATAGTAGACGATGCCCTGAAACACCGCACGCTGCTCTGCATTCATCCGGAATTACCCCGCGTTCTCGGCCAGATAATCGGCCAGATCGCCGATGGTCACAAAGTTGCGCAGCTCCTTTTCGGGGATGCGCAGACCAAAGGTCTCTTCCAGATCGGCCACGACGGTCAGGATCTCCATAGAGGACAGATCCAGATCATCCATCATCACGCTGTTTTCGTTGACATCCTCGGGCGAGATCTCTGCCACATCCTCCAGAATTGCCAGGATCTGAGACACGATTTCTGCTCTTTCCATCAAAAAATCTTCCTTTCCGTGAGGGATTTTTTATCGCCTGCAAGGGCGCAGTTTCAGTATGCCACGCGCCGGGCCGGTTTAGCCAGCCGGGCGGGGCATTCCTGTGTTTTATAATACCTGTTTTATGGAGGAAATGCAACACACCGACCGCCCGGTTTTGCGCTTTTTTTACAATTTCCGCGCTTACCTGCGCAGCAGCTTGCCCATGGCGTTGCGGGGCAGGGGCTCGGTGCTGAATTCCACCGCCGTGATCCGCTGGTACAGCGGCAGGGTACGGTTCAGCCCGGTGATAAAGGCCCGGACCTCCGCCTGCTTTTCCTCGGCACAGCAGATCAGAGCGCCGATCTTTTTGCCCATCTCCTTGACCATGCACTCCTGCACCTCAGGGCAGGCGTTGAGCTTTCTTTCCAGCTCCTCGGGGCTGACGTTCTCGCCGGTGCCCAGAATGATCAGGTTCTTTTTCCGGCCCACCATGTAGTAATAGCCGTCCTCGTCCTCACGGGCCAGGTCGCCGGTGTGGAGCCAGCCGTCTTTGTCGATGATCTCGGCAGTGGCCTCGGGGTCTTTATAGTAGCCCAGCATCACACAGCCGCCCCGGATGCAGATCTCGCCGGTCTCATCCAGCTTGTACTCACAGTGGCCGTCCGGCTTGCCCAGCGCCCGGATATGAGGCTCTGTCTGGGCATAGTTCACCAGACCATCGCCGCAGGTCTCGGTCATGCCGTAGCACTGGGTGATGTACATGCCGCTTTCCACCAGACCCAGCAGCATCTCGCTGTCGAACATGGCAGAGCTGCCGCAGGGGTTCCACAGGCCGTTCAGCTTATCGGCGCGGCCGCGCTTGACATCCTTGTAGATGCTCTCCATCAGCACCGGGGCCACGGCGATGGAATCGCTGTGCATCAGGCCCAGATCCCGGTAGAAATTCCGCAGGTCACTGCAAAGGTTCAGGGCCCAGCCCTTGAAGGGCCAGGAGAACAGGCAGATAAAGGTGCCCAGATGGAACAGGGGCAGGATGGCAAAGTTGCTCAGGACATCGTTTTTGTCCTCGGGCAGCTGCCGGTGCTTGAAGTCCAGCATGTGGTCGCCCATGGCAACGTGCATCTGCATCACAGTAAAGAAGTTCCGCTCTGCCAGCATCACGGCCTTGCTGCGGCCGGTGGTGCCGGAGGTGAACAGCATGACCATCAGGGCATTGGGGTCGATCTTCTTTTCCAGCCCGCCGGGCGCGGTATCCTTCCAGACATCCATCGGCCGCAGGCGCTCCCCATACGCAGCCTCCAGCTGGTCACGGCAGCCATAGTCCACCCCATCGTTCAGGATGAGTGCAGGCTCTGCCAGCTCCAGCTCCCAGCTCAGTTCGTCCCAGGTCTTTTTCTGGTTCATCGTTACCAGAACAGCCCCGGCCAGCACAGCGCCAAAGGTATTCACGCCGTACTCATAGCAGTTCCGGCTCAGCAGGACCACCCGCTTGCCCTCCACCTCCGGGATGTTCCGGGCAAACCAGGCAGCGGCGCGGCGGATATCCTGCGCATACTCGGCATAGGTCTTTTCCTTTACGGTGCCGGTGGCATCGTCCACCCAGCGGAACGCCACCCGCCCGGGGAATTCCTGCTCCATTGTCCGGGTGACAAGATCATAGACATTGTTTACCATGGTCTGCTCCTTTTGCTCCCGCTCTATCTTACTTGCGCAGCAGCTTGCCCAGCGCGTTGCGGGGCAGGGGCTCGGCGCTGCACTCCACCACGGAGATGCGCTTGTACATGGGCAGGGTGCGGTTCAGCTCGGTGACAAAATCCTTCACCTGCTGCTGCTTGTCATCCTCACAGCAGACCACGGTGCCGATCTTCTTGCCCATCTCCTTGACGATGCACTCCTTGATGGCATCGCACTTGCCCAGCAGCTTTTCCAGCTCCTCGGGGCTGACGTTCTCGCCGCTGTCCAGAATAATGAGGTTCTTCTTGCGGCCGGTCATATAGTAATAGCCGTCCTCGTCCACGCGGGCCAAGTCGCCGGTGTGGAGCCAGCCGTCCTTGTCGATGGTCTCGGCAGTGGCCTCGGGGTCCTTATAGTAGCCCAGCATCACGCAGCCGCCGCGGACGCAGATCTCGCCGTTCTCGTCCAACTTGACCTCACAGAAGCCGTCCGGCTTGCCCAGGGCACGCAGGTGGTCGCCCTCCTGGGTCACGTTCAGCAGGCCATAGCCGGCCAGCTCGGTCATGGAGTAGCACTGGTTGATGTAGAAGCCATTCTTCACCAGATCGCTCAGGATGGCGGGGTCAAGGATGGCAGAGCTGCAGCTCAGGTTCCACAGACCGTTCAGTCGGTCTGCATGGCCGCGCTTGACCTCGTTGTAGATCATCTCCACCAGCACCGGCGGGGTAGACATGGCATCGCTGTGCATCAGGCTCATATCCCGGCGCAGGTCGCGGGCATCACAGCAGAGGTTCAGGGTCCAGCCCTGCATGCCGTAGGCAAAGTAGCAGATGAAACCGGCCAGATGGAACATGGGCACCAGCGTAAAGTGGCTGAAGGTCTGGTCGAGGTACTGGGGTGCCAGCTGCTCCTCCTGGTCAAGGATGACCTTCTGGCCATCGATGTACATCTGGCAGGCGGTGAAGTAGTTCTTCTCGCTCAGCATCACGCCCTTGCTGCGGCCGGTGGTGCCGGAAGTGAACATCAGCATCAGCAGACCCTCGTGGTCGATGCGGTTGACCATCTCGGCCTCGGGGGCAGCGGTCCAGGCATCCATGGGACGGAGCCGAGCGCCGTAAAGTGCTTCCAGCTGGGTGCGGTAGCCGTAATCGATGCCGTCATTGAAAATGAGGTCCGGCTCCACCATGCCCAGCTCATACTCCAGCTCGGCCCAGGTCTTGCCCTGGTTCAGGGTCACGATGACAGCGCCTGCCATCATGGTGCCGAAAACGACCGCGCCGTACTCATAGTTGGTGCGGCTCAGGATGACGATCTTCTTGCCCTTGGGCTCGCCCAGCTCCTGCTGCAGGTAGCCGGTCACTTTGCGGATATCCTGCACATACTGAGCGTAGGTCTTTTCCACCACCGTGTCCTTGCCCTCCACATAGCGGAACGCCACACGGTCAGCATACTTATTCTGCATCGCAGAGATCATATCAAAAACGGTCATCGGCATATCTGCCACGGTCACAACTTCGTTACAAGCCTTGTTTGCCATTATTTTACACTCCCTGTTTATTTTTGTTAGATTATTCCCTCTCGTTTCCGCTAAATGGAATCTTCTGGGCACTCTAGCCTAGAGTATACCGCATAGAGGGCTCAAATGCAAGATTTAATTGCACAAATATGCAACTTAAACTTGCAGTCAATCTGTGCACCCGGATGTAAATCCTGCCTTTTGTTGCGGGCAGGCCGTGAGTGTGGTACACTTTTCCCGGTATCCGCCTACCGTGCTTTCTCCCTGCGTTTGATTGACAGCAGGGGCAAAAAGCATTATACTTATTATAAATATCTCTAATTTTTAACATGATGCGCCAAAAATCCGGCAATTCTGCCATCCCGGGGCGGGGTGCGGCGCAGAGGAGGACCTTTTTATGGAGGGAACCAAACGCCGTGCCGCAAATTCGCTGGGCATGTTCGATCTGCTCAAGGGTGTCGGCATGCTGACCATCGTCTTTGCCCACACCGGTGAGCTTTACCCCATGGGCGATGCCAGCCACATCAACCCGCTGACCTTTTTCATGTTCGCCTACCGCGAATCCCTGATGGCGGCCTTTTACATTGCCAGCGGCTACGGCTTCCGCAAGCGCTCCATCGGCAAGTGCATCGACCAGCAGTTCAAAACGCTGCTCAAGCCTTACATCTATACCGGCATTGCCACCACCGTGTTCCATTTCATCATCCATTACAGCCTGTTCGGCAGCCTGCACAACGCCACCTACGAGACCTACAAGGTGCTGGGCGGCTTTGCACTGGGCCTGCCTCACACGGCCACCTATTTCGGCCAGCTGTTCTTCTCCTGCGGCCCCATGTGGTATCTGCTCTCGCTGATGATCGCATGGATCCTGCTGGATCTCATCCTGAATATCTTCCCGGAGCAGTACATAAACTGGGCGGTGCTGGGTACCATGCTGTTAGGCTGGGGCATCTGCATCACCTGGGAGGCCCCTTTTTGCATCGGCCAGGGCATGGTCACCGTTCCGGCTCTGTATGTGGGCTACCTTGCCAAGAAGTATAAGATCTTTGAACAACCCCTCTCGCCCCGTCTGCGCGGCGGGATGATCGCGGCGGCGCTGGCTGTGGCCGCACTGGTGATTCTTACCCAGAGCACCGACTGCGTCTCGATGGCCGAGTGGACCCTCGGCCCCGTGAGCATCCTGCTGGATGCCGTAACGGGCCTGGGCATCCTTTCCATCGTCATCTGGTTCCAGCGCAGGGTGGAGAACGTTGTCACCCACGCCATCCAGGCCATTGGCCGCCGTTCGCTGTTCATCTTCTGCGTCCACACTGTGGAGCTCACGGCCATTCCCTGGTACCTGATGCCCCAGAAGTTTGTGGCTCACCCGGTGCTGGGCATGGTGCTGCAGTTCACCCTTTCGCTGGGCTCCACCCTGCTCATCTGTGAGCTGCTGGTGCGCCGCCGGGACCTGAAGTTCTGGCTCACCTCCCGCCGGGAGCAGAAGGCGGCGGAAGCGCCCCGCCGGCGCAGCGCCCGCACCAAAGCGCCTGAGCGTCATTTTGCGGCAAAACACTGATTTTTGCGGAGGGTGCACCCCTCTGCTGAAGTGAAATAATATTATGAGGAGAATCCGGTTATGAACAACGCAGCTCCTGAGAACACTGCGGCTCTGCAGGAAAAGATCGCCGAGCTGGAACAGCAGCTCAAGCTTTCGGACGAAGGTGCTTCCCATCTGGCAGAGCGCTGCCTTTCCCTGGAACAGAAGGTGCAGTCCTACCTTGCGGCACACCCCCAGCGCGAGATGCATACTGACTCGCCCACTCTGCTGCAGCCGCTGCTCTATTATGATGCAGGCTTCGGCTTTTCGGAAAAGGACACCCTGACCGCGCCCGACTGCACCACCGACGAGCTGACCGGTGCTGTGACCGCAACCTTTGAGCTGCCGGTGGCCGTGCAGGCCCTGCGGTTCGACCCGGGTGAGCTGCCCTGCTGCATCACCAACCTGATCTTTTCAGACGACCGCATCATCTGCGTGCCCACCAACGGCCTGAACCTTTCCGGTGGAAGCACCCTGTTCCTGGGCGATGACCCCAACTACCGGCTGGAGGGCACCACCCACTACCCCGCCGGGATGAAGCTGGTGGTGAGCTACGGCTACTTCCCGCTGGAGACCCTGACGGACGAGCCTTTGTTCTGCGCCGTGCTGCAGGGCGTGCAGCAGCTCCAGCTGCGCAAGGACAGCGAAAAGCAGCATATCCAGCAGCTGGAGCAGAATGCCGCGGCCCAGCAGCAGATGGTGGCCGCCCTGCAGCAGGAGATCGCACAGCTGCACCAGAAAAACGCCGATCTGCAGGCCCGGAGCAATGCCTACGAGACCTCGCTGGAAAGCGTGTTTTCCAGTAAAAGCTGGAAGCTCACTGCTCCCATCCGCAGCCTGATGCGCCTGTTCCACCGTGGAAACTGAGAAGCGGAACGGAGGAACAGCCATGTATAACAATTACACCCCCCTGCAGCAGCGTCAGCTGGCCCTGCAGGAGTACAGCAACACCCAGAGCACCTATCTGCTGGTCTGCGCATCGGCCCGCAGCACGGCCCTGAAAGCTACCCTGACCGACCAGCTCCACCGCAAGTTCCGGCTGGTGGACCGGCTGGATGGGGAACTGACCGCAAGCGTGGACGGCGTGCTTCTGGCCGCCGAGGACGTGGAGCTGATGTCCACCGCCCTGATGTACTTTGCCAAAGCCCTGCAGGATGGGGCGGATTACGCCGTATGCAATGCTGTGTTCGGCTTTGGCGGGGCGACTGCCCTCTATCAGAGCCAGCCGCTGCAGGCGCAGAATCACTGCGCCGTGGTCAGCCGCGCCCTGCTGGAGCGCTGCCGTGCCGCCGCCCATGACCCCGAAAATGTGCCCGAGCTGCTGGCGCTGGCCGCGCAGCTCTGCACCAGTCCCGCTCTCATCCCGCAGGCCCTGCTCCACTACGAGCGCGGCATCTGCGCCGAGGATGCGTTTTCGGCCCACGGCAAACGTGCCTTTATTATGAGCCATGTGCTGGATATGACCGGTGCGCCCATCGTGCTGGTGAGTGCCGTGCCGGTGCTGCGCAGCATGGGGTATGAGGTACTTGTGCTGGGCCCCAGTGACGGCGGCTCCCTGCATCTCTTCCTGGATGCCGGGGCCTCGGTCATCACCCGTTCGTCCTGCCGCAATGTCTCCGATGCCTGGGGCATGGCCCTCTGTGCCGACTTCGTCATCGTCAACACGGTGGTCATGGCCCGGGCTGTCCGTGCCCTGAGCGGCACCGCCGTGCCGGTGCTGTGGTGGCTCCATGATGCCTTTGCAGGCTATCCCCACATTGCCCACCAGATCCCCACCCAGCTGGGAGAGAATGTCCGGATCTACTCGGTGGGCAGCCACGCCGCCAACGCCATGCACGCCGTGCGGCCCGAGTTCGAGATCCGGCCGCTCATCTACGGCCTGCCTGATTACGCGGCAGAGAACTTTGTCCGCACCGATCTGGGCTACAACCGCGGCCGCCCGCTGTTTGCCACGGTGGGCTCCTTTGAGCGCCGCAAGGGCCACGATATCTTCTGCAAGGCCATCCGCCTGCTGCCGCCCGAGGTACGGGAGAAGGCCTCCTTCCTCTTTGTGGGCCAGGCTGCTGACAAGGAGATGATGGACTCCGTCCGCGCCCTGACTTCGGACTACCCGGAAAACGTGTTCTACTGCAAGCGGCTCACCCGTGACGAGATCAAGAGCCTGATGGAGCAGTGCACCGGTCTGGTCTGTGCGTCCCGCGATGATCCCATGCCCACCTTTGTCACCGAGGGTCTGATCTTCGGCAAGCCGTCCATCGTGTCGGAGCACACCGGCACCGCCGGGCTCATCTCCGAGGGGCGGAACGGCTTCGTTTACCACAACGACGACCCGCAGCAGCTGGCTGTCCTGCTGGAGCACGCCATTGAACACCCGGAAGAGCTGGCCTCCATGCGGACAGAATGCCGTAAAATGTACGAGCAGTATTATTCCAAGGAGGCTTTTGAGCAGACGCTCCGGGCTGCTGTGGAAGACCTGACAGCGAAAAAATAACACAAAACCTCTCCGTCATTGCTTCGCAATGCCACTTCTCCCCTACCTGGAAAGCTGGCGGACGAAGTGAGCCGGAGAGGTTCTTTTTTATCATATCACACAAAGTGACGAGAAAAATTTTGTTTCAGTTCACAAAAACAAGGTTCCGCTGTGTTATACTGCAAGCAGTATCGTGAAAGGAGCCTTGTCCCATGGAACAGACCAACACCCCCCAGCAGCCCTCCCGCAAAAAGGCGATCCTTTCTCTGCTGGTACTGCTGGCGCTGACCTGTGTAGTGGTTTTCATCTTCAGCAGCCACTGGGCCGAGATCTCGACCGCGCTGGCCCAGCTCTCCCTCTGGCAGGTGCTGCTGGTGCTGGCCATCGGCCTGACATACCCCCTGCTTGAGGGAATCGTCTGCTGGCTCATCATCCGCTGCCGCCTGCCGGGCTTCACCCTGCGGTGCGGCATGGATGCCGCCTTTGTGGGCACCTTTGGCAACGTGGTCTGCCTGGGTGCCGGGGCCATGCCCATGGAGTCCTACTATCTCTACCACTGCGGCCTGCCGCTGGGCCCCGGTGTGGGCCTGATGACCCTGCAATATGTATTCCACAAGACCACTGTTCTGCTCTATGCCACTGTGATGCTCCTGCTGCAACACCGTTGGCTCGCCGCCAACACCTCCGGCGTGATGCACTATCTGCCCGCCGCCTACTGCGTGGTGGCGCTGGTCATCGTGACGCTGGTGCTGCTCTGTGTCTCGCCGCTGGTGCAGCGGCTGGCCCGCTGGGCCATGGGCTTTCTGCCCAAAACAGAACCATGGCAGACCCGCCGGGAAAAGTGGCTGGAGCAGCTGGACACCCTGGCCACCGAGAGCCGCCTCCTGCTGGCCGACAAGGGCCGCTGTACCCGTATCCTTGCCGTGCAGACCCTCAAGCTGTTTCTGATGTTCACCCTGCCGTGGTTCTGCATCCGGTTCATGGGGCTTTCCTGCGGGCTGAGCTTCTGGCAGGTACAGCTGCTCACCAGCCTGATGCTCTTCCTTTCCAACGCCCTGCCCAATGTGGCAGGCATGGGTTCCATTGAAACAGCCTTTCTGCTGGTGTTCAGCAGCTTTATGACCAGCGGCGAAGCCATGAGCACCCTGATGCTCTTCCGCATCGCAAGCTACTATTTTGTGTTTGCCGCCAGCGCCGCAGGCACCTTTGCGGCGCAGAAGCATCTGGAGAACAGTTGACATCCTGCGCGTTCCGGCACTATAATGAAAGCGTACTCTCTGAAGATTTCTGTCCGCCTGCTGTGCGGCCCGCCAAAGGAGAACGCCTTATGGAAAACAAAAGTCTCCGTTTTTATGCCATCATGGCCCTCTGGGTCCTGTTGTTCGTGCTGTTGTTCGTTTCCAACCGCCGCGTTGACCTGAAAACCGACATCAATAAAAGCACTTCTGTCTCCGTCAGCGTGGAGGATACCGTCAGCCTGAGCCCCTCTGTGGTTACCACCCGCGCCTATTCTGCGGGCGATGACACCTATCAGGCATTTTTCAAGATCCTGCAAAACACGAGCTGCTACCAGAAGTTCAACCAGAACGCCCGCTCCTACTCCCACGACTACGAAGCGCATTCCATCACCCTGCGCTTTGCAGACGATGCCAGCCAGAACCTGCTTTTCACTGTCTATTCAGACGGGGTTTGCCAGGTAAACGGAAAATTCGTCTTCCTCCGCTCCCCCGATGGAAACGCGGAGGCGATCTACCAGTTGCTGCGGGATGCGGTGGTGTAAAGAATATTGTCCGCTCCCCGGGATGCGGCTGATCAACGACCGGGACAAAACAAAAATCGGGGCACTCAGGTGGTCAAGCTGAGTGTCCCGTTTTTGTTTTCATCTGCGCACAGTGCCGTACCAGAGCCCTGTGTGCCGCGCGGCGGATGCAGAGCAAACCAGAATGCTGCATCCTGCCAAGAAAAAGAGAGTATGGAATGGAGGAATGGAACGGAGCGCTTGCAGACGCGCCGTCTTTTGGTGCAGCATGGTTAGAAGTAGCTAACCAGCGCTGTGAGAACAGAATACCATAAGCGGTTAGTCTTGTCAACCCTCAATTTGCAATTTTTCCCGAAAAAGGTGTGTGTCGCCGGGGTTTCAGCTTTTTTTCTACATTCTGCCCAAAGAATCCCCCTTGCTTTGGAAGAAAACCCACTTGTTTTCTATTGCTTTTTAAAGTGGTTCTTGTTATTATAGTAACGCAAGATTTTGTGGGCAGGTTTT
>ERZ1034952.2462-NODE-2462-length-13640-cov-4.389547_pt1 | contig 13640 bp, 11 predicted proteins | sample MGYA00520625_ERZ1034952 | MGnify/ENA primary metagenome ERZ1034952 (study PRJEB33766, sample SAMN09781773) | gut metagenome | biome: gut microbiome | host: Homo sapiens | place: Madagascar | study: EMG produced TPA metagenomics assembly of the PRJNA485056 data... | reverse complement strand
GGAGAACGAGGTGAGTCCTCGCCTCTCGTTATTCTGCGCAGTGCTTGCTTCCATGAAGCGGGCGGTTCTCTTTTCTTCGTGCCGTGTTCTGCTAATGGACTGATTCAGCATAGCTGAATATGTGCGGCTGAGGAAATGAGCTTCCCACTTATACTCGTTGCATGAACGTGAAATCATTCTGCATAGATCATCCTGCAGCTACGTTGTTGCTTGCGCTGTTCATTGTGTGCGGAGCTGTGTCGATCAGCGCGATGTGGAGCGACCTGCCGCATCAGGCTCTTGTAAGCTCGTTGACGGCGCTCCTCTCTCTTGTTCTCCTGCGACTTGCCCTTTTCGGTGGCTTGCGGAAAATCAGCGTGCCGAGTGAAAGTGCCCGTACTGCCGTGGGCGTGGGCGTGGTGTGTGCGGGGATTGCCGGCGGTGCGGCAAGTTTGTCTTTCCTCCTGTTGGCAGAGCATACGGCTTTTCTTGAAATAGGCACGGATCTTCTATCCGCCGTGGTTCGTGTTCTCCTGGTTCTGATTGTCTGCCTGGGAACGGGCGTATACGAGGAGGCTCTTTTCCGCGGTATTGCCATCCCGTGTCTGATGTGCGCATTTGCGCCGGTCGGTGACGATTCACGTGCGCGCGATGGGTTCCCCTCTCGCCGAACTGGTACGGAATATACTGCGAAAACGCCGCCATCTCGCCTTACGCCCCTCGTGAAGGCCGTCGCGGTAAGCGCGGTTCTGTTCGCTGTATTGCATCTTTCTGGCACGGATGCAGTTACAGAATCGACAGCGGCAGGAAGCGCTTATGTCGCGGTGGTTGTCGCGTTTCAACTCGTGCTCAAGTTGCTCGAAGGCGTGTTATTCAGCATCTGCATGGCGTATCTCTACGTGAAAAGCGGTTCTATCTGGCAACCAGCTCTCGTCCACGGTGTGTTCGATTTGTGCGCACTCGGCCCGCAGCTCTTCGCGACAAGTTCTGTTCCTTCCACGTATCTGACGGGAAGTTGGTCCGATGCTTTCGCGCTTCTCGCGGCGGTCATCGTTCTGATTCCCTTCACGGGAGTCTCAATCAAGCACCTCGCTTCCGTAAAAGAACATTCGCTTTGACACCGCCCAAAGCTGCGTCTTACATGCGTTTATGTTGGTTTGTCACCGATTCCTGACGTGAAATCAACGTACGAGCGTTAGTATCGAAGGTCGGGTTTGCAGCAGAACAACCCTGAAGCAATTCTCCCTGCCGTGAGCAGGGTTTTCGCATCGGAGTTCGCACAGCGATAAGCCAGGAGAAAGTACGTAATGAAGCAAGAGAACATTCGCAACGTCGCCATCATCGCGCACGTTGACCACGGCAAGACGACGCTCGTCGACCGTCTTCTGTACACGGCGGGCGTGTTCCGCGCCAACCAGCAGGTGGAGGAGCGTGTGCTCGACAGCAACGATCAGGAGCGCGAGCGCGGTATCACCATTCTGTCGAAGAACATCTCCATCCACTACAAAGACGTGAAGATCAACGTCATCGACACGCCGGGTCATGCCGATTTTGGCGGCGAAGTTGAGCGCGTGCTCAACATGGCCGACGGCGCGCTGCTCATCGTGGACGCCTACGAGGGTCCGAAGCCGCAGACGCGCTTCGTGCTCTCCCATGCGCTCGCGGGCAACCTGCGCATCGTCGTAGTCGTGAACAAGATCGACCGCCCGAACGCCGATCCCGAGGGCGCCGTCGACAAAGTGTTCGACCTCATGGTTGAGCTCGGCGCAACCGACGAACAGCTCGATTTTCCCGTGGTGTATGCCTCGGCTGTGAACGGCTATGCTCGCTTCGAGCCCGACGATGGCAACATGGACATGATTCCGCTGCTCGACACCATCCTCGAGGAGATCCCTGCTCCCGAGGTTGACCCCGACGGCCCCGTTGCCATGCAGATCTGCACGGTCGACCACAGCAGCTACGAGGGCCGCATCGGCGTGGGCCGTCTGCACAGCGGTACGCTGCACGAGAAAGAGCAGGTGCTCGTCGTGCGCCCCGATGGCACGCAGAACAACGCCCAGATTCGCAAGGTGTACACGTTTGAGAACCTCGGCAAGGCGGAGGTTCCCGAGGCGCATGCCGGCGACATCATCGCGGTCATCGGCATCGAAGACGCCGACATCGGCGACGTGATTACCGACCCCGAGAACCCCGTGTCCATGGAGCCCATCGCGGTGGAAGAGCCCACCATGTCGGTCATCTTCGAAGCATCCACGAGCCCGCTCGTGGGCCGCGAGGGCGAGATCGTCGGCGCGCGCCAGCTCAAAGAGCGCCTCATGCGCGAAAAGGAGAGCAACATCTCCATGCGCATCAACGAGACCGAGGACAAGTCGGGCGTGAAGGTGGCGGGCCGCGGTGTGCTGCATCTGTCGGTCCTCATGGAGACGATGCGCCGCGAGGGCTTCGAGTTCCAGGTCGGTCGCCCGCAGGTGGTGTACAAGATCGACGAGGACGGCACCAAGCTCGAGCCGATTGAGGAGGCGACGGTCGACGTGCCGAACGACTATGCGGGCAAGGCCATCGAGGTCATGGGCACCGCCGGCGGCATCATGGAGGAGATGAACTCCGACGAAAGCATGACGCACCTCGTGTTCAGCATCCCTTCGCGCGGCACGATGGGTCTCAAGACGCGCATCCTCAACGCCACGCACGGCGAAGCCATCCTCTTCCACCGTTTCCGCGAGTACGGTCCGTTTTCGGGTGAGATGCCGGGCCGCAAGAATGGCTGCATGATCGCCATGACCACCGAGAAAGCCGTGGCGTATGCACTCGATACGCTGCAGGAACGCGGTCGCCTGTTCGTCAAGCCGGGTGACGAGTGCTACGAGGGCATGATCGTGGGCGAATCGGCGAAGGACGCCGACATGGTGGTCAACGTTTCGCGTACGAAGAACCTCGGCAACCAGCGTTCTTCCACGGCTGACAAAGCGATTCAGCTGACGCCGCCGATGACGTTCACGCTCGAGGAAGCGCTCGAGTACATTGAGGACGACGAGCTCGTGGAGGTTACGCCGAAGTCCATCCGCCTGCGCAAGCGCCTGCTCTCGGCAACCGATCGCAAAAAGGCCGCCAAACGCGGCTAGCACGCAGGCCGTCAGGTAAGCCGCCCGTCACGCGCGGCGGCTTTCGCACTCCGACGGTTTGCGTCCGCGCCTCACGCTGCGCCTGGGCGGCGCGTCGCGTTCAACGCTGCACGCCGCGCTGAGCCCGCCGGCCCCCGACGTTACGCTGCTCTCTAAAGCAGCTGGTCGATGCTTCGAACAAGCCTTCGACCAGCTGCTTTTTTCTTTTGTGACTGCGCGGGTATCATCTGCGTGTGAAGCGATAATGGTCATATTGTGCGGCTGTTTTCGCCCTATGGTTCGTGTGCGAAAATACTCGCCGAATTAACCATAGGATGCCTCCGAACAATTGCCATTTCGAACGCAGTTCTGCCTGGCACCTATGTTCGAGAGAGGCGCATATGAAGAGAATCTCCCTTGCGAAAGGTGCGATGGCCGCTGGCCTCGTGTTTGCGTGCACGATGGGCTTGGCGGCGTGCTCGTCGGCAAATGCTTCGAGCGACGTTCATCTGACGGGCGGCGTGGCTGCCACCGTCAACGGAACCGAAATTCCCGAAGATGAAATAACCCTCGCGATCGAGGGCATTCGTGAAGAGCAGTCGCTCACCGACGAGGACACCTGGGGTCAATGGATGGCTCAGACGGGTTACACGCCCGAGTCGGTGCGCGAGGAGGTTCTTGACACCTACATCAACAAGGAAGTGCTCCTGCAGCATGCAGCCGACAAGGGCGTGACGGTGGACGATGCCACCGTGCAGTCGTACGTCGACGACATGAAGGCCAACTACTCCAACGACGACGCCCGTTGGCAGCAGGCGCTCAAGGCGGCGGGCATGACCGAGGACGAATACCGCGACAACATCAGGTATTCGCTGCTCTACCGCGGCGTGTGTGACAGCTTTGCGGCGGAGTCCGAGCCGTCCGACGAGGACATGCTCTCTACCGCTCAGACCTATGCTGCGTCGTACGACGGCGCGAAGCGTTCTTCGCACATTCTCCTCGACGCCGACGATGCGGAAACCGCGCAGCAGGTGCTCGATCAGATCAACGCGGGCACGATCTCCTTCGAAGATGCTGCGCGCGAGTACTCCAAGGACACCGGGTCTGCGGAAAACGGCGGCGATGTGGGCTGGGACAAGCTGACCACGTTTGTGACCGAGTATCAGGATGCGCTCGACGGTCTTGAGAAAGGCCAGGTGAGCGGCTTGGTGACGAGCACATACGGTATCCACATCATCAAGTGCACTGACGTGTTCACGGCGCCCGATGAGGTGGCGAGCATCGATCAGCTGCCGAGCGAGTTCGTCGATTCGATTCGCACGACGGTGCTGCAGAACAACGAAGCGCAGGCGTATTCCGACTGGCTCACGTCGTGCCGCGACAGCTCCGATGTGGTGATCAACGATATGCCCGCCGACGTTCCGTACAATGTTGACATGAGCAAGTACCAGACCGAGGATTCCTCAAGTGCCGATACGGCAGGCGAAGACGCGTCGAACGGCGACGCTGCCGAGGGTGAGGCGACCGATGACGGCTCCAGTGCAGCTGAGGGCTCCGCTGGTGACGAGACGGCTGACGGCGCTGCCGATGGCGATGCGAGCGCCGAAGGCGCCGCTCCCGCGGCGGATGAAGGGTCGGCTGGTGACACGGCGCCTGAAGGTTCCGACGGATCGGGTGAGTAACGAACGCGTGCCCGCACGGACGGCGTATGCGATGTAATGACAGAGAGCGCTGGGAGACCGGCGCTCTCTTGTTTTGAGCAGTCGCGCGCAGGCGATGCGCGCTGGCATGAGTGGGAAGGGTGTCGAACGATGATGGAAAACAGCGCAGGCTGTGCTATGGCCGACGAGGCGCCGGCGTTTCTTGAGCTGCACGATGCGGTGGTGCGCCGTGCGGGACGAGCCATTCTTTCCATTGATTCGTTTACGCTGCCCGAAGGTGAGTCGATTGCGCTGCTCGGGCCGAACGGATCGGGTAAATCGACGTTCATCAACCTCATGACGCGCGAGGTGCATCCGCTGCACCGCGATGTGCCGCCGGTGTTGTTCCGCGGCAGCGAGCGCACGACGCTTGCGGAGGTGAAGCGCTGCCTCGGCATCGTGTCGTCGAGCATGCAGAGCCAGATTACCGTTCATCTGCCCGCTGTGGAGGTGGTCATCGGGGGTCTGTTCGGTGCGCTTGGCGCGCCGAAGCGCTATGAGGTGAGTGAGGGTCAGCGCCGCGCGGCGCTCGATACCATGGATGAGCTCGGCATCGCCGACCTCGCCGATCGCGATGTGATGACGCTTTCGACGGGGCAGGCGCGGCGCGTGCTGTTCGCGCGTTCGCTCGTTCACAATCCCGACGTGCTCGTGCTCGACGAACCGTGCACGGGCCTCGATCCCGAAGGTATGTACTACGTGCGCAAAACGATGCGCATGCTTGCGCAAAGCGGCCGCGCCATCATTCTCGTGACGCACTATCCCGAGGACATCATTCCCGAAATCAAGCGCCTCGTGCTCATCAAAGAGGGGAAGATGTTCGATGATGGCCCGAAAAGCGAGCTGCTTACCAGCGAGCGCATGACGGCGCTGTTCGACGTGCCGCTCGAGGTCGCGCAGTCGGGCGACTACTACACGTTGGTGGCGCGCTATTAACGGTTAGGGCGCGTGGACGGTGCTGCGAGCGGTCTTCGCGCGGCGGGCGCGCCGTGTGAAATAGAGCGGCGGCGCAGCATTTTTCCTCTTGTTTAGAGAAAATGCGTGCGGTATACTTTATTGCCGCTGCATAGCCGATGCAGCTGTAGGTACGCGGAGAGATGTCCGAGCTGGCCGAAGGAGCACGATTGGAAATCGTGTATGCGCCAAAAGCGTATCTGGGGTTCGAATCCCCATCTCTCCGCCATTTGATATTCCGAGGAAGCCCGCGAAGGTGCGTGCCTTGCGGCTTTTTCTTTATATGAGCGGTTGCTCGCTTGCGTGACGGCGTCTGAGAAAACCAAGGCGCCGCACCCCATGCGGAGGGGTGGCAGAGTGGTTGAATGCGGCGGTCTCGAAAACCGTTTTACCCGTAACCCGGGTAACGAGGGTTCGAATCCCTCCTCCTCCGCCAGTTTCAAATGAAAGCCCCAGCAATGGGGCTTTTTTTCGTGTTTGGGAGAGCTGCTGGGATTCGAACCCGCGAGGGGAGAACAGCCCAGTGGGCTGTTCTCGGCCGCAGGGGCGCAAGCCCCCAGGCCTTGCGTATTCGCGTAAGCGAATACGCGGACATCCCTCCTCCTCCGCCAGTTTCAAATGAGAGCCCCAGCGATGGGGCTTTTTTCGTGTTTGGCCTTGCTACTCTTCCGCCAGGTAATCGATTGCGTACTGCGCGGCGAGCATGGCGCCGTTTGCGAGCACGTTTTCGTCGACGGTGTAGTAGCAGCTGTGCTGAGGATGCACGGCACCGATTTCCGGATTGCGGCATCCGAGGAACACGAACACGCCGGGCACGAAACGCAGGTACTCGCTGAAGTCCTCGCCTGCGAGCGTACCCTCGTAGTCGGCGACTGCTTCCTCACCGAACAGCTTCACCACAGCCTGCTCGGCGCGTTTCGCGCAGGTGCGGTCGTTTGAGAGCCCGCCGTTGCCGTTCTCGTAGGAAAGCGTCGCCTTCGCGCCGAATGCGCGTGCCGAACGTTCGATCAGGCGCTCGAGCCTGCCCGGCATCGCTTCGCGCGTTTTGTCGCTCCAGGTGCGGACCGTGCCCGTGAGATACGCCGAACCCGCCATGATATTGCGTGCCGTGCCTCCGTGGATCTCTCCCACGGTAACCACGAGCGGCTCGAACGGCGAGATGTCGCGGCTCACGAGCACCTGCAGCGCCACTACGATTTCGGAGGCAACCACGACAGCATCGACGCCCTTGTGGGGCATCGATCCATGCGCGCTCACACCTTCGATGTCGATGCGGAACCAGTCGGTGCTTGCCATGCGCTGTCCCGCCGAGCACGAAATGGTGCCTGCGTCCACTTCGCTCCAAATATGCGTGCCGTAGATGGTGTCGACGCCTTCGAGCGCCCCTGCGGCAATGAGCTCGCGCGATCCCGACGAGATCTCCTCGGCGGGTTGGAACAGAAGCCGCACTTCGCCGTGCAGCTCGCTGCGCATTTCGTTCAGGATGCGTGCGGCGCCGAGCAGCATCGCCATGTGGCAGTCGTGCCCGCATGCGTGCATGACGCCGGGGTTCTTCGACGCATAGGGAAGCTCGGTAAGTTCGGTGACGGGCAGAGCGTCCATGTCGGAGCGCAGCGCGATGCGCCGCCGCGGCGTGCCGTCTGCGTCGTAGGCGTCCGCCGCCGTTCCTGCGATGGTGGCGATGATGCCCGCGTTGCCCACGCGACGGTACGGAATGCCGAGCGCGCCGAGCTTCGCACACACCGTTTCGGATGTGTGCACTTCCTGACCCGACAGCTCGGGGTTTTCGTGGAAGTAACGGCGGTCGTCGATGATGCCGCCCTCGATGGCGCTGCCGATGCGTCGTACGCGCTCGGCGATGGGATCGGTCATGTTGCTGCTGCGATGGTGCTGGTTGTCGGTTGTCATGACACACGCTCCTTGTTTGATTCCGTCGAAAGGGGCGGAAGGTTGCGTTCAGCCTACCATAGTGCGTGAGCGTTGATGTGGAAATGCCCCAATGCGCGCGCCTGCGGATCATCGTGTTCGCTCAAAGTTGGTGCGTATCTGGCGCGGAAATGCTGTGCAGGTTGCGCAAGTTAACGCGGTTCCGGCAAAACGTTGCTGCTGTGTTGCGCGAGTCGATGCCGGCCGCTTTGCTGTACCGTTTCTTTTCGCTGTCTTGCTGCTCCTGTGGCGAAATGCGGCTTCCGCGCCGCATGAGCGTGAAGGTTGGCGCGGTTTGCTCGGGTTGTGAACCGAATGTTTCACGTGAAACATTCGGGGTCGCTGGCTGCGAACGAATTCCCATGCAAGGGATCAGGCTGCCGCCTGCGTTAATCGATGCGGCTCATCGTGCGAGGGACTGAAGGGGCCACGCCCGACAACCGCGTCGCAATGACCGCCGAAGTTGCGGAACCGTGCGTGACGATCGAGGCGTCACAACGCGCGCTGGGTGTCGCCCTGCCCGCTAGCAAAAGAAAAAGGACCCGAGGGAGGGGGATCCCAGGGCCCTTTTTCTCGAGGCGACAGCCAGACGAGGAGAGCTATCGCCTCTCCGTAAAGCAAAGAGAGGAGGAGTTGCCGGCGGGAGAGAGTCTTGCAACGTTCGCGGTAGTTGCAGTTTGGAGAGGGGATTTGCCTTCCGCTTCGTTGCTTCCTATTTCCTTCCGACAAAAGTTAGAGTACGGTAACTCTCTGTTTCGCGCAAGTGCGAAAAGGTAAAGTTCACCATAGTTTACAATTTCTTCATAATTGACCGTGCAGAGGAATTTCCGGCGCCGAGCGGCAGATTCTGCGCTTCTAACCCGCATCGTGCGCGCTTTCTGCAGCTCCCTTACATGGAGCATCATCCGTTTCTCGCATCGCCTATAATGCAGCTATCTGCACTTCAACAGGAAGGACGCCTCGTGGCAGACATTCGTTTTGGCACCGATGGTTGGCGTGCCATCATCGGTGAGGGATTCACCAACGACAATCTTGTGCGCGTTGTCGACGCTTCAGCGCGCATCTTCAAAGAGGACGTGCTCGCCGCAGGTCGCACCGAAGACAATCTCGGTACGATCATCATCGGCCACGACTGCCGTCAGAACGCTCATGCCTATGCGCAGCTCGCTGCCGAGGTTGCCGCTTCCCACGGCTTCACGGTGAAGCTCACGCAGGATTACTGCCCCACTCCGACGCTCTGCTGGTCGGTTGCGCACGACGACGAAGCGATCGGCGGCATCATGCTCACGAGCTCGCACAATCCCGCCGAGTACCTTGGCGTGAAGCTGCGCATGATCGATGGCGGTGCGAGCCCCAAGGAGTTTACCGACCGCGTTGAGGCGGTGCTTCCCGCTGAGCCCACTGATGCGCGTGGCGCTTACGAGGAAGTCGATCTCATGACCGACTATCTCGCTGCCCTCAAGAAGCTCGTCGACGTAGAGGCCATCAAGCAGGCGAACCTGCGCGTGGTGGTTGATCCGCTCTACGGCGCGGGTCGTCTGTATCTGGCGAATCTCCTGCGCGAGATGGGCGTCGAAGTGGTGGAGATCAACAACGCCGAAGACCCGACGTTCGACGGGCTCCATCCCGAGCCCATTCCGCCGTGGGTCGACCGCGGTCTTGCGAAGGTGAAGGAGCTCGGCTACGACGCGCTGTTCATCAACGACGGCGACGCCGACCGCATCGGCGCGGGCGACTCCCAGGGCAACTTCGTGAACCCGCATCGCATCATCACGCTCGTCACCCAGCATATGTACGAGCGCGGCGAGCGCGGTCGCGTGGTGTCCACCATCACGGCGTCTGCGCTGCTCGACCGCATGTGCCGCAAGCTCGGTCTCGAACTTGTGTCCACGCCTGTCGGATTCAAATGGATCTACGGCGAGATGGAGAAGGGCGGCGTCATGATCGGCGGCGAGGAGTCGGGCGGCATCGGCCTGCCTGGTCACGTCAAGGAGCGCGACGGCCTGCTCATGGCGCTGCTGCTCACCGAGATGATGGCGCAGAGCGGCAAGGACCTCGGCACGCTCGTTGATGAGATGTTCGCTGAGATCGGCCGCCTCGAGTTCGCGCGCCGTGGCCTCACGGTGACCGACGAGCAGATGGCGAACTTCCGCGGCGAGATCGCGCCGCATTACACCACCGACGAGATCTGCGGTAAGAAGGTGCTCGACGTGGATCGTCGCGACGGTGTGAAATTCCTGCTCGAGGGCGACGCGTGGGTGATGATGCGCCCCTCTGGCACCGAGCCGCTCGTACGCATCTACGCCGAAGCTGCCACGACCGACGAGGTCGACGAGCTGCTCAACCGTGCCGAGGAGATTGTGAAGGGCGCGTAGCTTAAAGGGTCGTCGCGCCCTGCCCCGCGACCGCCGCACCGCATGCGGCCTTCTGCGAATTAACCGAGCCTGGGTATCTTCTTGAGAAGTGCCCAGGCTCGTTGTTTGTGTTCGGGCGAGTCGAGCATCTGCTCGAACGACTGAAAAGCAACGATCGTGCGGCCCATCACGCGGTTGGAGGCATCAAGCTCGACGGGGCAACGGTAAGCCTGGCCGAGCAGCGCGGCAGACTCCTCGTCGGCGGCCACGCCGATGACGGGATCGAGTCCCTCCATGATGCTCATGAGATCGGCGGGCCCGAGCGACGCGCCATCCGCAGTGTGAAGAACAACGCGGGCGCTGCCGCGCATTCCGTAACCAAGCGCGGCGAGCGACTTTGCGAGTGCATTGAGCGCAGCGTCGGAAAGTGGGTTCGCGCTGATCAGGCAGGTGATCTCGTCTCCCGTTCCTTCGATGAAGTCTCCGTAGACGGCGATCATGCTTTCCGCATCGACCTTATACATGTTACTGTTCGCAGAAAAAATCACACGCATCCCTTGAAGTCGCTTCTGCTTCGTATTAAAAAGCATCATAGCAACTATTCGATGACCCGACAGACTGCACGGCATCGTGCTGAGCGTCAGACGCCGCATGTCTCGCGGCAAGATCCGCGCACCATATATGTCAGGATGCGCGCAGATGCCGGGAGGGAAAGGATCAGCATCATGTGCACCAACGGTGTGAACACGGGCCAGCTCGAGCTCATGATCGAGCAGATCGATGATCATCTGAAGCTTGAGCGTCGCTGGACCCACAACCTCGCGCACAACGCCGAGGATGCCGGCTTCGCAACGGTTTCCGAAAAGCTCCATGCCGCCCAGGCGCTGCTCGACGACGTGCGCGCCATGCTCGACGAGGCGAAGGACGCCATCGAAGACGACGCTGAGAACGCGGCGGGTGTGACCGTCAGCCTTGTGTAGGGCTGTCTTCGCGGTACAACGACAACAACGGCGGTAGTTCATGAGCAATGATCTCATGCGATTCTCGGTGGCAATGCCTGAGGAACTTCTCATGCGCTTCGATCAGCTCGTGGCGCGGCGCGGCCTTGCGAAGAATCGCAGCGAAGTGGTGCGCGACCTCGTGCGCGATGCGCTCGTGGAAGACGAATGCGCCACGCCGGGCATTGTGGTGATGGGCACGCTTACCATCGTGTACGACCATCATGCCAACGATCTTCAGGAGAAACTTCACGCTATCCAGCATGACTACTACGAGGCCATCGTGTCGAGCATGCACGTGCACGTCGATCAGCACATGTGTCTCGAGGTGATCGTCATGCGCGGCGAAACGGGTCTGATTCAGATGATCGCGAATCTCATTCTGGGCACGAAGGGCGTGCAGAATGGCCGCCTTGTGCTCACCACGACGGGTCATTACATGTAGAAGCCGACGCGCGGCGCGGGCGATTCCGTTTCCCGTCATCGCCGTGTGCTGCGAATATGCTCAACGCATATATATAAGAAGAAGGGAACGTGCACATGGCGCAGGATACAGCGGTCATGCTCGGCCACGGCAGCGGCGGCACGATGATGAAGCGCATCATCGACGAGGTGTTTTTCGCCGCATACGGTACCGATGAGCTGCTGCGCGGAGACGACGCGGCGGTGCTGCCCGCTCTTGAAGCGGGGGAGCGGCTGGCGTACTCGACCGACTCGTTCGTTGTGACGCCGCATTTCTTTCCTGGTGGCGATATCGGTCGCCTTGCCATCTGCGGCACGGTGAACGACGTGGCCACGAGCGGCGCGCGCCCGCTCTATCTGAGCAGCGCGTTCATCCTCGAGGAGGGTTTCCCGATGGATGACCTGCGGCGCATCTGCCAGTCGATGGCAGACGCAGCGCAGGAGGCGGGCGTCAAGCTCGTGACGGGCGATACCAAGGTGGTGAATCGCGGCCACGGCGACGGCATCTACATCAACACGAGCGGTGTCGGCGTGTTGGCCCCCGGCGTGAATCTCGGCGGCGCGCAGTGCAAACCAGGTGACAAGATCCTCGTGAGCGGCACGCTCGGCGATCACGGCATCACCATCATGAGCTGCCGCGAGGGGCTCAACTTTTCCGCGGATATCGAAAGCGACGCCGCGCCGCTCAACCATCTGATCGCCGACGTACTGGTCGCCGCGCCTCATACGCGCTGCTTCCGCGACCCCACGCGCGGCGGCATCGCTTCGACGCTCAATGAGTTGGCGTCCCAGGCGGGCGTGGACATGATCGTGGAAGAGGATGCCGTGCCCGTGAAGGACGCTGTGCGCGGCGCATGCGAGATGCTCGGTTACGACATCATGCAGGTTGCCAACGAAGGCAAGATGGTGTGCGTGGTGGCGGCCGACGAGGCCGATGCGGCGCTCGCGGCAATGCGCGCCAACGTATACGGGCGTGACGCGGCGGTCATCGGCGAGGTGACGGAGGCGAAGCCAGAGCGCGGATCGAAGGTGTTCCTGCGCACGGCGTTCGGCGGTACGCGCATCCTCGACATGCTCGTCGGCGAGCAGCTGCCGCGCATATGCTGACTTTTTTTCCCGACCGCTGATAAAAAGACAGATTCCGCTTGAATCACGGGGGAATAATGGTATCTTGCGAACGAAAGTTATTGGGGTATCCCAAGGGGGACTTTCGATCGAGAAGGAGTTGCTATGTCACGTCCCGTTATTGATGCTGATGAGTGCATCGGCTGCGGCATCTGCGTCGATGCCTGCGAGCAGGAGGTTCTTGAGGTTGTCAACGGCGTTGCCGATCCTGTGAACGAGGATTCCTGCATTGCCTGCGATGAGTGCGTTGAGGCGTGCCCGATGGGCGCCATCACCGAGATCGCCGAGGACTAACTGATCTCGTTTCGCTCGCTCGAGCGAATAACGGAAGAAAGAGAAGACCCGCTGGATCACGCTCCAGCGGGTCTTCTTGCATTCAGGCGGCAATACGCCGCATGGTTGGCGCAGGATCTTGCGCAGACCTTGCGCGGATTCGACATGAATCCACCATGAACCTAGTACGGCGTTTCCTGCTTCGGCCTTACGCGGCATTCTCATTCTATTTAAAATGATTCAAATCGAAGCACGTTTCTTCTTTTTCGCTTCATCGCATTTCATTCTGTTTAGTTTGGTTTCGTTTACCTAACTCAACTCAACTCGACCCCTTCTGGTTCAGCCCGACTCAATCTGACCCAATTCGACCTAGCTCGATCCGTCGCGATTCAAGTCAGCTTATCCTGACTCACTCAGACTCGCTGCGTCTCGCTTCACTTCCTCCTGGCTCAATTTGTTTCATTCCGCCTCGTTGTATTCGGATCGGTTTTGTTTCGGCTTTCGCTTCGACCCGTTTCACGACGCTTCGCTTTGTCCGATCGGGCGAATGTTTCACGTGAAACATTCGCCCCTGTGCCCATCCCCGCACCTTTTGCGTGGAGACGGTTGTGACCACGCCAACAGCCCCCTGCGTCCCCGTACCCGCACACGCACCGCACCCCTGCGCTGCCTGCACCCGCACCACATTGCATCCCTGCGTCCCCTGCGCCTTGCGCTCATCTCCCGCGTTCGCACCGCACCCCTCCGTATTCCCGCCCGCGCGACCTT
>ERZ1034952.2459-NODE-2459-length-13658-cov-14.078145_pt1 | contig 13658 bp, 8 predicted proteins | sample MGYA00520625_ERZ1034952 | MGnify/ENA primary metagenome ERZ1034952 (study PRJEB33766, sample SAMN09781773) | gut metagenome | biome: gut microbiome | host: Homo sapiens | place: Madagascar | study: EMG produced TPA metagenomics assembly of the PRJNA485056 data... | reverse complement strand
GTCCCATTATTAATAGGTGTACTTTATTATTTTCAATTGTTTCAGGGTGCAAAGATACAAAAAAGAACTTATAAATCCTATTTTTTTCTAAGAAAGTTACATTTTAGCGTTTTTTTATGTGATAAAAACCAGTTTTTTGGGGATTTTTGCTAATTTTGCAAGACCATATTACAAAATTATTGCATTGGATGAAGAAAAAGATAGTATTCATAATGAACCCTATTTCAGGCACCAGCAGCAAGGCTGCCATTCCAAGTCTGATAGAGTCAACATTGAACAAAGAGCTTTTCGAGTACGAGATAAGGATGACAGAAAGAGCTGGACATGCTTCGGAGATTGCCACCGAAGCTAAGAACAACCATGTGGATATCGTTGTGGCTGTAGGTGGCGACGGAACCATCAATGAAGTGGCTCGTTCCATCGTCCATTCCGATACCGCTTTAGGCATCATTCCTTGCGGTTCGGGCAACGGATTAGCACGCCATCTCCTGATACCGATGAACTTGAAGAAAAGCATTGAAATCATCAATCATTGCGAAATTCACGACCTTGACTACGGAGTCATCAATGAATATCCTTTCTTCTGTACATGCGGCATGGGATTTGACGCCTTTGTCAGCATGAAATTTGCAGAAAGCGGAAAGCGTGGTCCTATCAGCTATGCTGAGAATATCCTCAGAGAAGGCTTGAAGTACCAGCCGGAAACTTATACATTAGAGGACGAGACCGGAACAAAACAATACAAGGCTTTCCTGATTTCATGTGCCAATGCCTCCCAATACGGCAACAATGCATACATAGCCCCTCAAGCTTCCATGAGCGATGGACTGATGGACGTCATCATCATGGAACCTTTCGATGTGCTCGAAGCTCCACAGGTAAGTTTCGACATGTTCAACAAGACTTTGGACAAGAACTCCAAGATAAAAAGTTTCCGCTGCAAGAAACTTCATATCACCCGAAGCCAACCGGGCGTCATCCACTATGATGGCGACCCAGTGATGTCGGGAACGGAAATTGACGTACATCTTGAAGAAAAAGGCATCAAGATGATAGTCAATCCACACGCAGACAAGAATGCCCGCAAACCAAATGCCATCCAAACGGCATTTACAGAGTTCTTTAACGACCTGAATGCCATGCGTGATGACTTCAACAAGCAAAGCAAGAAAGTGGAGGCTTTAAGCAAACTTGTACAACGCAAACTGAATATTTAAATAAAAGCAGACGCATATAACCATCTTAAACCATCCCTAAAGACGATGCGTTTAAAGATAGAATTCGTCAGTTATTTTTGCATACCATTCGCTGCGATTTCCATCTTGATTCATCATGATTTCCGTGGCATTTTCCAGTTCACCGTTTCTATGTCTGGAAAATGCCAGGAGATAGCGTTTTGGTTGTTTTCTTTCTACCGTTTTTACAGCACATTGTCTAACAAGGTAAAATCCTGATATACAGGCTTCTGATACAAAATACTCCCTCACTTCAGAAGGCAGCACAACCGAGAAAATCCCATTTTCAGAAAGTAAGCGTTTTACACCTTTCCAGAGATCCCTAAACGGCAAGGTATCCGCATGTCGAGCCATTGCCCTTTTACTATCCGGATTTTTCAAACTATTCAGAAAAAACGGAGGATTGCTGACTATCGCATCAAATTCCTCACCAGAATAATCCTGCAACCGGCAATGGGCAACATCAATTCTATCACCAAAAGGACTGGCTGCCACATTTTCCCTTGCCTGTCCACAAGCCTCTTCGTCAATATCAATACCTACCATCTGGGCAGCAGGAAAACGCTGAGCCATCATCAAGGCTATCAACCCCGTACCACATCCTATATCGAGAATACGAGTTCCGCCAGAAGCCCATGCTCCTAACAACACGCCATCCGTTCCCACTTTCATGGCACAACGGTCTTGTAATATCTCAAACTTTTTAAATCGAAAACCTGTCATATTCTAAATTCATGCTTCATTTAATTTTCTAACGAAAAAACACGCAATATATTTTACTTTTCAGCAAAAAACAGTCCATAAAGAAAGAAATTACACATTATAATATTAAATTTTGTATCTTTCAACCCAAAATTCACCAAAAAAGGCTATCTTTGCAAGTCAAAATGCATTTATAACAGAATATGGACAATATTAAAAATAATCAATTACACATGATCGCCGATTTTGAAGGCGACATTACGGAATTGCTAAAAGATAGAGACTCCGGGACATATCCTATTATCTGCACCCGAGACTTAGTGATCTTCCCTACTGTTCTCACCCCTATCATACTTGGCAGAAAGCAAAGTATCGCAGTTGTAGATTATCTCAAACAGAAACACGACGATCTTATTTTCTGCGCTTTTACCCAAAAGGATGCCAATCAGGATGATCCTGAAAAGGAAGACCTCTATGAAACTGGTGTTTTCTGCCGTCTCATCAAAATGGTAGAACTTCCTGGTCAGCAAAATGGACAGGTTACCATCGTAGTACAAGGTTTGGGAAAATGCAAATTGAAAAGTATAGATACAAAAAGACCATTCTATAGCGGATATGTGGAAAACATTTCTGAAGAATGGCCTAAAAAAACGGATACAGAATTCAAACTTTTGCAAAGTTCTCTGTTCTCTCAAACCATCAAGCTGATCCAAGACAGCGATGAGATACCTGATGATGCAGAGTATGCAATCAACTCTATATCCAATCCGCTGGTACGCACGAATTTCATCTTATCATCCATGCCTTTCAGCATAGAGGAAAAGATCAAGATGCTGGAAATGAATAGTATGACAGACCGCATGTTTGAAGCACTCAAATATGAGAACAGACTCAAACAGTTATTTGACATACAGTCTGACATCCGCCAGAAAACAAAGAATGATCTGGACGAACAGCAACGTGAATACTTCCTGCAACAACAGCTCAAGAACATCAAGAAAGAGCTCGGCGGAAACGATATGAGCCCAGAGAAGAAAGAGATTCTTGAGAAAGCCAAGAGCAAAAATTGGAATGAGAATATAGAGAAAATATTCAATAAGGAATTCAAGCGACTCGACACCTTGCATCCGCAAAGTCCTGACTATTCCACACAGATCAACTACCTGCAGACAATGGTAGATTTGCCTTGGAATGACTGCACGATAGATAACTTGAGTCTCAAACATGCCAAAAAGGTTTTGGACAAAGACCATTATGGCATGGAAAAGGTGAAAGAGCGCATTCTGGAATACCTCGCTGTAAGAGCTTTGCGTGATGACCTGAAGAGCCCTATCCTCTGCCTCTATGGTCCTCCGGGAGTTGGTAAAACCAGTCTCGGCAAAAGCATTGCACAGGCGATGGGCCGTAAATACGTGAGAGTTTCTCTTGGCGGTTTGCACGACGAGGCTGAAATCAGAGGTCACCGCCGCACTTACATCGGTGCTATGCCTGGTCGTATCATCAAGAATATCCAAAAGGCTGGTAGCGCCAACCCTGTCTTTATCCTTGATGAGATTGACAAGATATCACAGGCCAACTTTAATGGTGATCCTTCTTCAGCATTACTGGAAGTTCTCGACCCAGAACAGAACAAGGCTTTCCATGATAACTATCTGGATATCGACTATGATTTGTCGAAGGTTCTCTTCATAGCCACAGCCAACGACCTGAGTTCTATTCCACGTCCACTGCTCGACCGTATGGAACTCATCGAAGTAGGTGGTTACATCACAGAGGAGAAGGTTGAGATTGCCAAGCGTCATCTGATTCCAAGAGAGTTGGAGAATACCGGTCTCAAGAAATATACTCCAAAGATCAAGTTCTCAAAAGCTGCCATCGAGAAGATCATCGAGCAATATACCCGAGAAAGCGGTGTGCGCCAGTTGGAGAAACAGATCAACAAAGCCTTGCGCAAAATGGCTTTCAAATTGGCTTATGAGGACATATTGGAAACAACCAACATCACCCCAGCCGAGGTAGCAACCCTCTTGGGCAATCCTCCATTCAACCGTGACATCTATCAGGGCAATGCTTATGCGGGTGTCGTTACCGGATTGGCATGGACTTCCGTGGGAGGCGAAATCCTCTTCATCGAGACTTCCCTCAGCAAGGGCAAGGCAGGAAAGCTCACGCTGACAGGTAACCTCGGAGACGTGATGAAGGAATCTGCCGTGATTGCACTCGAATATGTCAAAGCGCATATCGACCTGCTCGGAGTAGATTACAGAATTTTCAGCAACTGGAATATCCATATCCACGTACCAGAGGGTGCAACTCCTAAAGACGGACCATCTGCCGGTATCACCATTGCAACCAGTATCGCCTCTGCCCTGACTCAGCGCAAGGTTCGCAAGAATACTGCCATGACGGGCGAAATCACTCTCCGTGGAAAAGTACTCCCTGTAGGCGGCATCAAGGAGAAAATCTTAGCAGCCAAACGAGCTGGTATCACAGATATCGTGATGTGCCAGGCCAATCAGAAAGACATAGAGGAAATTCCAGAGCAATACCGCAAGGGTGTAGAATTCCACTATGTAGAGAATGTTGCTGATGTCTGGAAGTTTGCACTCACTGACGAAAAGGTGGAGCATCCTGTCGATTTCACGATTGACGACGAAGAAGAAGAAAACAAAAAATAACATCAAGACTATCATGAAGTTTGAATTACAAGTAACAGATAAAGCAAGTGATGCACGTACCGGTATCATCACCACAGACCACGGACAGATAAAGACTCCTATCTTCATGCCCGTAGGAACTGTAGGTTCTGTAAAGGGCGTACATTTTGACGAGCTTCGCAAACAGGTAAAGGCACAAATCATCTTAGGCAATACCTACCATCTCTACCTCCGTCCGGGACTGGAGGTCATCAAGGCTGCTGGCGGTCTGCACAGTTTCAATGGCTGGGACCGTCCTATCCTTACAGATAGCGGTGGTTTTCAGGTATTTTCACTGACTGGCATCCGCAAACTGAGAGAAGAAGGTTGCGAATTTCGTTCTCACATAGATGGTAGTAAACACATCTTTACTCCGGAGAATGTCATGGATACAGAGCGTATCATCGGTGCCGACATCATGATGGCATTTGATGAATGTCCTCCTGGACAAAGTGATTTCCAGTATGCAAAGAAAAGTTTGGAGTTGACCCAGCGCTGGCTGGACCGTTGCATCAAGCGCTTCGATGAGACAGAACCTCTCTATGGCTACAACCAGAGTCTCTTCCCTATCGTACAGGGATGTACCTTCCCGGAACTGAGAAGAGAAGCAGCTAAGTATGTAGCCGACAAGGGTGCCGACGGAAATGCCATCGGTGGTCTTGCCGTAGGTGAACCTACAGAAGTGATGTATGAGATGATAGAGGTGGTCAATGAGATTCTTCCTAAGGACAAGCCTCGCTATCTCATGGGAGTAGGTACTCCACAGAACATTCTGGAAGCCATCGAACGAGGGGTTGATATGTTTGACTGCGTCATGCCTACCCGAAACGGAAGAAACGCCATGCTGTTCACCTATAATGGCACCATGAACATGCGCAATAAGAAATGGGAAATGGATTTCAGCCCGGTTGATCCAGATGGTTGCGATATCGACCGCATAACAACCAAGGCATACCTCCACCACCTTTTCAAAGCACAGGAGCTTTTGGCAATGCAGATTGCCAGCATCCACAACCTCGCCTTCTATCTCCGACTGGTGACAGATGCACGCCAGCACATCGAACAGGGCGACTTCGTACAGTGGAAGCGTTCCATCATCGACCAATTAGGACGAAGAATTTAAAGAAATATAATGAAGAATTTTAAACAAATAAGGAAACATCGCAGAAGATACAAGTTTCAGCGATGGTTTGGCAAACATTTCGCATGGCTCGTAAAGGCTGCGAAATGGACTGCCCACAAGTTGAGATTCCTGAGGGTACTCAGGTTTCTCAACCTCTTCAGATATATCAAGCGATTAGACTGGTACATCATCAAGAAGTTCGTGGGATATTATTTTTTCAGTATCGCACTGATTATCTCCATTGCCATCGTATTCGACTTCAATGAGAATCTGGCCAAGTTTTCGGAGAATCATGCTCCTATGCGTGCCATCATCTTCGATTACTATGCCAACTTTGTGCCATACTTCGCCAACTTGTTCAGTGCCTTGTTTGTATTCATTGCCGTCATCCTCTTCACGACTAAGATGGCTGGCAATTCAGAAATTATCGCTATCCTCGCTTCCGGAACATCCTTCAAGCGTTTGATGCGACCATACATGCTGACGTGTGTCATGCTCTCTGCACTCTCCTACTCGCTGTCTGCATACGTGATACCACATGGTACCGTCATCAGACAGAACTTTGAAAACATGTATAAGAAGAAGGCCAAGAACACGTCTGCAGACAATGTGCAGTTGCAAGTGGACCGTGGAGTCATCGCATACATCCAGCACTACGACAATACGACCAAAAGGGGATATGGTTTCTGTCTGGATAAGTTTCAGGAGAAAAAGCTGGTCAGCCACCTTACTGCGATGGAGGTACAGTACGATACCATCTCGGATTCCAAGTACCATTGGAAAATCAGAAATTGGAAGGTACGTAAGTTGCAAGGTATGAAGGAACAAATTACCAGCGGTGCTGAAAAAGATACGCTGATAACCATGGAACCAACCGACCTGGTATATTCCAAGGGACAGCAGGAGACCTTTACCAGTCCGGAATTGAAAGAGTACATCAACAAGCAGATAGACCGAGGTTCCGGCAATGTAGTGCAATATCAGGTGGAATACCACAAGCGAATAGCAGCATCCTTTGCCTCCTTTATCCTGACCATCATCGGTCTCTCCCTCTCTGCCAAGAAGCGCAAGGGAGGAATGGGTATGGCACTCGGTGTGGGACTTGCCCTGAGTTTCGGATACATCATGCTTCAGACCGTATCGGCAACCTTTGCCATACAAGCCAACTTTCCACCTATGCTTGCTGCATGGATGCCAAATATCCTCTTTGCCGTCGTAGCATATTTCTGCTATCGCAATGCACCAAGATAATGTAAGATTGTATCATATAATAATAGATAATGTATGATGGTCATCACTTTTTTCAAGAGAGGCCTACACATTATTATATATAATAATAAAGAGATTATAAATGTATTTTGACGAATTAGATTTAAATGACAATGTGCTCGATGCGTTATATGACATGCATTTTGACACATGCACCCCTGTTCAAGAGAAATGTATTCCTGAGATATTGAAAGGTAATGACGTTCTTGGTGTGGCTCAAACGGGTACCGGCAAGACTGCCGCCTATCTGTTGCCTATTCTGAGTAAGTTGGATGACGGCGGATACCCTGAAGATGCCATCAACTGCATCATCATGTCACCTACCCGAGAACTGGCACAACAAATAGACCAGGCTATGCAGGGATTCAGCTACTATCTGCAGGGAGTGAGCAGCGTGGCTGTATATGGTGGCAATGACGGCAACCGCTACGATCAGGAATTGAAGAGTCTCCGTATGGGAGCTGACGTAGTAATAGCTACTCCGGGCCGACTCATCACCCATATTAGTCTGGGAAATGTAGATTTAAGTAAGGTAAGCTTCTTTATCCTTGACGAGGCAGACCGCATGCTTGACATGGGTTTCTCTGAGGATATCATGACCATCGCCAAGAAATTGCCTCAGTCTTGCCAGACTATCATGTTTTCTGCAACCATGCCTACCAAGATCGAGGAACTGGCAAAGAGCTTGCTGAAGAATCCTATAGAAATCAAACTTGCTGTCAGCAAACCTGCCGAGAAAATCAAACAAGAAGCCTACGTCTGCTATGAGGCTCAGAAAATGAGCATCATCAAGGATATCTTCAAGGCTGGTGACCTGAAGCGCGTCATCATCTTCTGCGGCAGTAAGACAAAGGTGAAACAGCTCTCTGCTTCACTACAACAACAGAAGATCAACTGTGGCGAAATGCACTCCGACCTTTCTCAGCAAGAACGTGATGATATCATGTTCAAGTTTAAGAGCGGCCAGATTGATGTGTTGGTTGCTACGGATATTGTTGCCCGCGGTATCGATATCGATGATATCACATTAGTTATCAACTTCGACGTTCCGCACGACACAGAAGACTATGTACACCGCATCGGCCGTACCGCGCGTGCAGATAGAGACGGAAGAGCCATTACCTTGGTTACGGAAATGGATATCTACTGGTTCCAGCAGATAGAAAAGTTCCTGGAAAAAGTGGTAGAAAAGATGCCATTGCCTGCAGAGTGTGGCGAAGGTCCTGAGTATGTCAAGATGGACAAGCCTAAGAAACCAGGTAAAAACAATGGCAACGGCAAGACCTGTGCAAAGAGCCGCCGCCAGAAAGACCGCGACCAGACTGCACACAAGCGCAAGCCGAACAAACAGAACAACCGTCAGGAAAAGGCTCCTCGCCAGCAAGGTGAACAACAGGGCGAACAGGTTGCAAACAAGCCAAACAACAGAAATGGCAGAAACGGCAAACAGCAGAATGCTGACAAGCAGCAGAATGCAAATAAGCAGAATGCCGAAAAGCAGCAGAATGCAAATAAGCAACAGAACGCCAACAAGCAACAGCCAAGAAATAACCGTCAGCAGAATACCGAAGGTAAGCAGGAGGGTGAAAACAGACAAGGCGGAAAGCGCAACAATAGAAACAACCGCAACAGACAGGACAATCGCAAGAACGGCGAGCAGCGCAATAACAACCAGCGCAGCAATGCACCAGAAAACGTACGTCCTGGCAGCAACGGAAGAGGAAGAGGTGTTGCACAGAAGAAGGCTAACGAGAAATCAAATTCTCGCAAACCAACTCCAATTGTCAACCCTCAGAAGAAAGAAAATGTCGTAAAGAAATTCATCAAACGAATTTTCGGTTTCAAGAAATAGCTCTAAATTTACAACAAATTGCGAATTTTTGAGTTATTATAAAAGAAACAAAACAAAATTAATAGTGAAATGAAGAAATTAATCATCTTTTCGCTCATGCTTTTCATGGTCTCATCAGTAGCCATGGCTCAATCTTCCAGCATGACCGACGACCAAGTGATGCAATTTGTGGTAAAGGAGCACGGCTCTGGAACCTCGAATGCACAAATCGTCACCAAGTTGATGCAACGCGGTGTTGATATTTCACAGATTCGACGTGTACGCACTCGCTATGAAAAGGAAGCCAAACAAGGCGGCCTTGCCAGCGCTACAGGAAAAGTCTCATCAAACGGCTCGCGCCTACGTACCAACAATGGTAAAACCCGTGAAGATTATGGGAAAGAGGCAGATAAAGAGGCCAGCAACTACAGCAACTATAGAATCAAAGGCCAGCGCGACTACTCCTATAATCATACATACGACAATCATGATGAAGAGTACATGGATATGCAGAATGAAATGTACGGCATCTATCCAGACTCTACACAGATGCTCCGCCATTTGCTGGCTGAACAGAAGTACAATCGCAAGAAGGTCTTCGGTCGCGACATCTTTAATAATAAGGAGTTGAGCTTTGAGCCTAATATGAATATCGCAACCCCACAGAACTATCGCTTGGGTCCTGGTGATGCTGTCATCATCGACATCTATGGTGCTTCCCAGAAAACCATCGAGAGTACTGTTTCTCCAGATGGAACTGTTACCATCGAGGGGTATGGTCCGGTGAATGTCAGCGGCCTCACCGTTGCTCAGGCTAATGCAAGATTGCGCGGTACGTTAGGTAGCAGATATTCTTCCAGCCATATCAAGTTGACGGTGGGTCAGACCAAAACCATCATGGTCAATGTGATGGGTGAGGTAAAGGCTCCTGGAACCTATACCCTCTCTGCCTTCGCTACCGTTTTCCATGCCCTCTACATGGCTGGAGGAACCAACGATCTGGGTACACTCCGTAATATTAAGGTATATAGAAACAACAGGTTGGTTACTGTAGTTGATATCTACGACTACATCCTCAATGGTAAGTTGACAGGCAATGTACGACTTGCAGACAATGATGTGATCGTAGTGGGTCCATACGACTGTCTGGTCAACATTACGGGTAAGGTAAAACGCCCGATGTTCTATGAGATGAAAAAGAACGAGAGCATCAATTCCCTGCTCAAGTATGCCGGCAATTTCACTGGTGATGCTTATAAGAAATCGGTACGTGTGAACAGAAAAACAGGAAGAGAATATGCTGTATTCAATGTTGACGAATTCGACTTTGCCAGTTTCCACATTGCTGATGGCGATTCTGTAAGCGTTGACTCCATCCTGCCAAGATATGCCAATACGGTAGAAATCAAGGGTGCTGTATTCCGTCCTGGTATGTACAATATCGGCGAACAGATCAACAGCGTTCGTTCTCTGGTAGAACATGCAGAGGGTCTTACTGAAGATGCATTCACCAATAGAGCGATCATGCACAGAATGAAGCCAGACCGTACATTGGAAGTTATCAGTATGGATATCGCAGGTATCATGAGCGGAAAGGTGGCAGATATTCCTTTGAAGGAAAATGATGTGCTCTTCATCCCTACCCGACAGGATAAACTGATAGAGCGAACCATCACAATCCGCGGCGAGGTACAGTATCCAGGAACCTACAAATATGCCGATAATGAAACCATTGAAGACTTCGTTCTTCAGGCTGGTGGTCTGACCGACAAGGCATCCACCGTGAATGTCAACGTAAGCCGCCGTGTTTCTGATGCCAAGGCATTGCAACCAGACAGTTTGATTGCCCAGACATTCACCCTCTCCCTGAAGGACGGTTTTGTCATTGATGGCACTCCTGGCTTTGTTCTGATGCCTTTCGACGAAGTTTCCATCCGCAAGAGTCCTGCATACAACGAACAGGAAAATGTGAGCATCGAGGGTGAGGTTATGTTTGCTGGTGCTTACACACTCACCAAGCGTAATTCCCGCATCAGCGACCTGTTCTACAAGGCAGGTGGAGCTACCAATGAGGCATATATCAAGGGAGCTCGCTTAATTCGTAGAGCCAACAGTTCAGAGAAAGCCCGTATGGAAGCGGTTCTGAAGATGCAGCGTGAGCAACAGCAGAAGAATCTCCTCCAGTTGGCAGCAAGCAGTAACAGCGGCAATCTCCAACAGGTTGCTGAAGGAGCCAAGAATGCAGAATTGGAGAAATTCAATGTTCCAGATGAATATCCTGTAGGAATCGACCTGGCTGCTGCACTCAAGAATCCTGGTTGTGATGATGACCTGGTACTGCGTGAAGGAGACCGACTGGTCGTTCCACAATATACAGGAACCGTAAAAATCAATGGTGCTGTGATGTATGCCAATACTGTTGCCTATGAAAAGGGAAAACGAGCAAGCTACTACATAGACCAGGCTGGCGGTTTTGCTTCTGATGCCATCAAGAGTAAGTCGTACATCATCTATATGAACGGTAAGGTTGCCAAGGTTGGCCATGGTGCTAAAGTTCAACCAGGTTGCGAAATTGTTGTTCCTGCCAAGTTGAAGCGCAAGATGAGTATTGCAGAAACGATGAGCCTCGGTACAAGTATGTCGAGCATCGCGGCCATGATTGCTACTATTGCTAATTTGAGTAAGTAATATTCCAATGCAAATAACACCGTCTATTGAAAAATAGCACCGCTTATTTGTTTGAAATTATTTAATTTATATTTAATAAAACTCCCCAGATTCCTGACGAATCTGGGGAGTTTCTTTTTTATAATTATGTATGAATCTTATTCTGCAAAATCATTTTGCAAAGAGCAATAAAAAGGCGAGAAGTCAGGAGACCTCTCGCCGGAAATATAAAAATCTACTAATTAATCCAAGTTCAAGCTCTTCTTAATAGCCTCGATCTTCTCCATAGCAGCTGCTGTACAACGGTTATAGCAACCTGCGCACTTGAATGAAGGATCCTTTACCTCGATATAGAACTTAATCTTAGGCTCTGTTCCTGAAGGACGAACACTCACCTTGGTGTTATCATCACAGAACCACTGGAGTACATTGCTCGTTGTTGGCATGTCAAGTTTCTCTACACTGCCATCAGCATGCTTAGCCTCCAGAGTCTGGTAATCCTTCCAAGTAACCACCTTGCTGCCACCCAACTCCTGTGGAGGGTTAGCACGGAAATCAGTCATCATCTGCTTAATTTCATCAGCACCCGTTTTACCAGGACGAACTACGTTTACAGTGAATTCCTTGCTGAAACCATACTCTGCATAGATCTGCATCAAGAGATCGTAGAGAGTCTTGCCCTGATCCTTAGCCCAAGCAGCGATTTCGCAAATGAGGCAGATAGAAGCAGGAGCATCCTTATCACGTACCTTATCGTATGGCAAGAAACCGAAACTCTCCTCACCACCACCGATATACTGCTGCTTGCCCTCAGAGATAGCAATCTCGCGTGCAATCCACTTGAAACCAGTGTAGCAGTCGCGCAACTCTACGTTATTCTTCTTAGCAATCTCAGCGATTACCTCTGTTGTAACGATGGTCTTCACGAGGAAGTCTGTTGGCTTCAACTTGCCCAACTTCTTCTTGTTCTCAATGATATAGTAGCAGAACATCATGGCTGTCTGGTTACCATTGATGATCATCCATTCGCCCTTGTCATCGCGGCAAACGATAGCAAGACGGTCAGCATCTGGGTCGGTAGCTACGACGAGGTCAGCATTCAACTTAGTACCGAGCTTCATACCAAGAGTCATAGCCTCAGCATTTTCTGGGTTAGGAGAAACAACGGTTGGGAAATTGCCATCTACAACCATCTGCTCAGGAACTACATTGATATTCTGGAAGCCCCATGAACGCAAGCAGAGAGGAACGATGACACGACCTGTACCATGCATAGCTGAGTAAACAATGTTGAGGTCCTTCTGACGATTGATGACATCCTGGTCGATCATGGCAGAATGAACAGCAGTCATATAGTCATAATCCATCTCACCACCAATAATCTTAATCAAATCCCAGTTAGCCTCAAACTTCACCTGATCGATAGTAACCTTGTTCACCTCCTCAATGATACCCGTATCATGTGGAGCCAAAACCTGAGCACCATCACTCCAGTAAGCTTTGTAACCATTGTACTCCTTAGGATTGTGAGAAGCAGTTACGTTCACACCAGCCTTAGCACCGAGCTCGCGAATGGCGAAAGAAATCTCTGGTGTAGGACGGAGGCTTTCAAAGAGATAAGCCTTGATACCGTTGGCAGAGAAGATAGCTGCAACTGTCTCTGCAAAGAGACGAGAATTGTTACGGCAGTCGTGACCTACCACTACAGAGAGGTTCTCCTCACCTGGGAAAGCCTTGAGGATGTAGTTGGCAAAGCCTTGAGTAGCCATACCTACAATATACTTGTTCATACGGTTGGTTCCTGCGCCCATGATACCGCGTAAACCACCTGTACCAAACTCCAAGTTCTGATAGAAAGCATCTACGAGAGCTGATTTGTCTTCAGCCTCGAGCATTGCCTTTACTTCATTACGTGTTTCTTCATCAAAAGCGGGAGTGAGCCACTGCTGTGCTCTTTCTTCACACTGCTTGATTAATTCTGCGTTATTAGCCATAGTCTGATTATATATATGTTATTAATAATTTGAGTACAAAGATATATAAATTATTTCATAAACCCAACAAGTTTGGAGTTTTTTTTGTATTTTTGCACTTTGAAACGTAAATGAAAATAGAATAAGGCTGATATTTTGCAA
>ERZ1034952.2457-NODE-2457-length-13667-cov-7.198722_pt1 | contig 13667 bp, 9 predicted proteins | sample MGYA00520625_ERZ1034952 | MGnify/ENA primary metagenome ERZ1034952 (study PRJEB33766, sample SAMN09781773) | gut metagenome | biome: gut microbiome | host: Homo sapiens | place: Madagascar | study: EMG produced TPA metagenomics assembly of the PRJNA485056 data... | reverse complement strand
ACGCACGGTGGTGTGAGAGGGGCGAAGCTCATTAAGAGTTAGCCTCTACTCGATTTATTGCATCGCGGAAGGCTCTGAGTGCCGCGCCGCGGTGGCTGATTTTATTCTTTTCCTCTGCGGTCAGCTCTGCCATAGTCGCTTTATATTCCTCTTTATAAAAAATCGGATCGTATCCAAAGCCGCCGTTTCCGGATTTTTCTGCTGCAATTCTGCCCATGCTTTCGCCGCGGAAGAACTGTGTCTTTTTCCCCGGCTCTGCCAAAGCAATAACGCAGACAAACCTTGCACCGCGTTTTTCCGGCGGAACATCGTGAAGTTCAGACAACAGCTTTGCTATATTTTCCTCATCCGTTGCGTGTTCGCCTGCAAATCTTGCTGTGTGGACTCCCGGCGCACCGTTTAAATAATCAACGCACAAACCGCTGTCATCAGCAATAACAGGCATATTCAGTGCCTTCATTATTTGCTCCGCCTTTTTTGCGGCGTTTTCCTCAAAGGTTGCGCCGTCCTCGATTACCTCTATGTTCCCCGCTCCGGCTTCTGTTTGTGTTATTATTTCAAAGCCCTCGCCGAGGATTTCTTTTATTTCCTCTGCTTTGTGTTTGTTTTTGCTTGCAAGTATATATTTTTTCATGATTATCCTCCTTCAGATATATAAGGGTTGTCAATATTTATGCGGGCAGATAATATCTGCCCCTACGGACGGCGTATATAATGTGCAATACCTGTTTAAGATTTGCAATATTACCGTGCAGTCGTCTGTGTTTATACTAATGTTAATCCGTCCCTGATATGATACCATAAATATTTATTTGTGTAAAGATGTACCGAAAAATGTTCAGTCTGTACAGTATAATAAAAATAATTAAATAACCTCTTGTAGTAAAAATCACGTTGAGATATACTTTATACAGATATAAAATTCCGGGAGAATGAAAATGAAAACCAAAACAGTAAAAATCGGAAATATAACAATAGGCGGCGGAAGCAGAATTGCCGTTCAGTCAATGACAAATATACCTGCGCATAATACGGCGGCGGTGACAGAGCAGATAAACCGTCTGGCGGAGGCAGGCTGTGACATAGTCAGGTTTGCCGTACCGGACAGGGAAACCGCAGAAAATGTCGATAAAATAGTCGGTGCGGTGTCTGTGCCTTTGGTTGCGGATATACACTTTGACTATCGCCTTGCGCTTATGTGCATAGAGCGCGGAATAAGCAAGATTCGTATAAATCCGGGCAACATCGGCGGCGAGGACCGCGCTGCTGCGGTTGCAAAGGCGGCAAAGGCAAAGGGAATCCCGATTCGTATAGGCGTAAACGGAGGTTCGCTTGAAAAAGGTCTTTTGGAAAAATGCGGCGGAAATCTTGCAATGGCTATGGTTGAAAGCGCAAAAAGACATATTGATATACTGAATCGTTATGACTTTGACGATATAGTGCTTTCCATGAAGTCATCTGATGTGCGTACCACTATAGCGGCTTATCGTCTTGCACATGAGAGTTTTAATTATCCGCTTCACCTCGGCGTGACCGAGGCAGGAACGGTTAAATCCGGAATAATCAAGTCTTCTATAGGGATAGGCTCGCTTTTGGCGGACGGAATAGGTGATACAATCCGCGTTTCGCTTACCGGAGATCCCGTTAAAGAGGTTGAGGCGGCACGGCTTATTCTGCGCGCGCTTGATATGGAGCCCGACAGTATTCAGGTGGTTTCGTGTCCTACCTGCGGCAGAACAAAGATTGATTTAATATCTATTGCAAACAGAGTGACCGAGGAAACCGAAAAGCTTAAAGGAAAGCTTAAAGTTGCTGTTATGGGATGTGTTGTAAATGGTCCGGGTGAGGCAAAGGACGCCGATATAGGAATTGCCGGCGGCGATGGCTGTGCGGTATTGTTTAAAAAAGGCGAGATAATTAAAAAACTGCCGGAAAATGAAATTGTAGACGCTCTGATGGACGAGATAAGGAGAATGATATAATGAGCATGGGAATATTAGAGCTGTTTGACAAGGTAAGCGTGACCGAGGCTTTTGCAAAGCTTTTGGAAAAGACCAGCCTTGAAGGATGCAAGCTGTATATTGAAGAAAACCGTGCGGAAGTAAAGCTGAAATCCTCAGAATTTATCGACAGATTTGAGCTTTTTAAATACAAGGAAGCAGTAAAGAAAATATACAATCTTCTGGATCTGACGATTTATGTAATATACAGAGGCTTAAAGCCGACCTATGAATATTTCAAAGGTCTGATAAATATGTTTTTGTATGAGAATACCGCGTGTCGGATATGTTTAAGCACCGCAAACGCCCGGTACAGCGGCGGATGCCTTAAAATAGACGGAATCCGCGGCGGAAAGGAGCTGCTTATACAAAGACACTTTGAGGATTACATAAAAAACACGGCGGCAAAGGAACTTGACTTAAACGTTGATATAGATTTAAGCTTTGAAAAGTTCAATACGGAAGAATATATGGAGGAAAGAGAAAAGCGGCAAAAAGAACTTGCGGCGGCTGCTGCTGCGGAGGTACGCAGAGAACAGCCTGCTTACGAAAAGGCGGCGGATTCGCCTTTGCTTTTCGGCAAACCCATAACCGATACCCCAATGCCCATAATAGATTTGACAGAGGGAATGAACAGTTGTGTGATAGAGGGAGAGGTTCTGACAGTTGATTCAAGAAACGTAAAGGGCAGAAACAACAGTTATAACACGATTATAGAGTTTAACTTCGGGGATGATAAATGGGGATGCTTTTGCAAAATGTTCTCATCTGAGGAAAGATTAAAGCGTGCACTTAAAGAGATTTCACCGGGAACGCTGCTGCGCCTCAGAGGTGATTATGACATGGACGATTATGCAAGAAAGCCGCTTTTTAAGGTTCTGGCTGCTGAAGTTCTGCCGCCCAAGCCAATCCGTATGGATAATGCTGAGGAAAAGCGCGTAGAACTGCATATGCATACCAAAATGAGCGCAATGGACGCTGTTACTTCTGCAGGGGATTTGATAAAGCGTGTCGCAAAGTGGGGGCATAAGGCTGTTGCCGTTACCGATCACGGCGTGGCACAGGCTTTTCCGGACGCACACAAGGCGGCGTCCGGTGTAAGAAAGAGCACAAATCCTGATTTTAAGGTGATTTACGGAGTAGAGGGGTATCTTATAAACGATATGGACTCGGCGGCAAGCCGCCTTGCGGCTATCGGCGCAGAGGCGTCATATGTGGTGTTTGATATAGAAACAACAGGTCTTAAAGCCGCAACGGACGAGATTACCGAAATCGGTGCGGTAAAGATAGAAAACGGAAGAATAACAGACAGATTTTCTCAGCTGATAAATCCGGGACGGCCGATACCGCCGCGTATAACAGAGCTTACCGGTATCACGGATGAAATGGTAGCGGGTATGCCCTCAATAGAGGAGGTATTGCCAAAGTTTTTGGACTTTTGCACCGACTGTGTTGTTGTGGCACACAATGCCGGTTTTGACACCGGCTTTATACGCCAGAAGTCTGCGCGCTGCGGTTTGAAGTTTAATAATAAAATCGTTGATACACTGCGGCTGTCGCGTGAGCTTTTTCCGGAAAACGCAAAGCATACGCTTGACGCTGTGGCAAAGCGTCTTGATGTTTCGCTTGAAAACCATCACAGAGCGGTTGATGATGCAGAGGCTACTGCGGAGATTTTTCTGAAGTTTATGCAGATTATCAAAGAGAGAAACCGTGAAACGGGCGAGATAAACATAGATACCAAGCCGGAGCTTATAAAGAACCAGAAGTATCATATAATCATCCTTGCAAAAGATTATGTGGGGCTTAAAAACTTATATAAGCTGATATCGGCGTCCAATCTGAAGTATTTTTACCGCAAGCCGATAATGCCGAAAAGCGTAATAGAAAAGCACAGAGAAGGACTTATAATAGGCTCTGCATGTGAGGCGGGGGAGTTATTCAGAGCGGTGGCGGAGCATAAGCCGGAGGCGGATTTAAACAGTATAGCGTCATTTTATGACTATCTTGAGATACAGCCGATAGGCAACAACAGATTTATGGTAAGAAACGGCACGGCGGCGGATGACGAAGCATTAAGGGATTATAACCGCAAGATAGTAGAGCTTGGGGACAGGCTCGGACTGCCGACCGTTGCGACCTGTGATGTGCATTTTATGGATCCTGAGGATGAGGTTTACCGCCGTGTTTTAATGGGCGGACAGGGCTTTGATGATGCAGACGAGCAGGCGCCGCTGTATCTGCGGACAACAGATGAGATGCTGGAGGAGTTTTCGTACCTTGGTGAGGAAAAGGCGAAAGAGGCAGTAATAACCAATACAAATAAAATAGCTGATATGGTAGAGCTGATACAGCCGGTCAAGGACGGCTCATATCCGCCGTCAATCGAAAACTGCGAACAGGATTTGGTGGATATGTGCCATAAAAAGGCGCATAAGATTTACGGTGATGTACTGCCGAGGGTGGTACAGGAGCGAATGGACAAGGAGCTTGACTGTATAGTAAAATACGGATATTCCGTAATGTATATGATAGCGCATAAGCTGGTTAAAAAGTCAAACGAGGCAGGATACATGGTAGGCTCGCGGGGAAGTGTCGGCTCGTCCTTTGCGGCGTTTTTGTCAGATATAACCGAGGTAAACGCGCTTTGTCCGCACTACGTCTGCCCCAACGAGAACTGTAAGCACAGTGAGTTTTTTGAAAACGGCGAATATGCGGCAGGACCGGATATGCCGGATAAGCTGTGCCCGGAATGCGGCACAAAGATGCGTAAGGACGGACTTACCATACCGTTTGAAACCTTTTTGGGCTTTAAGGGGGATAAGGTGCCTGATATAGACCTTAACTTCTCCGGCGAGTACCAGGCAACAGCGCATAAATACGTGGGAGAGCTGTTCGGCGAGGGTTATGTATTCAAAGCCGGAACAATCGGCACAATAGCAGAAAAAACAGCAATAATGTTTGCCAAAAAGTATTATGAGGCAAAGGGAATTGACGCGCCGGAGGCAGAGCTTATCAGAGTTTCAAAAGGGATGATAGACGTAAAGCGTACAACAGGTCAGCACCCGGGCGGAATTATAGTCTGCCCCAAGACAATGGATATACATGACTTCTGTCCGATTCAGCATCCGGCTGAAAAAAAGGATTCGGATATTATTACCACGCACTTTGACTTTCATTCTATACATGACAACTTGCTGAAACTGGATATTCTCGGTCATGATGATCCTTCTACAATACGTATGCTGGAGGATTTGACCGGACTTGACGCAATGCAGATACCGCTTGACGATAAAAAGACAATGAGTCTGTTTTCCGGCACAGAGGCGCTGGGTGTAAAGCCCGATCAGATAGGCAGTGAGGTAGGAACTCTCGGAATACCGGAATTCGGCACCTCCTTTGTACGCGGAATGTTGGTCGAAACAAAGCCGACAACCTTTGTTGAGCTGCTTATTATATCAGGTCTGTCACACGGTACGGATGTATGGCTTGGCAACGCTCAGGAGCTTATCAAGGCAAAAAAGGCAACGCTGTCGGAGGTTATCGGACTGCGTGATGATATTATGGTATATTTGATTCAGCATGGCTTAGAGCCGGGAATGGCGTTTAAGATAATGGAGTTTGTCAGAAAAGGCAGAGCCGCCAAGGAGGGAATGCTGCCCGAATATGAGGAGGCAATAAAGGCACAGCCGTCTATTCCGGGATGGTATCTTGAATCGTGTAAAAAGATAAAATATATGTTCCCTAAGGCGCACGCCGCGGCATATGTCATGATGGCTTTCAGAATAGCGTATTTTAAGGTCAATTATCCGGTAGATTTTTATATAGCGTATTTCACCGTGCGCGCCGATTTGTTTGATGCAACAATCATGACAAAGGGTGTCGAAAAGGTAAGAGAGGAAATGCGTAAAATCAGTCTTAAAGGCAAGGATAAGACCGCAAATGAAAAGGATTTGTATACGATTCTTGAAATCTGCCAGGAGATGTATGAGCGCGGAATTGAGTTTCTTCCTGTGGATTTGTATAAATCCCACGCAAAAAAGTTCCGCAAGATTGACGGCAAAATTCTGCCGCCGCTTAATGCCTTTCCGGGCGTAGGCGACGCCGCAGCGGAATCAATAGCCGAGGCGGCAGCTCAAGGCGAGTTTATCTCGCAGGAGGATCTTAAAAACCGTTCCGGCGCAAACAAAGCCGTAATAGAGGTCTTGGAAAAGAACGGAGTTTTAAAAAGTCTGCCGGAGAGCAGTCAGATTGGTATGTTTGATATGTAAAAGGAGCGGTATAATGAAACTTGCATTGATAGATCTCGGTTCAAATTCCGCAAGGATGTTTGTTTTGAAGTATACAAAGGAAAAGGGATTTGAATATACCTCGCGCAGAAGAATAATGACAAGACTGAGCGAGGGAATGAGCGAAAGCGGCTTTCTGCAAAAAGCCGCTATGGAAAGAACAACGGAGGTATTGTCGGACTTTGCGGCAGAGGCAAAAGCAGACGGGACGTCCGTCCTCGCCGTGGCAACCGCCGCGGTCAGAAAGGCGCAGAATTCGGCGGAATTTTGCAGGGAAGTTGAAAAACGTACAGGCATTGCCATAAATGTGATTTCGGGTGAAACAGAGGCGTTATTTGACTTTAAAGGGGCAATGGACGGTCTGCCGCAGGTGTCGGATTGTCTTATAACCGATACCGGCGGCGGCAGTACAGAGCTTATTTTGGTAAAAGAGCGCAGACAGCTTGCAAAAGTAAGTATTCCGGTCGGTGCGGTCAGTCTTTATGAGAATTTCGGCAATGATTACAGGGATGCCGAAAGGATGATAGAGGAAAAGCTTAAAGAGGCAGAGCTTTCCGATAATATCGGCAGAATTCCGGTTGTCGGACTTGGGGGCAGCGTGTGTGCAGCCGCAAGGACAGATATGCTTTTAACGGACGGCAAAACGAACGGAGAAATTCACGGGTATGAAATACCGGCAGACCGGCTGAATACGCTGCTTGGCAGTCTTGAAGACAAAACCCCGCAGGAAAGAGAGAAACTCGGCATAGAAAAGGGCAGAGCGGACACAATATGTCACGGACTTTTGCCGCCGGCGGTAATTATGCGGATGATAACTTCGCCGCGGCTTATTGTATGCCGTTATGGACTGAGAGAGGGAATCCTTGCTGAGATGAGCAAGGGTGACACAGAGGAATATATAAGAAATCCACAAAGCTTTATAGAAAAATATGTTAAAATTTAATAAAGTTAAAAATATATGCAACCTTTTGACGGACTTATGGGTATTACTTACAGAAAGACGTTTTTGGCTGTGCAAGTCAAAAATGCAGGTAATTCTGACGGATTATCAAATATTTTAATGAAGCCGAAGTCAAAAATCCGTCTGCCAAACCGGAACTCAGACTGTTTTATTTCGGCTTTCGTATACCTAAGGAGGGTTAATTATGAAAAGAAATCTATCACTGGTTCTTGTACTTACCATGCTGACGGCAATGTTTTCCGTTTCGGCTTTTGCGGCGGACAACACCGGGCTGGAAAAGGCTATTCTGTCGGTAAAGGAGCGGATTTCCGTTCCGGAGGAATATACCGAATTTAATTCGGATACACGCACGGATGATAATCAAATCGAGTATAACCTTTATTGGAGTACCCCTTATGAGGAATATACCGTTCAAAAGGATATATCCGTTACCGTAAACGATAAGGGGGATATAACCTCATACAGCAAAAGCTTTGATTGGGACGAGGCAGAGCCGGGATTTGGCGCGCTTTCCGAGGAGGAAATCAAGAAAAGTGCAATAAACTGGCTGAGCAATGTCAATCCGGGATGGATGGCAGAACTGCCGGAGGATAAGACCTCGGCATACGCCTGCGGAGTATTTGAAAGAAACGGACGCGTCAGATTTGACAGATACGTAAACGGTTTGGATTTTTGCGGCAACGGCGTAAATGTTACCGTGGACATAAACAGCGGCGAAGTAATAAATATGTATGCAGACTGGACATATGCCGACGCTGTTCCGGCGGCGGATAAGGTGATTCCGGCTGAGGATGCCGGCAAGCTGTTTCTTGAAAACAGTCCTATGGAATTAAAATATATTCGCAATGCGGATACCGACAAGGCGATTCCGGTGTATATGCCAAAGAATACGTCATACAGAATTGACGCTCAAAACGGCGAAGAATTTAAGGAATTTTCATATTACGGCAGCTACGCTTACAGCGGCGGCGGTGCGGCAAAGAACGAAGCCGCAATGGATTCGGCAGCGGACAGAGGTCTGACCGACGCGGAGATTGAGAATCTTAATGATGTTGAGGGACTTTTGCCAAAATCAAAGCTGCGCTCCATAGCGGAGGGACTGGAAAACACAGGAATAAAATCCGCAGAGTTTAAGTCGCTCAGCTACAGCCGCGACAGAATATTCAGAAGCAATGACTCGGAGGAAAAGCCGGACTATACAGCAGAGCTGAGATATATCGGAAAGGATATAAACTATGATATATGCCTTAATGCACTGACCGGTGAGCTTTTAAGCTTTTACAGCTATGACATGACATCTTATCCGGACAGAGAGGATAAGGACAGCAAAATTGATTATGAAACCGCATTGAAATCAGCACGGGAATTTGCGGACAAATATAGCCGCTGCGGCGAAAAAATCAAGCTTGAGGAACCGGAGAATAAGGAAAACCGCAAACAGAACTATTATATCAATTTTGTAAGATACGAAAATGATATAAAGTTTGAGGAAAACAATGTATTTATAACGGTTGACAACAATACCGGTATGGTAAGAAGCTACAGTAAATACTGGGATAAGGATATCGAATTTGAGAGTGCGGACGGAATAATCTCAGCTGAAAAGGCAGCGGAAATACTGCTTGAAAAGACAGGTATGGAGCTTACCTATGCCAAGCAGCAGGGCGAGAGCAAAACGGTTCCGCAGATTGGCTTGGTATACAGCCTGAGCACAGAACTTCCGTCGGTAATAGACGCAAAGACAGGCATAATTCTCAGCTATGACGGCACAGAATATACTCCGGGAGAGGATAAAACGGTTTATCCGGAGGATGTTTCCGGACATTATGCAGAGGATAAAATAAACAAGCTGATTGAAAGCGGAGTTTTAAGACTTAATGAGGGCGATACCAAATTCCGTCCGGATGACGTAATAACAATAAAGGAGCTGCTGGCGTTTGTTTCCGGTCTTAAAACAGGATATATCCCGTATTATGATACCGTTGACAGCATTGCAAAAGTTTCAAGACGCTGGGGAATTTTAAAGGATGAATCCGTTGACCTTGATTCCGCGGCGGAACGCCAAAACGGAGCGGAATATATTGTACGTGCTTTGGGCTACAGCCGTATAGCAGAGCTTAAAGGAATATTCACAACAGGCTTTGCGGATGACTTTGCAATAACGGATGATATGAAGGGTTATGTTGCGATTGCAAAGGGATTGAATATAGTCGGCGGTGACGAAAACGGCTGCTTTAATCCAAACAGTGCGCTGACGCGCGCAGACGCAGCAATAATGATATACAATTATCTTGCAAAATAACAGAGTTAAAAGGGCTGTAGGATTACAGCCCTTTGGCTATATTGCAGACTGTGTGCAGGCGTATAAAACGTACAGTGTCGGCTGCGGATTTAAGACGGCATAAAAGCCTTTGTCTGTAATACACGCTGTATCCGCCGCGGTCTGTATTGATATTATAATCATCAAGACTGAAATCACCGTTGTCGCTTTTGTATAATCCGAAGCGTTTAAAGATATGATTGCCAAACGGAAGAGGACGGTTGGCGGAAAAGTACAGAGGTCTGTTATACAGCCGCCGTCTTTTTTTGTCAAGCTCCATAAGCTGCGGACGTGATGCCGTTATGCCAAGCTCCTCATCCTTTGAGGTCAGCGAACCGTCGTGAAAGCGGTACGCGTAGACAGGCTTGTTTGTTTTTATATGTTTTATGTGAAACAGACTGTTCATCCGCATAAAATAATCATAGTCCTCCAATAAAAACATATCCGGGGAATATCCCCCCAGAATAACGTCAGCTGAGGCGCGGTACATAAATGCCGCGCCTATTGTGTTGTTGGCAACAGTGTTAAGCAGGTGTGCAGACCTCGGCAGAATAACGTTTCCACTTCCGGGCGGAAGCTCAAACCAGCCGTGATGCGTAAGTCTTTCGCCCGCTTTGTCTATCAGATACATATTTCCGTATACCATGTCGGCGGTTTGATGCGCTTTAAGCTCTGATATCATTATACTCAGACAGCCGCACAGCATACGGTTGTCCGCGCTTATCCATGTATAATACTCACCTTTGGCACGGCTGAAACCGTTGTTCAGCGCCCGCGGCAGCTTTTGATTTTCTTGATGAAACACCTTTATTCTTTTATCCGACTTTGCATAAGCCAACGCAATATTTAAAGAGCCGTCACAAGAGCCGTCATCAATAATTATAAGCTCCCAATTTTTATAGCTTTGCATAATGACCGATTCAATAGCCTCGGTAATATATTTTTCTCCGTTAAAGACCGGCAAAACGACCGAAACAAGACCTTTTACGCAATCAACATGTATTTTGGAGGACGGCAGATATAAAGCGGAGAATTTTTTAAATAGATTTATAAGCTTCATTTTCTGCCTCCTTTTTTAAAAGCTCGGCAAAGGCGTCGCTTTCACATTTTTTGTAAAAGTATTCAATTCTTTTGCCGTCACGCTTTAGCTTTTCCAATTCAATATTACAGATTTTTACCCTCTCGCTTAGGTATCTTGCGTCCCAGGTGTAGTTGGCATAGCCGTCCTTTATTAAACGATAGGTTGTAAAAATCCCCGATTTTATTGTGTTTTTCACATGGCGGCGGCAGAACCTTTCCGGTGCAACACGGTGTGTAACAATGGCAGACGGTTCTATTCCGACCTTCCAGCCGCGTTTAAGCGCCATAAAGCACAGTGCGGTTTCCTCGCCGCCGGCATAGTTTTCGCCGACTCTGCCATAACTTAGCGGAAAACTGCCAAGCTCGTCAAGAGCGTTTTTGCGGATGGCAAAGCATGCACCGTACGGAAAAGCGTATTGCTCGTGTACCTCGCGATAAGCTTTATACGGAACGGTGTATGCACTCCACAATCCCTCCCTGCCCGAAAGTAATATTTTAGGACGCGGAACGGGAACGTCAAGATATATTTGTCCGCCTATAACGGCGGTATTTTTATGAAGCATAAAGGAACCTGTTATGCTTTCGATAAGTTTGCTGTCTGCCACTGCGTCATCATCTATATAAAGAAGAATTTCCCCTTTTGCTGCCGCTGCACCGGTGTTGCGCGCATATGAAAGTCCGCACCGCGGCTCGGTTATGTATCTTACGCCGTGCGGCAGCTTATCGGGTTCGGCAGCGTTTCCGTTCAGAACACATATAACCTCATAGCTGTCCGCTGCCGCAGTCTGGTTCAGCACTGCTTTCAGCGAATCACAGAGAATATGTGATTTGCCGAGGGTGCAGATTATAACCGACAGCTTAATCCGTTCAGGCATAGGCGGCAGCGGAGCAGAGATAATTTTGCGCCGTTTAAGACTTCTCAGTTCGTTAAGACCGCGCCGCACAGAGGCAATAAAGCCGCCGTTTTTTATATCCGCGGCAGATAAAAGCGTTATGTTGGCTTTTTTATTCTTCAATAAACCTCACCTCCGACGGTACACTTATAAGTCCAAAGCTTCCGTCCCTGTCAATTGCCTCTATGGCGTTAATTCCCTCGCAATAGTCATAATATCCTATAGGCGTGCTTTGAGTGTTTTCAAGAGCCGCCGTCAAAAAGTATTTTCCGCGGCAGAGCGGACTTCTAAAGCAAAACTCAACCGATTTTACGTTTTTGTATTGGCAAAACGGCTTGCTGCGTAGGACAAGCAGGTCAAGACCTTCTTTGTTTTTTACCGAAACCGCCGCAGAGGTGTACTTAAGGTCTGCATGTTTCGGAATATCAATATCAAGTTTTATCGTTACCTGTTTGCCAAGCTCCCAGACTGACGGACAGGTAACTGCGCGGACAGAGCCGATGTGCGTGCCGTATCTGTTAAGCATACCTTTGTTTGCGTTGCTGCCGCTGCCGCATACCGCGGATTCCATATAGGCAGAGGTCACTGTTGAAATCTCATCGTCCAGCCGGAGTTTTCCTTCATCCAGCCAGATTGCACGGCTGCACAGCCGACGTGCCGAATCAACGTCATGCGTCACATAAATCAGGGTTGTGCCGCGGCATTTAAGCTCGTTTATTTTTTTATAGCACTTGCTCTGAAACATAAAGTCGCCGACAGCCAGCGCCTCGTCAACTATAAGAATATCGGGATCGGCGCATACTGCGGCGGAAAATGCAAGACGGATAAACATTCCGTCGGAATATGCCCGTACCGGCTGATATGCATAATCGCCTATTTGTGCAAAATCAAGGATTTCGGGCAGTTTTGCCCGTATCTCTTTTTTGGAAAGTCCGTTAATTGCCCCGTTTAAGTATATGTTTTCTATTCCGGTATATTCCGGCTGAAAGCCCGCTCCAAGCTCCAGCAGAGCCGCAGCTGTGCCGTTTATGCGGACGCTGCCTTCGGTGGGAGCGGTAACGCCGCAGAGAATTTTAAGCAGAGTTGACTTGCCGGAGCCGTTTTTGCCGATAAGCGCAACTGCTTCGCCCTTTTCAATACCAAAGCTGATATTGCTGAGTGCGGTTTTGACTTTTTTATTTTTAAGATAAAACTTTTTCTCTATGTTTAGCGCTTCTATTTGTTTCATGCCTGTGACTGTTCCTTTTGCAGATTAGTTTTAAATTTTTTGGGTGATATGCCTTCAAGCCGTTTAAACACGTTGCTGAAGTAGTATATGTCAGAAAAACCTGCCGCCTCGGCTGCGGCAGTTACGGATAAGCCGTCGCTTAAAAATTGTTTTGCTTTAAATACTCTAAAGTGTATAAGATAATCTATAGGCGGCTTTCCCGTAATCTCACGAAAGGCGGCAGAAAAATATGAGGTACTTAAATCCGCCTCCTCCGCAAGAGATGCAAGCGAAAGATGTTCCTTATAATGGTCTGCCATATAATGTACGGATTTGTTTATTTTACCGCGGACGCTGTAGCTGATACTTTTATCATTCTTATTATCCGTACACAGCTCGGCAAGCGCCAACAGTTCGGTCAGAGTTTCGCGGTGACGGCTTTTTCTTACCGTGTCGGTCAGCGGAAAAAGATGATGCAGCCTTTCAAACAGCAGTATAAAGCGTCGGCGTACGGCTTCGTCCTCAAGAGTGCTTACAAACGGAAAGCCAAACTCGGCAGGGGCTATGCTCCAGCAGTTATCCGCAAACTGCGGAGCGGCAGCCAGAAAGTTGACTGTATAAAACCGTATCGGTGTAGAGGTGTCGGTGGTCATATACTGAAAATTTCCCGGAGCAAAATAAATTAAATCACCGTTCTTTACCGGTTTTTTACCTGCGCCGTTATCAAATATTCCGGATCCGCCATAAACGTAAACAAGGTTGTGCGAGCCTAATCGGTGGCTTACAATTTTCCAGTCCGGCGTTGCAATTCTGTTGTGAACATAGATTGGATCGGTATAAAGTCTGTATATTTTTTCGGGACATGAATTCATAATATCACCTGAATTTATAATAATATATTATAAATTCATTATATG
>ERZ1034952.2453-NODE-2453-length-13679-cov-15.322886_pt1 | contig 13679 bp, 14 predicted proteins | sample MGYA00520625_ERZ1034952 | MGnify/ENA primary metagenome ERZ1034952 (study PRJEB33766, sample SAMN09781773) | gut metagenome | biome: gut microbiome | host: Homo sapiens | place: Madagascar | study: EMG produced TPA metagenomics assembly of the PRJNA485056 data... | reverse complement strand
TCAAGTAACAGGACCGGTGTATCTTTCGTGATTTTTTTTACCAGTTCGATTTCGGATAATTTCAAAGAGAGAGCAGCAGTACGCTGTTGACCCTGGGATCCAAACTTTCGTATATCCACATCACCTACCAGGAAGGAAAAATCATCTCTGTGGGGTCCCACGGATGTCATTTTGGCCCGCATATCACGATCCTGGCTGCTTTTTAATTTTCTTTCAAATTCATCCAGCTCCACATCCGGCTCATATTGGATACGGATTTCTTCCCTGCCACCGGACAGCTTTTTATGAATCTCATAAATGATCTCATTGAGCTGTTCTACAAACAGCTTTCTGCGCTCTATGATCTTACTTCCGTAGGATACCAGCTGCATATCCCAGATAGTCAGAGTTTCCTTCAGATCCGGATTCATATACATATCCTTCAGAAGCTTATTGCGCTGATTGACGATTTTGTTGTAATGATTGAGATTATAGAGATAAAAATTATCCAGCTGACATAATTCCATATCTACGAATCTTCTTCGCTCTGCAGGACCGTTTTTAATAATTCCAAGGTCTTCCGGTGAGAAAAATACGACATTGCAAAGTCCCAGGAGATCTGCTGCTTTTTTGATCTTCTGACCATCAATAGCAATTCCTTTGGACTTTGACTTTCTCAGATGCATGTCCACGCGGATTTCTTTTCCGTCCTTCTCGAGATACGTTCTGATATGTGCTTCTTCCTTGTCAAAATTAACGATTTCTCTGTCCTTGCTTCCTTTATGCGATTTTGTAGTGGCAGCAACATAGATTGCTTCCAGGATATTTGTTTTCCCCTGCGCGTTATCTCCGTAGAGAATATTAGTTCCACGGTCGAACTGCAGGACAAGAGAATCATAATTCCTGTAATCTGCCAATTCTATCGATTTGATGATCATAGTAACCTGCTTACTCTATTACGATGGTCTCGCCATCATATTCCACTTTATCTCCGGATACCAGCTTTTTGCCTCTCTGAATTTCAGTCTGTCCGTTTACTTTTACCAGACCGTCCTGTACGGCAAATTTTGCATCTACGCCGGATTCTACGACACCGGCTGCCTTTAATGCCTGACCAAGCTTTATATAATCATCCTTCAAACGGATCGTATGCATATCTATAACCTCATTTCTAAGCTACTGTCGTAAAGTTCACGGGAAGGATCAGGTAAATATAGCTTTCCTCCACATTTTTTATGAAGCAGGGAGCCTTGGGATTTACCATGTACAAATCTACTTCCTCATCATCGATAACACGAAGAGCGTCGATCAAAAACTTGGGATTGAATCCGATCATCAGATCCTTACCCTGTTTCTGAATATCAATTTCTTCATTCATGCTTCCCAGAGCGGAATTGATCTTAAGTTCCATTCCGTTGTCTGTGATATTTACAATAATAGGCTTCTTGTCGCCTTCTTTTACCAGAAGAGTAGCACGATCGATACAGCTTAAGAACTCCTTTTTGTTGACCTTTACTTTCGTCTCATAATCGCTGGAAAGCATCTGGTCGATCTTGAAATATTCTCCTTCGATCAGACGGGACACCACAACGGTCTTGTCGAATTCAAATACAATGTGCTTTTCAGTGAAGGAGATTGTAACATCACTGTCTGCATCTCCGGGTAAAATCTTACTTACTTCATTCAAAGTCTTACCGGGTACCACTACCTTTTTCGGAGCATAGCTGTTCTTCATCTGAATCTTACGGATAGAGATTCGATGTCCATCCAGAGACACGATCTTGAATTCATCTCCGTTAATATCAAACAGTTCACCGGTCATTAATTTGTTATTATCATTGTCAGAAATAGAGAAAATCGTCTGTCTTACCAGTTCTTTTAAAGTAAACTGACTGATCACAATGCTGTCATCTCTCTCCACTGCGGGAAGATAGGAAAAATCTTCGCCGGATTTACCAATAATGGTGAATTTTGCCTTTTCACAGGTAATTACTGTCTTAAAAGAAGCATCGGTCTCTATGGTAATATCGCTGTCAGGAAGTTTACGCACAATCTCAAGGAATATCTTTGCATCCAGGGCAATGATACCTTTTTCTACGATCTGTCCCTCGATGGTCGTCTCAATACCAAGTTCCATGTCATTGGCAGTAAGTTTAATTTCTCCATTAGTAGCATCTACTAAAATACATTCCAGAATAGACATTGTAGTCTTACTGGGAACAGCTTTGGATACGATCTGTACGCCGTTTAAAAGATTTGCTTTTGAACAGACTAATTTCATGTGTGCATAACTTCCTTTCTGGTTGATTTGTGTACGCGCGGATACGCGTTATATAAAAATAATAAAAGAATTTCGTAGTATCCTTAATAAGGGATGTTGATATGTGCATAACCAGTCTTATTATACTATTTTTCAAGGAAAAATGGAATGGAAATCTTCGTGGATTTGGCAGAATAACCTAAGAATAACTCTTAGCTTATTCACACCGCATCCTATCCTTCTTGAAGCCTTGAAATCAGTTATCAACAACAATACACATCTTGTTCCCGAGATATACACATCAGGAGGGATTTATCTTTTTAGTGATAATATCTATTTTATTACGAAGTTCCTCATTGGTCTGAATCTCTGCTGCCACTTTATTCACACCGTGGATGATGGTTGTGTGGTCTTTTTTGCCCAAAAGCTTACCTATATTAGTGAAGGAAGTATCCGTCAACTCTCTGCAAAGATACATAACGACCTGACGGGGCTGTACAAACTCGGAATTTCTCTTTTTGGAAGTAATATCTTCCGCTTTCACACCAAAATGCTCCGCTACTACATTAATAATGAGAGAAGGAGTGATCTCCTTTGGCTTGTTGGGATAGATAACATCCTTCAGTGCTTCTTCTGCCAGGGAGAGAGTCAGATCTACCTTATTTAATTTGGCAAAAGCAATGATCTTATTAAAAGCACCTTCCAGCTCACGAATGTTGGATTTGATATTCGTGGCAATGTATTTGATGATCTCTTCATCAATCTGACGGTCATAGGTCTCAGCATTTTTCCGTAAAATAGCCATTCTGGTCTCATAATCGGGTGGCTGAATATCTGCAATCAGGCCCCATTCGAAACGGGAACGGAATCTCTCATCCAAAGTCTCCATTTCCTTAGGAGGCTTATCGGAAGACAGAATGATCTGTTTGTGGGCAGCGTGCAGAGCATTGAAAGTATGGAAAAATTCCTCCTGGGTACTTTCCTTACCTATAATAAACTGTACATCATCGACCATGAGTACATCAACATTGCGATACTTTTCACGCAGCTTGGTCATGGAAGCTGCATTACCACTACGAATAGACTCAATTACTTCATTCGTAAATTCCTCACTGGTGACGTAGAGTACCTTTTTGTCCGGATCCTGTTCTAATATAAAGTGTCCGATAGAATGCATCAAATGGGTCTTGCCCAGACCGGGACCTCCATATAAATAAAGAGGATTGTAGACTTCTCCCGGAGACTCTGCTACAGCGAGAGATGCGGAATGAGCGAATTTATTGTTGCTTCCTACGACAAAAGTGTCGAATTTGTATTTAGGATTCAGATGGGCATCTTCATAATTAATACCGTAGATCTGGTTTGGAGCAGCCATTTCATTCTCTACTGGCTCTTCCGCCTTTACATCCTTTTCCAAAATAAAGCTGATATCATAAGGATGATCAAACATCTCGGTGATGGTTACCTGAAAAAAGCTCTTATATTTGGAAGAAATATAATTCAGGGCATGTGCCTGATCCGAGGGAATGATGATACTTACTACATCATTTACTACATTGTGAAACTCTAAAGGTTCTACCCATGTATGATAAGAAATGTCAGAAAGACTATATTCTCTTCTGACAGCTTCTTTGATAGTTGTCCAATTTTCTTTGATTGCTTCCATTGATTTCCTCCCGTGCAAGCTGACGCATGCGAAACTCCATTTCATTGTATAATAGAATTACAAATAATTCAAATGCAAGTTATGAACAGGTCATGGATAAAGTTATCCACAATCTGTTGATAAAGTTGTTCATAACTTGGTATATAAACAGAGGTTGTGGATAGCGATGTGTATATGTGGATAAATAAGTGAAATTTCAAGATATCCACATTTACGGGATACTTGTCCACTTTTACACGTGATTTACACAGAATATCCCTATGAAAAATAAAAATATCCACAAATAATCAACAAGGTGTGGATAACTCATTTGTGGGTAAATATGGTGTATATCTATGTGGATAACTTATTTTAAAAAAATTTTAGAATTTTGAAAAGCTCGTTTTCTCTTGATTTTTCAGCATTTTTATTGATTTTTGCTTGACATTGACGGGCTTTTACATTACAATCAATATGCTATTTTCCGAAAGGAAGGCGTATTTTTATGCGCCCAATTGTTGAAAAATATGTTTACCTTTTTATATAAGAAGGTTTAGAGAAGGAGGTGCCTTTCCATGAAGATGACATTTCAGCCTAAAAAGCGTTCCCATTCCAAGGTTCACGGTTTCAGAGCCAGAATGAGTACTCCCGGTGGAAGAAAAGTTTTAGCAGCAAGACGTGCAAAAGGAAGAAAGAAATTATCCGCATAGGTCACAGCAATGTGACCTTTTTTTCTCTTAACTTTCACGGTTGGAGGAGTGCATGCAGTTTTCGGAATCATTAAAGAAAAATGAACAGTTCCGTTTTGTGTACAAGAATGGCAGATCCTATGCCAATAAGTACTTTATCATGTATGTTAAGGAAAATGGCCTTGATAAGAACAGAATCGGAATCAGTGTAAGTAAAAAAGTCGGTAACAGTGTGGTAAGACACCGGATTACACGACTGATCAGAGAAAGTTACAGATTACATGAAAGTGTATTCAATAGTGGTTTGGATATGGTAATCATTGCAAGACCCGGTGCAGCTTCCATAGGATATGAAGAAGCGGAGAGTGCATTGTTACATCTTGCAAAACTTCATCATATTATAAAAATTTATTTTTATAATGACTAAATTAGAATCGTATATGAAAAAAATATTGATAGCCATGATAAGATTTTATCAGAAATATATTTCGCCTTATAAGGGAACTAAATGTCCTTATATTCCGAGTTGTTCCCAGTATGGTCTGGAAGCCATTGAAAAATATGGTGTGATCAAGGGAGGACTTCTGGCAGCCTGGAGAATTTTGAGATGTAATCCTTTCTCTAAAGGCGGATATGATCCGGTACCGTAAAATTTTAATAATGGCGCTTATTAGGAGGATAAATGAACGGTATTCTTTTGACACAGAATTCCACATTCATTATCGGACAGGTAGCCTGGCTTCTGGGTAAGATAATGGAAGGAATCTTCGAAGTTCTGAATATGATCGGTATTCCCAATATCGGTCTTGCAATCATCCTTTTTACAATTGTTGTTAACCTGTTGATGATGCCTCTTACCATTAAACAGCAGAAATTCTCTAAACTTTCTGCTAAGATGAATCCTGAGATTCAGGCGATTCAGGCAAAGTACAAGAATCGTAAGGATCAGGATGCACAGTTGGCACAGAATCAGGAAATTCAGGCAGTATATGCAAAGTACGGAGTATCTCCTACCGGCAGCTGTCTGTATATGTTGATCCAAATGCCTATTCTGTTTGCTTTGTATCGTGTAATTTACGCAATTCCGGCTTATGTAGGCAGAGTTAAGGAAGCCTTCTTCCCTCTGGTAGATAATATTATTGATACAGCCGGTGCAACGGAGCTGGTTCAGAATCTGAGCAATTCTGCTATGTACAGTAAGCAGTTCACGAATGCAGGATTTGTAGCCGGTACTCACAGTGAATATGTACAGAATACGATCATTGATTGCCTGAACAAGGCATCTACCGCTGATTTTGCCAGTATCAGTGAGAAGTTCCCTTCTCTTGCAGCAGATGTGACCAATACGGTAAGCAAGCTGGAAGAGTATAATAATTTTTTAGGACTGAATATCGGCAATTCTCCTTCTTATGTTTTGAAGGAAGCATGGGCTAACGGAGCATGGCTTTTAGTAATAGGAGCAATCGCTATTCCGGTTCTGTCTGCTTTGACACAATGGATCAACGTAAAACTGATGCCTCAGCAGGATACTTCCTCTAACAATGGCAATGATCAGGCGGCAGCAATGGCTTCTTCCATGAAGACTATGAATATGATCATGCCTCTGATGTCTGCATGGTTCTGTTTTACATTACCTTCCGGTCTGGGTCTGTACTGGGTTGCAGGTAGTGTTGTCAGAAGTATTCAGCAGGTAGTGATCAATAAGCATATTGATAAGATGAATTTTGATGATATCATCAAGAAAAATTCTGCAAAGAGTGCGAAAAAGCTTGAAAAAATGAAGGAACAGCAGGAAAAACTGAATGCTTATGCAAGTATGAATACTAAAAATATTCAGAAGAAAGCAAATATTTCTTCTAAAATAGATAATAGTGAAGTATCTGCTGACAGCTATTCCGAAGTAAAAGAAGCAAAGCCCGGAAGTATGATGTCTAAGGCTAATATGGTCAGAGACTATAACGAGAAAAACAGCCGCAAATAGAAAGTTTCCTTAATAATTGAGGAGGTAAATAATATGGACATGATCGAAGTATCTGCAAAGACAGTAAATGATGCTATTACAGAAGCTTGTCAGAAGCTGGGTGTTACCAGTGATAAGCTGGATTATAAAGTAGTAGAAGAAGGTTCTTCCGGATTCTTAGGAATCGGAGCAAGGCCTGCTGTGATCAAAGCATCTGTTAAAAAGAGTTCAGTAGAAGAAGTTGCCAGAGTATTTTTAAACGATGTATTCCAGGCAATGAATATGGAAGTTGTAATTGATATTAAGTACAACGAAGAAGAGAAGAGCATGGACATCGAATTAAGCGGTAATGAGATGGGTGTTCTGATCGGTAAGAGAGGACAGACACTGGATTCCCTCCAGTACCTGGTATCTTTGGTGGTGAACAAAGAATCTGAAGAGTATATTCATGTAAAGGTTGACACAGAGAATTATCGTCAGCGCAGAAAAGAAACTCTTGAGAATCTTGCCAAGAACATTGCTTATAAGGTGAAGAGAACCAAGAGAAGTGTATCTCTGGAGCCTATGAATCCTTATGAGAGAAGAATTATTCATTCTGCATTACAGAATGACAAATATGTTACTACTCACAGTGAAGGGGAAGAACCTTTCCGCAGAGTTGTTGTTACTCTGAAGAGATAGTGAGAGAATAGTTACAGAATGTATTCAAAAGCCGGTATTAGAATTTTATTCTATTTACCGGCTTTATTTACAACAGACCTTTATATGGAGTATAATTGTAACTATTCTAAATAGTTATTTCAATTTATAAATTTGTTTGAAACATGAAACAGGTAATCTTATGGAAATTTACAAAAATGATACGATCGCTGCTATTGCAACAGCTTTATCGGATTCCGGAATCGGAATTATCAGAATCAGCGGTGATGATGCCATATATATCGTAGATAGTATTTTTCGTTCACCATCCGGCAACAGAATTCTGACGAAAGTACAGAGTCATACGGTGCATTATGGCTATATTGTGGACAGGGAAGAAAATGTCATAGATGAAGTCATGGTAGTTGTCATGAAGGCACCAAAAAGTTATACCACGGAAGATACCGTTGAGATTAACTGTCATGGTGGCGTACTGGTAGTGCAGAAAGTGCTGCAAACAGTACTTGAAAACGGTGCAAGAATGGCAGAGCCGGGAGAATTCAGTAAGAGAGCATTTTTGAATGGAAGAATTGACTTGTCCCGGGCGGAAGCAGTCATTGATGTCATTCATTCACAGAACGAATATGCGTTATCTTCCTCAGTAAGTCAGTTAAAAGGCAGACTTTCCGATAAAATTCATAAATTAAGGGAAGATATTTTATATCAGATTGCATTTATTGAGTCGGCATTGGACGATCCGGAACATATCAGTCTGGATGGATATCCCAAGCAGTTGTCTGCAAAGGTTAGTTATTTTCAACAGGAGATTACGAAGCTTTTAGCTACTGCTGATAATGGAAGACTGATCAAAGAAGGAATCTCCACCGTGATTGTGGGTAAGCCTAATGCCGGAAAATCATCTCTGCTTAATATGTTGCTGGGAGAAGACAGAGCTATTGTTACGGAGATTGCAGGTACCACCAGAGATGCTTTGCATGAGAGTATCAATCTGCATGGAATCAGCCTGAATATGATAGATACTGCGGGAATACATGATACACAGGATGTGGTGGAAAAAATCGGTGTGGAGCGTGCCAAAAAGTATGCAGCAGAAGCAGATCTGATCTTATATGTGGTGGATGCTTCTGAAGATTTTGATGAAGATGATCAGGAGATTATATCCCTGTTAAATGGAAAAAAAGCAATTATTCTTCTGAATAAATCAGATTTGGAAAATAAAATCACAGAAGATACATTAAAAGAAAAATTATCAGAACTTAAAAATAATGATAATATAGAAGATATTAAGATCCTTCGTACTTCTACCATTGATCCTTCGGCAGATAATTCCGGAATGGAAGAGTTAGAAGAGACCATTCGCGAAATGTTTTTTGAAGGTGAATTAAAATATAATAATGAACTGGTCGTAACAAATTTGCGACACAAGGAAGCATTACAGGATGCTTTGAGCAGTCTCAAGCTCGTAGAGAGAAGTATCGAAGACGGTATGCCCGAAGATTTCTATTCCATTGATCTGACAAGTGCTTATGCTTCTCTGGGTAAAATTATCGGTGAAGAAGTGGATGAAGACGTGGTTAATGAGATTTTCTCTAAATTTTGTATGGGTAAGTAACAAGCAGAAGGAAAGAACACTATGGAACTAAAGAAACAAGTAGATGTATGTGTAGTAGGTGCCGGTCACGCCGGATGCGAAGCAGCTTTAGCCTGTGCAAGGCTGGGACTTCAGACCGTTATATTTACTGTGAGCGTAGACAGTATTGCTTTAATGCCCTGTAATCCTAATGTAGGAGGATCTTCTAAGGGACATCTGGTCAGAGAACTGGATGCTCTCGGAGGAGAGATGGGTAAAAATATTGATAAGACCTTTATTCAGTCAAAAATGTTGAATGTGTCCAAGGGACCTGCCGTACATTCTCTGCGTGCACAGGCGGATAAAGCGGAATATTCCAGAGCCATGCGTAAAGTGCTGGAGAATCAGGAAAATCTGTTGATCAAACAGGCAGAAGTCTGTGAACTTCTTTGGGAGGAAACAGAGGATCATAAAAAAAAGATCACAGGTGTCAAAACCTTTACAGGAGCCATCTATGAATGTAAGGCGGTAGTACTGTGCACTGGAACCTATCTGCGTGCGAGATGTCTGTGCGGTGAATCTATTACTTATACCGGACCTAATGGACTGCAGGCAGCAAATCATCTCACAGATTCTCTGAAAGCGATGGGCATTGAGATGCGTCGTTTTAAGACAGGAACTCCTGCCAGAATGGATAAGAGGTCTCTTGATTTTACCAAAATGGAAGAACAGTTCGGAGATGAGAGAATAGTTCCTTTTTCCTTCTCCACAGATCCGGAGTCCATACAAAAGGAACAGGCTTCTTGCTGGCTGACCTATACCAATGAGAATACCCATGAGATCATTCGAAATAATCTGGATCGTTCTCCTATCTATGCCGGTATTATTGAAGGAACAGGTCCAAGATATTGTCCTTCCATAGAGGATAAGGTGGTTAAGTTCGCTGAAAAAGAAAGACATCAGGTATTTATTGAGCCGGAGGGTCTGCACACGAATGAAATGTACGTTGGTGGAATGTCCTCATCTCTTCCGGAAGATGTACAGCTAGCTATGTATCGTACTGTTCCGGGACTGGAACATTGCGAGATCGTAAGAAATGCTTATGCTATTGAATATGACTGCATTAATGCAAAACAATTGAATCCTTCCCTTGAGTTCAAAAATATCAGCGGACTGTTCAGTGGTGGACAGTTTAATGGAAGCAGTGGATACGAAGAGGCAGCTTCCCAGGGACTGATTGCCGGTATCAATGCGGCAATGTCTATTTTGCACAGAGATCCTCTGATCCTGGATCGTTCCGAAAGTTATATCGGAGTATTGATTGATGATCTGGTGACCAAAGACAACAGAGAGCCTTATCGTATGATGACCTCCAGAGCAGAGTATCGTCTGTTACTCCGTCAGGATAATGCGGATCTGCGTCTTCGTAAGAAAGGCTATGAAATCGGTCTGATCTCACAGCAGGAGTATGACTCTTTGGTTGAAAAAGAAGAACTTATCGATCAGGAAATTCAGAGACTGAAAAACACTTCAGTAGGTGCTAATAAAGAAATCCAGCATTTTTTGGAAGAGAGCGGAAGTTCTACTTTGAAAACAGCAGCCACTCTGGCAGAACTGATCTGTAGACCGGAGCTTGGATATGCGGCACTGGCTCCTATTGATAAGGAACGCAAACCTCTTCCTCCTGCTGTTGTGGAACAGGTAGAAATTGAAATCAAATATGAAGGATATATTATACGACAGAAACGTCAGGTAGAACAGTATCGCAAGATGGAGAAAAAATTAATTCCGGAAAATCTGGATTACGATGAAGTTCCTTCCCTTCGACTGGAAGCCAGACAGAAACTGAAGGAATTCCGCCCAATTTCCGTAGGACAGGCATCCCGTATCTCCGGAGTATCTCCGGCAGATATTTCGGTATTGTTAGTCTACCTGGAACATTATAATGCAAAAAAATGACAGTAAATATAAAATCCGGAGGAATGCATGGCAGAATATAATACAGAACAATTTGAAAAAGACTGTAAGGCACTGGGCGTAACCTTAAGTGATGAACAGATCCGGCAATTTCTGAAATACTTTGAGATGTTGGTGGAGTGGAACGAGGTAATGAACCTTACCGCAATTACAGAATATGATGAAGTCATGAAGAAACATTTTGTGGATAGTATTTCTCTCTGCAAAGCTTACGATGTGTCACAGAAAAAAACAGTGATCGATGTAGGAACCGGTGCCGGATTTCCGGGGCTTGCACTTAAGATTGCATTTCCGAATCTTCAGGTTACCTTACTGGATTCCCTAAATAAGAGAATCAACTTTTTAAATGAAGTTATCTCTGCTTTAGGACTTACCGGTGTAGAGACAATTCATGGTCGTGCGGAGGATTATGCCAAGCCGGGAAAATGCAGAGAAAAATATGATCTTTGTGTATCCAGGGCAGTGGCAAATCTTTCCACATTATCAGAATATTGTCTTCCTTTTGTAAAGGTCGGTGGCAAATTTATCTCTTATAAATCTGAAAAAATAACAGAAGAGATGAATGCCGCACAGCATGCTGTAAAAACACTTGGTGGAAAAATGGACGGACAGGTAGAATTTACACTTCCCGATTCTGATATTTATCGGAATCTGTTTATTATTACAAAAGAAAAGTCCACACCTGCAAAATATCCCAGAAAAGCGGGATTACCATCCAAAGAGCCTTTATCATAAAATGAATAGAATACAATGTAAGGTCTTTCACCCACTTATGAGCAAGCTCATGTGTGCTTAGACCTTTTGATCCTGGCATCATATAATAAAAGTAATTAAATACTTCAATATAGAACATATGTTCTACAAGGTGATATATGAACACTGATAAGAATGTACAACAGAATGAGTGTAGTTACAATACAGAAAATGGTAAGAAAATGATTGAGATCTTGGAGACGGAGAGAAAAAGAATTGTTTCTGAGCTTCATGATACTTCCTTGCAAAATATTGCCCACTTCGTTCATAAGATTGAACTGGCTTCCTTATATATTGATAAGGATCCTGCCAGAGCAAAGATGGAATTGAATTCTGTGAGTAAAGGATTGCATAATGTCATTGAAGATATCAGAAATACTATATTTAATCTGCGTCCTATGACATTTGACGATCTGGGACTAAAGGCTTCCTTTGAAAGATTATTGGAATTTTTGAATGCTGACAGAGACTACATAATGGATGTGGAAATTGATGATGTTTCATGTGAAACAGATGATTATTTTTGTATTACCCTATATCGTGTAGTTCAGGAATGTCTGTTGAATATTAAAAAACATTCACAGGCTACCAGGATATTATTCCATTGTAAAAAAACGGAGCAGCAATATGAAATTTTAATACAAGATAATGGTAAGGGATTTACCATGGAAGAAGCGGAAGATAAAGCAAACAGTCATTTTGGATTATCACTGATTCAAGAGGCTGTCGTTCTGATGAACGGTACAATTCATATCAACTCTGTGATTGGTCAGGGAACTATGATAGATATTAAAATTCCTTTAGATTTACATTTTAACTGAAAAAATTATAGCCAGTACAAAGTATAGTATACACAAGTAAGCGAGGATATATATGAGTATAAAAGTTATGTTAGCAGATGATCATGTTCTAATGAGAGAAGGAATTCGTCAGTTACTGGAATTTGACGGTACAATTTCTGTGATTGCCGAAGCTAATAATGGTGTAGAATGTATGGAGCAGTTACTTTCGGTTCATCCTGATATACTGCTTTTGGATATTAACATGCCTGTTATGAACGGAATAGAAGTACTGCAGGAGATTAAGAAGAAAAACATTTCTGTTAAAGTATTGGTACTGACGGTACATAATGAAGTCGAATATCTTTTGAAGGCTGTGGACATTGGTGTAGATGGATATATTATGAAAGATGCAGAATCTGCAGAATTGAAAAATGCCATTAATTGTATTATGCAGGGAGAGACTTATATTCAGCCCAGTCTGGTACCGGCGTTGAACAGCCGGCTGGTATCCAGAGATTTTGATAAAGAAAAAATCAACAGTCTGACGAAGAGAGAGTTGGAGGTACTTATTGAAGTCGCCAACGGATTGTTCAATAAGGAGATTGCAACTTCTCTGAATATCAGTGAGAGAACAGTAAAAAATCATATATCTAACATCTTTAAGAAAATTGATGTTTCCGATCGAACACAGGCAGCTGTGTTTGCTATCAAAAATGATCTGATTAAATTATATTAGAGTCCTGCCAACCTTTGCAGACATCTATCCACTGCAGGAAGTTTGAGTATTTTTCTAATTCAGGGATTGTTAATTCAATTGCACTGTTAGAACTTCCTGCAGCCGGAAATACAGTTTTAAATCTTTTCAAAGATTCGTCTAAGTATACTTTCACATTATCATTAATTGCAAACGGACATACACCGCCAATGGAATGACCAATATTTCTTTCTACTTCATCCCCTGGAATCATTTTTGCTTTTGTTCCGAAAAAGTGTTTGTATTTTGCATTATCGATTTTTGTATCCCCGGCAGTTACTATTAATATCGGTTGATCGCCAACTAAGAAGGACATTGTCTTGGCAATACGTTTTCCTTTACAGTGTAAAGCTTCCGCTGCTAATTCTACGGTTGCACTGGATACTTCAAATTCCAAAATATGATCATCCATTTGATAGGTTTTGAAATATTCTCTTACTTTATCAATAGCCATTATAATATTATACCTCGTTATTATATTTTTTTTGAATCTATCTTCAACTTTAATGATTTCGAATTATTCGTACTATTAGCACATATCATCTTAGCTTTTTTATCCTAGCATAGATAGTAGAACAAAACAAGTTACATAAATATCCTTTTTAATTAATTGATTTATGTAAATTGCCTACAAAGATAAACAAAATCCC
>ERZ1034952.2447-NODE-2447-length-13693-cov-5.393093_pt1 | contig 13693 bp, 9 predicted proteins | sample MGYA00520625_ERZ1034952 | MGnify/ENA primary metagenome ERZ1034952 (study PRJEB33766, sample SAMN09781773) | gut metagenome | biome: gut microbiome | host: Homo sapiens | place: Madagascar | study: EMG produced TPA metagenomics assembly of the PRJNA485056 data... | reverse complement strand
CCAACGAGGGTATCTGCTCATGGGCGGATTTCGCAGAGGCGATTTTTGAACTGGCTGGCAAGAAGGTTAAGGTAAATCACATCCCGACCAGCGAGTATCCGACCCGTGCAGTTCGTCCGCTTAACTCGCGTATGAGCAAGGATAAGCTGGAGCAGATGGGATTCTCGCGTCTGCCGCACTGGAAGGACGCGCTGGAAAGATACTTGAAGGAGATTAGCGAGAACGCATGAATATCAAATCACTGAAAAAAGGCTGCTGCATTGCGCTTGCGGTTTATATTGTGCTAGCGCTTGCGTTTTACCGGATTGGCGGCGCTCAGCTGCACTACCGCGATGTGGAAACTGACATGCTGAGCGCCGGTGCACCGATTGGCGAGATCACGAAGGATACCATCATCACCCAGCAGATCGAGGTCGAGGGCGGCCAGCTGACCGGATTAACCTTGATCGGCGCAACCTACGCTCGTCAGAACACAGGCACGCTTAAAGTCGAAGTGTTGGATGGCGAAACTGTGCTTGCAGAGCAGTCTGTAGATATTGCAGCAATGGCCGACAGCAGTGAATTTGATATTGCGTTTGATCCGATAGTTTCCATCTCGAGTGATAAAGCTGAACTGAAGATTACCGCGCCGGAGAGCGTTGAGGGCAATGCGGTAACGCTTTATATGGGCGATTCCATGTCAACGGCACGCAATCAGGTAGAGGTGAGCCTGTCCGACGAAGAGCATGCCTACATGAACGGTGTCATGCAGGACGGCGCGCTGTGCGTGCAGGTGCACAGCAGAGAGAACCTTTGGTTTGGTGCCTATTACTGGTATATCGCGCTGGCTGGACTGTTTGCGGTCGCGTTGTACTGTCTGTATCTGGTTGCAGGCATGCAACGCGGAAAACGTCTGCTGGTCATCAATCTGTGTGCAGCATTTACACGTTACCGCTATCTGATGAAGCAGCTTGTTTCGCGCGATTTTAAGACAAAATACAAGCGTTCGGTGCTTGGCGTGATGTGGAGCTTTCTCAATCCGCTGTTGACGATGATGGTGCAGTATATTGTCTTCTCTACACTGTTTAAGTCGGATATTCCGAACTTTTCGGTTTATTTGCTGACCGGTATCGTGTGCTTCAGCTTTTTTAGTGAGGCGACAACCATGTCGCTGACGTCGATCGTTGGCAACGCTTCGCTTATCACTAAAGTATACGTGCCAAAGTATATCTATCCGCTGACGCGCGTTATGTCCTCGACCATCAACTTTGGTCTGTCGCTGATTCCGCTGCTGTTCGTGCTGATCATCACCCGAACTCCGATTCGTCCGGCGATTCTGCTCCTGCCGTTCGGCGTAGGCTGTCTGTTTGCGCTGGCGCTGGGTGTCGGCATGCTGCTGGCAGCGGCAATGGTATTCTTCCGCGATACGCAGTTTTTGTGGGGCGTAGTGAGCATGCTGTGGATGTATGCAACGCCGATTTTCTATCCGGAGAGCATTATCCCGAGCAATTTTATGGTGATCTACAAAATGAATCCGCTGTATCACATTATTCGGTTCATTCGCATCATACTGATTGACGGTATATCTCCTGAGCCGAAAGCATATGCGCTGGCGCTGCTGGTATCGTTCGTGCCGTTGCTGATCGGTGCGACGGTGTTTAAGAAAACGCAGGATCGCTTTGTCCTCAATATCTGATTTGTTAAGGTGTAAGACATGATAATTCAAGCAAAAAATATTTCCATGCGGTATTTGATGACCTACGACCGCATTAAGAGCATTAAGGAATATCTGGTGCAGCTTGTGAAGGGCAAGATCAAGTATGAGGAGTTCTGGGCGCTGCGGGACGTGAGCTTTGAGATTAAAAAAGGCGAGGTCGTCGGCATTATCGGTCATAACGGCGCAGGCAAATCGACGCTGTTAAAGGTCATCTCGGGCATTTTGAAGCCGACGGACGGCGAGCTTGAGGTGCACGGCAATATCGTTCCTATGCTTGAGCTGGGCAGCGGTTTTGACCATGATCTGACCGGCAGAGAGAATGTGTTTCTCAACGGTGCGATCCTCGGCTATACAGAGGAGTATCTGAAAGCCAAGTACGACGAGATCGTTGCGTTTTCCGAGCTGGGAAAGTTTATTGATGTACCGATCCGCAATTATTCGTCCGGTATGCTCATGCGTCTGGCGTTTTCCATTGCGACCGTTGTTCAGCCGGAGATTTTGATCGTTGATGAGATTCTAGCGGTTGGCGACGCAGCATTCCAAGAGAAAAGCAAGGCACGTATGCACGAGCTGATGAGCGGCGGCACGACGGTGCTGTTCGTTTCGCACAGTCTGGAGCAGATACGCGAAATGTGCGACCGGGTCATCTGGCTGGAGCACGGTAATGTGAAGATGATCGGTCCGACAAAAGAAGTATGCGATGCCTATCAGGCGTCTTGATGAGGTGCAGAATGAGCGAAATTTATAACGAGGAATATTATCAGCAGTACGATGTCAGCATAGGCAAGGTCGATTATCAGAACGCGGACATGCTGAAGAAATTTTTGTCCGGTATAGCTAAACGAATTGCAGAGGATTTCAAACCCAGAACGGTGCTGGATGCCGGCTGCGCAACCGGGCATCTGGTAGCAGCATTACGTGATTTGGGTGTCGAGGCATACGGTATTGACATTTCGGAATATGCAGTATCGAAGGTACGGGAAGATGTACGTCCGTTCTGCCGCGTGGGATCGCTGACGGAAGAATTGCCGACGGATTTGCCGCAGCGGTATGACCTGATTGTCAGCATCGAAGTTCTGGAGCACCTTTATGCGGAGGACGGAAAAAAAGCAATCGCGAACCTTTGCAGGCACACCGATACGGTTCTTTTTTCGTCCACGCCGGACGACTTCACTGAGCGCACCCATGTAAACGTGCAGCAGCGTGAATATTGGGCGCGGCTGTTTTTCGAGCAGGGATTTACGGACGATATCAACTATCGCCCGAAGTATCTGACAGCGTACGCATCCCTGTTCCGCAAAAATACGGATATGGCGCGTCAGGTGGAGGATTATGAGCGGAATATCCGCATGACCGAGGGCGAGAACGAGAAAAGCATCGCGGCGCTCAATCAGGCGGTGCAGGATAAGGAAACTCATATCTGCAATCTGACCGCGCAGCATTCTGCGGAACAGAATGAGTGGACCACGCGTGAAAATGACCTGAACGCCAATATCCGAAAACTGGAGCAGGACGTTCAGATGCGGGAGAAAACTATTGCGGAGCAGGAAGATAAGCTCGAAAGCATCGCGCAGGAGCTGGCGCACTATACCGAGCATTATCACTCGGCCATCGCGCAGCGAGAGGACTTGAAGCGTCAGCTGGCCGAGGCGCAGAACGCGTATAACGTCATTTCGAACGCATTCTTCTGGAAAATCACAAAACCGGCCCGCGTTCTGGCCGACACGATTAAGAAACCGCTGCGGCACATAGCGGCGCTTCGGCTGCTCAATAAGGGTATCCGCTGCCTGCATGAGAACGGCTGGCGGTATACTTGGGAAAAGGTGAAACGCAAAATCAAAAATCAGCAGGATTTTGCTGCTGTGGCGAAAAAACCGCTGTTCACCGAGCGGGAATTAGCCGAACAGAGAAACCACCGGTTTGACCGGAAAAGCAAATTCAGCATTGTAGTGCCGCTGTTCAACACGCCGGAGAAGTTTCTCCGAGAAATGATTCAGTCTGTAATCGACCAGACATATTCCGATTGGGAGCTGTGCATGGCGGACGGCAGTGACGCGGAGCATGGCTTGGTGGAGAAAATCTGCAGACAATATGCTAAAAAAGATTCGCGCATTAAGTATAAGAAGCTGGAGAAAAATTTAGGCATTTCGGGTAATACGAATGCGTGTCTGGAGATGGCGAGCGGTGACTATATTGGTTTGTTCGACCATGATGACTTACTGCATCCGGCGGCGTTATATGAGGTAATGCGTGCAATTTGTGAGCAGGGTGCAGATTTTATTTATACGGATGAGCTGACATTCTCAGGGAATACTTCAAACATTATTACGGCGCATTTTAAGCCTGATTATGCACCGGATAATCTGCGTGCCAATAACTATATTTGTCATTTCTCTGTATTCTCGGATAAGATCCTTGAAAATGTTAAGGGATTTCGTTCGGAGTATGATGGAAGCCAAGACCATGACTTTATTCTCAGAGCAACAGAGTGCGCCAAGAAAATAGTGCACATTCCGGAAATTCTATATTACTGGCGTTCGCATCCGAATTCGGTTGCAGCGGATATTAACTCGAAAACATATGCAATCGATGCAGGTAAACGAGCAGTACATGATCACATTTTGAGACATGATATGGAGTCTGTTGTAGAAAGTTCGAGAGCGTTTCCGACTATTTATCGGATTAAATACGAGTTAAAGGAAACGCCGCTTGTTTCAATTATTATTCCTAATAAAAATCATTTGGAAGATTTGCGGAGGTGCATTGAGTCTATCCTAGAGAAAAGCACCTATACAGCATATGAAATAATTGTCGTAGATAATGGAAGCAATGAAACTGGGGTGCAAGATTATTACAGGGAATTGAATCAAAATGAACGGATTCGAGTGGTCTCGTGGAATGAAGAATTTAATTTTTCTGCGATAAATAACTATGGTGTGGAATTTGCGCAAGGCAAGTATTTGATCTTGCTGAATAATGATACAGAAATCATTACTAAATCGTGGATTGAAGAAATGCTGATGTATGCACAACGTCAGGATGTTGGCGCTGTCGGAACGAAGCTGTACTACGGAGATGATACGATACAACATGCAGGAGTCGTTTTGAAGTTGGGAAGACATCGTGCTGCAGGACATATTTTCTCCAAAGTTGACAAGGAAAATCTGGGATATATGGGCCGGTTGTGTTATGCACAGAACCTTTCCGCTGTTACCTTCGCCTGCGTCATGATTCCGCGCCATGTGTGGGACGAGGTGGGAGGTTTGGATGAGTCCTTTGCTGTTGCATTCAATGACGTGGATATGTGTATGCGCATTCGCAAAGCGGGCTATCTGATCGTCTGGACACCGTATGCGGAGTTGTATCACTACGAATCCAAGAGCCGTGGTCTGGAGGATACGCCGGAGAAGAAGAAACGCTTCGAGGGCGAGGTAAAGCGTTTCCAGGAACGCTGGAAGGATGAGCTTGCGGCAGGAGACCCGTATTATAATCCGAACCTGTCACTGGATAGAGAGGATTTTTCGCTGAAATAATGATAAATACGGAAGGAGAAGATGATGAAACCACAATTGATCAAGGAATGGCACACCTTTAAGCAATATTTGTATAAGAATAGATGGATGTTAGTCATAAGCGGCATCATATTCTGTTTGATATATGGAGGCTGGATGTTTAATATGGCTCCGCATATTGATACAGAGCCAGTGATCAATGTACCGCGAGCTATTTATGATAACTGGTTACCAATTGGACGATATGGATTGGTGTTCACGGAATATGTTTTTGGATTGAGATGGTTCAATCCATTTGTTTCAACGGGTCTTGGATACGCGGTATTATGGTTTAGTGGAATTTTGTTTTCATACATATTTGAGAGATGTGCAGGCAGTTCTATTTCAATATCTCCGATTGTTAGTTTGTTGATTTTTGTAAGTCCGCTTGTTGTTGAACAGTTGTATTTTGATTTGCAGCTATTTCAAGTCGCTTGGGCTTATTGCCTGTGTGCAATAGCAACAGGTTTAACATACTATGGTAGTGCATATCGTTCAAAGGCCGCAAAGATTATAGCAATAGCATGTCTTGTTTGGACTTCGAGCAGTTATCAGATATTTGTAATCATGTATGTAGCGGCGGTTGTGATATGTTTCGTATTACTATGTGAGCGGTATGCTTTTATTGAAAAAAGGTCATGCGAAATAAAGTACTGGCTCAAACTGATTGTATATTTGCTGTTGATATTTGGCGTTGCGCAATTGCTGAATACGTTGATCTTTAGACTTTGCTTTCAACCGGATACGGGTTATTTGGATGGACAGCGAATGTGGGGAGTATTATCGACTGCTGAGTGCATAAAGAATATCATAGCACACATTGTAAAAGCATTTAGCGGTATAGGCGTTTTTTATACATGCTTTTTGGGAATCAGTGCCGTGTTCTGTGTGGCAATAGCACTTTATCGAATGGTTACGAGTCGACCTAAACATATAGGAATATTGCTCTTACTGGCAATGTGTTTTCTCCAATTGACTCCGTTTCTAATGACCATATATATGGGTGCCGAGCCGGCACCTCGTTCACAATTGGTGTATTCCTTTGTGCTGACGGGCAATACCTTTTTTATTTTACGAAATTGCTGGCGTAAAAGAAGGCTAAAAATTATAGGAATAGCCGGCTTACTGGTTTTGTTGTTACAGGAAGGAAATTGGGGAACAAGACTGATTTATACTGATCGAATTAGTGCACAAGAAGATATGCGATTAGCCTATGCGATAGAAAGCAAAATTGCAGATATTACGACGGAGATAAAACCATTGGCATTTGTTGGTGTGTATAGTAATCAGTTAAATAATGCTTGCGTGCGCGGTCAACTGATTGGAATGTCAATTTTCAATTGTAATAGCGAAGTGGAACCGCATTATCACGGAAGTACATCGCGTATTTGCAATTTATCGAAAAACATGTCGTTTGATTTTCAGCCTTGCACCGTAGAACAACTTGCTGAAGCGAGGAAGCAAGCGCTGAATATGCCAATCTGGCCCGCGCAAGGCAGTGTCGCAGACGCAGGTGAGTATATCATTGTTAAATTGTCCGAGGATCGGTGGCCGGAGGAAGTGATGTCGGCCGACGCGAAAAAGGCCTCTGCTCCCACGGTGACTGAGAATTTACAGGCTGCGGTGGATTCTGCCGAGATTGCAGATGGAAAATTACAGATTAACGGATGGGTCATTCAGCAGGGGACTGACTCAAGCGATGTATTACCGGAAGCATATCTGCGCAGTAAGACAACGGGAGAATATTTTCAAATTTCTGCAGCTCGGGTTGAACGACCGGACTTAGTAAATGCGTTTGAAAATGGCCATTTATATGAATGCGGTGGCTATAAAGCGATGGTTTTATTAGATGAGATATCAGATTCCATAGATAATTATGATTTATTGATTGGTATATCTGATACGAAGAGTGGAACTCATTATGCAGTCGAAACAGGCTATCAATGGCCAAGCGACATAGTAACAGAGAGTAAGGCGAAAAAATGAAAAAACTTTCTTGCATCATCCCCTGCTACAACGAAGAAGCGGCGTTGCCGTATTTCCTGCAGGAGATACGGAAGGTGGCAGACAAGATGTCCACCACCTTCCAATTGGACTTTGAGATCCTTTTTATAAACGACGGTTCGCGTGACAAGACTTTACAGATTCTTCGTCAGGCGGCACAGGAGGACAAGCGTATCCGTTACATATCCTTTGCTCGAAACTTCGGTAAAGAGGCTGCGATGTACGCTGGTTTCCAGAATTGTACAGGCGACTATGCCGCAGTTATGGACGCAGACATGCAGGATCCGCCGTCTCTGCTGCCGGAGATGTATCAGGCATTACAGAGTGGAGAATACGACAGTGTTGCGACACGCCGTGTTACCCGCAAGGGTGAACCACCTATCCGCAGCTTTTTCGCGCGGTGCTTTTATAAGCTGATTAACCGCATTTCGGACGCAGACATTGTAGATGGCGCTCGAGATTTCAGGCTGATGACGCGCCAAATGGTGGACGCGATTCTGTCTATGACGGAGTATAACCGTTTCTCTAAGGGTATTTTCGGCTGGGTTGGTTTCCGTACGAAATGGCTGCCCTATGAAAATGTCGAGCGGGTTGCTGGTGAAACAAAATGGTCGTTCTGGAAGTTGTTTCTGTATTCGCTGGAAGGCATTACAGCCTTTTCGACCGCACCATTGGCAATCGCCTCGATTGCTGGTATTTTGCTTTGCATAGTTGCATTGTTGTTCGTATGCGTCGTCCTCGTCAAAACGCTTGCATTCGGCGATGCAGTAGGCGGTTGGCCGAGTATGATGTGCGTTATTCTGTTTCTAGGCGGTGTGCAGTTGTTCTGCATGGGTATTCTGGGACAATATCTCGCAAAAACGTATCTGGAAACAAAGAAACGCCCGATTTACATCGTGCAGGAAACGAATGAGGATCGAGTATGAAAGAGAAAATTATTCAAAATACAGTCCTTCGTTTCATCCTGGTAGGTGTTATAAATACGCTGGTAGGCACGGCAATCATGTTTGGCTTGTATAATCTAGCGCATTGCAGCTATTGGGTCTCCTCGGCATCGAATTATATTCTGACAAGTATTTTGAGCTTCTTTCTGAACAAATTCTTCACTTTTCAGAACAAGGAAAAGAGCATTGGGCAGGTTGTACGATTTGCGGTGAATATTGCAGTATGCTATCTGCTGGCATATGGTATCGCAAAGCCGCTGTGCCTCTACCTGCTGAGCGGTGCAGCAGCTACTGTGCGTGATAATGTTTCGATGTTCGTAGGCATGTGCCTGTTCACCGCGTTTAACTACTGCGGTCAGCGATTTTTTGCATTCAAAAATAAAGAGTAATATGTAGGATGAGTTTATGAAAGGTCTAATCTTAGCCGCAGGCAAAGGCACGCGCCTTTACCCGATGACAAAACCGATGAGCAAGCCGTTGCTTCCGGTTTACGACAAGCCCATGATTTATTACCCGCTTGCAATTCTCATGCAAGCGGGCATTTCCGATGTCATGGTGATCGTTCCGCCGAACGAGACGGACACATTCCGTGCGCTGCTCGGCAACGGAAGCCAGTTCGGCATCAGTATCTGCTATGCAGAACAGCCTGTTGCGCGCGGTATCGCGGATGCACTGCTGATCGGCCGTGAGTTCGTGGGCGATGACTCGGTATGCCTTGTGCTGGGCGATAACATCTTCCACAGCGATACGCTGCGTGAAGTGCTCTGTAAGGGCGCACAGCAACAGAACGGTGCAACGGTGTTCGGCTACTGGGTCGAAAATCCGCGGCCGTTCGGCGTGGTAGAGTTTGACGAGGATGGACGGGCTATTTCGATTGAAGAGAAGCCGCGTTATCCGAAGAGCAATTACATAATCCCCGGCATTTACTTTTATGACAACCAGGCGATGGAGATTGCTGCTAATCTCACGCCGTCGCAGCGTGGCGAGCTGGAAATCACAGATGTAAATCTAGAATATCTGCGCCGTGACCAGTTGCAGGTGCTCCCGCTCGAGCGGGACGTCGTGTGGCTGGATGCTGGTACAGCAGACAGCCTGATGGACGCCGGACAGACTATTCGCAATATTCAGGCTGAAACAGGACGCTATGTCGGCTGCCTGGAAGAGCTGGCCTTTAACCAAGGTTGGCTGACAGAAGAGCAGGTACACGAAGCCGGACAAGAGCTCGGAATGACGCTTTATGGACAGTACTTGCAGTGCTTATAATAGGCAATAAGATAAGAAAAAATCTGCGCATGTTTTACTTGCAACAGCATGCAACTTTAGCAAACTAATAAATTAGCTTACTGAAGTAAATCAATCCCGACTGCATCGCAGCCGGGGTTCCTTTTGCTCCCTTGCCGTCCCTGCCAAAATCGCCTATAATAAATCTCTCAAGTCACGGCGGCGCGGCCGCTGCGCGGGAAGGCGAAGGAGGGGCAGCATGATCAACAGAGACAAGCTGAAGCCGGTCATAGAGAAATACAAAACATATTTTCCGACGCACTGGAGAAACTCAATCGACGGCGGCGTAAGCTGCAAATGGGAAGCGGTCAAGTGCTTTCGGGAGCACTGGGACATCGACGCGCCGGATTTTGCGGACATGCTGTCGCAGGCTTTGGCGAAGACAGGCAGTCTGCTGAACGCCGCACATTTCTTCGCAGGCGGCATGCTGATCGCCATGGCGAGAGCTGAGGGCGAGACGGTGCGGCAGATGTTCCGCGACTTGTACGACGGCACGCAGAATCTGGCGCAGCGTATCACCGATTTTGAGGCCGCTGCTGAAAAAATCCGTGCCGCGCACGATGACGGTACATGGAACAGCCATTATCAGTACGCTAACGCGATCAGCACCTATCTGTGGCTGCGCTATCCGGAAAAGTATTACGTTTACAAGTATACGGTCTGTCACGATGTTGCCGTGACGCTGGAAGCCGACTTTCAGCCGAAGGGGAACAGTGCTGCATAAATCGCTACGAGAGCTCCATCTGCGCGGAGTTTTAGCCCCACCTTGCCATGGAAAAGCGAGGTTCCCGCTATCTGTGCTACGCCCTTTACAACGCCACCAAATATGTCTGCCTTTGGAGCCCAACCTTTGCTGCTTTGCTATACCTTTTTTGAACCGCCTACATTCTCTCACCATTCCATACAGTTCAGGCTTGACATCTAACAGTTAGTCTTTCGGGCAGAATTAAAGTCCCCGGAATATTTCTGGGAGCTTCTACATCTATAATATATATTCTAGATTGTTCATATTTCGGAAACACGCTACTGTATCGAGGATATATACAGATACAGAAAATCGAGGCGGTAAGCATCCGGCCGTAATGACAGGATTGCATATGTGAAAAAATGCATAAATTCGCACAGGGAATGGCAATCAATATTTGTGTATAATATATTTAAAAATGATTGCTAAATACAGGAAGAGATGCTATACTAAGGATATAAAACGAGGTGCAAAAATTTGTGTTGATGCACAGAAATGCACCCTGCTACAAAATTTAAAAGTCTGGCAAACCTGTTGAAAAGCAGGGACGCAAAGCCATATGGGTCTAAGGGCGCCTTCGGGCGGCTAAGGCAGCCGGTTGCAATTTGGAGTCGTACTCTAAATTTTATTAAAGTGCCCTGCTTTGTCCTTTGGATGACTATAAGCATGGGCATTTATCTATTTGTGACAAATTTATGCTCCGATACTGTCAGACTAGATCGTGAGGAAGGCGAAACTCGAGGATGTCGCTCTGAAATAGCGGCAAAAACAGTGACTTCAGTAAAATGGAGGTTGAGTGAAATGAAAAAAAGATTATTGGCAAGCGTGCTCTCTCTCGCTATGGTTGCAACAATGATGCCGGCGGCGTTGGCGTATGATGAGGGTAATGAGCCAGCAGACGGCGAAACTAGCAACAAACCTAATTTCGCTATCGATTCGGCTGATGCCTTGAGTGTTGCAATCGCTGGCGCTAAGGGCGATGATTATACGATTGCACTGGATACCGATATCACGAGTGCCGTTTCAATTCCGAAGGATACAAGTATTGTCTTGGATTTGAATGGTCATAAGCTGACCAATACAGAGGGTAAAGATACCATCACCGTTGCAAAAAACGCTACATTGACTATTACGGGTACAGGTACGGTAGATAATATTTCGCACGGTAAAGCAGCTATTTATAATAGGGGTACCGCTACACTGAAAAATGGCGTGTTTGAACGATCCCAGGAAGCGGGTAAGGATGCCAAGGATAATGGTGGCAACAGCTACTATACGTTGCTGAACCATGGCGTTATGACTGTTCAAGAGGATGTTACCGTTAATAATAAAGGTGGTTATTCTAGTTTATTTGATAATGGGTATTATTCTTGGAAGTCGAAAGACGGTATTGATAATCCTACTCTGACGATTGAAGGCGGCAAATTTAATGGCGGCTTAAACACCATCAAAAATGATGATGATGCAATTCTGAACATTGCAGGCGGCGAATTCATCAACTATACACAGGCAGCATTCCAGAACCATGGTTCTGCTATGGTCACGGGTGGTACGTTCGAAGCAAATTCTGTATATTCCATTTATAACTGTGGCTGTGATCCAGAGCATGATCTGGGAAAGCTGGACATCTCTGACGGCACGTTCAATGGTCAGCTTGCTGTTGTAGGTGGCAACAGTGATGTTAATATCACTGGCGGTACGTTCAACGGTACAATTTATAAGAATGCTGCTGATAAACTGTCGATCTCCGGTGGTACATTCAGTACTGACGTTTCTATGTACTGTGTTGATGGCAAAACGGCTCTGAAGCAGAACAATGGTACATTTGTTGTTGGAGAGCTGAAAAAGAACGAGGATGTTGTTGTTGCCGAAGCCGACAAGAAGGGCGATACGCAGGCTACTGTAAATGATAGTATTACAGATAAAGGTGCTGCAACGGAAACTGGTAAGACTGTAGCTCCGACTGAAGCTATTAAAGATGACAACCCAATTGACGTAACAACTGAAGAGAATGCTATTACTGCATTGAAAAATGCAAGTATGATTACGCTTAATCCCGATGGTACGATTGTTGACAAGACGGTTACTATTGTAAAGGAAACTTATCTGGACGTTAAGGTTGAAGAGTATACGCTCGGTACAACTGAGGACACCTATAAGATTTCCATGGATATTACGCCTAAGTGCAATCTGATTGCCACTACTGACAAGGACAATCAGACTGAAAAGAATTCCGTAACGTTCTCTAAGGGTAATCTTATGAAGGTTACGGCAAAGACCAATGTTGCTGTAACTCTTCCCAGCGTATTCGCAAACAAGCTTGTATACATCAATCACGACAACAAGGAACTGTACACTGCAACTGCTGATAAGGATGGCAGGATTACTTTCGAAACCAATGGTTTCAGCCCGTTCACCTTCACACTGACGAAGCCGAGCGGATTTGACAATGGTTCTTCCGGTGGTTCCTCCGGCGGCGGTTCGTCCAGCTCCTCTACCTACAAGGTAACCGTTGCGACGGTTTCCGATGGTTCCGCCAAGGCTTCCGCATCTACGGCTGCCAAGGACGCGACCGTAACCGTAACCCTGTCCCCGGACAAGGGCTGCAAGCTTGATAAGATCACGGTAACCGATGCTTCCGGCAAGGAAATCGCGACTACAAAGAAGAGCGATACCTCCTACACGTTCACCATGCCGGCATCCGCAGTTACCGTAAAGGTTGCTTATGTCAAGGATGACGCAGCGGTTGTAGAGCCGACCACCGGCTTCAACGATGTTGCCGATAAGGACTGGTTCGCTGACGCTGTTAAGTATGTTGCCGACAAGGGCATGATGAACGGCACGAGTAAGACCACCTTCGGCCCGAACGACAGCACCACGCGCGGTATGATCGTAACCGTTCTGTACCGTCTGGAGAACGAGCCGAGCGCTGCTGCTGCATCGTTCACTGACGTCGTTTCTGGCCAGTACTACACGGACGCAGTCGCGTGGGCGAATGCGAACGGCATCGTTACCGGCTACGGCAATGGCAAGTTCGGTCCGAACGATGTTGTAACCCGCGAGCAGTTCGCGGCGATCCTGTATCGCTACGCGCAGTACAAGAAGTACGATGTTTCTGTCGGCGAGGATACCAATATCCTCAGTTATGCCGATGCGCAGAGCATTTCTGCATATGCAATCCCGGCTATGCAGTGGGCAGGTGGTGCTGGCATCGTAAATGGCTCCAATGGTAAGCTGAATCCGCAGAATAACGCTACCCGTGCGGAAGTCGCAGCAATGCTGATGCGCTACTGCGAGAAGGTTGCAAAATAAGTTCCGGATAAAGGAAAATAATACGGCTGAGCGGCCGCGGAATGAGAAATCGTTCTGCGGCCGCTTTTTCGTAACCGTCAAATCTCCCACCAAAAAGCAAAGCACCGGATACCATCAAGGTATCCAGTGCACGAATCAGAATATGTCAGCTTCTGGTCTG
>ERZ1034952.2444-NODE-2444-length-13697-cov-15.394517_pt1 | contig 13697 bp, 10 predicted proteins | sample MGYA00520625_ERZ1034952 | MGnify/ENA primary metagenome ERZ1034952 (study PRJEB33766, sample SAMN09781773) | gut metagenome | biome: gut microbiome | host: Homo sapiens | place: Madagascar | study: EMG produced TPA metagenomics assembly of the PRJNA485056 data... | reverse complement strand
TCTTATTTTCGGACAACGGAACAAAACAGTCCCGGCTTGATGCAATTTGCCAATCTAAAATCCCCAGAACCACCCTACACGAGGAAACTCATGTCACCCACAAACCATCATTTGGCGGCAGCTTATTATAATGACGGTGTGAAAAATACTTGTAAAATCAGGAAAGTCCTGTAAAATAAAACATAGACTGCAATGAGAAAAACAGTATGGTGAACAATATCAGAAAAATAGCACGTAGATGCAGGAGGATACATATGGAACAGTTAAAAGCGGTAATACTTGCAGCAGGTAAAGGAACACGTATGAAATCAGATCTGCCGAAAGTGGTACATACAATAGAAGGAAAATGTCTGGTAGATTATGCAATCGAAGCAGCGATCGGAGCAGGTGCAGATGATATCTGTCTGGTTGTCGGATACAAATATGAAGTCGTACGGGAGACGATCCTGCATCAGGAGGTCAGCTTTGTATTACAGGAGGAACAGCTTGGAACCGGGCATGCAGTGCGCTGTGCAAAGGATTTCTTAGGAGATGCGGGACAGACAATGATCCTGTTTGGAGATACACCTTTGATCACAGCAGATACACTGAAGCGTTTAAGAGAATATCATACAACAAACAAAAATACCGTGACAGTATTATCTGCCATGGTGGAAGATTCGACAGGATATGGAAGGATCATCCGTGATGCGGAAGGCAATTTTGTGAAAAGCGTAGAACACAAAGATGCAAGTGAAGAAGAAAAAGCATCTCACGAGATCAATTCCGGCATGTATATTTTTGATACAAAAGAATTAAAAGAAGCGCTTGAAAAAATCCAGCCGAATAATGCGCAGGGTGAATATTATCTGCCGGATACGCTGACAATTATAAAGAACAAAGGACTAAAAGTGGATGCATTTGCATTAAGTGATCCGGAGGATATCATGGGTGTGAATGACCAGGAGCAGTTGAAATCTGCAGCAGAGATCATTCGCAGACGGAATCAGGCAAAATAAATGGGATGGAAAGATTTATTCCGGTCACGGTGGATAAAAGATACAGAAATGGAGAAATACATGTTTTTGATCGTAGGGCTCGGAAATCCGGGAAAACAGTATGAGCACACCAGACACAATATCGGATTTGATGTCATGGATGCGCTTGCAGAGAAATATAATATCAGTATCAGTGAAAAAAAACATAAGGCACTCTGTGGAAAAGGTGTCATAAACGGTGTGAAAGTTGTGCTGGCAAAACCACAGACATATATGAATTTAAGCGGGGAGAGTGTGGCAGAACTGCTCAGTTATTACAAGATGAACCCGGAAGAAGAGATGATCGTGATCTATGATGACATCAGCCTTGCGCCGGGAAATCTGCGCATCCGCAAGAAAGGAAGTGCAGGCGGGCACAACGGCATCAAAAATATCATTGCGATGACCGGGACGCAGAATTTTTTGCGCATCAAAGTCGGTGTCGGGGAAAAACCGGCGGGCTGGGATCTTGCAGACCATGTGTTAGGACATTTTGATGCCGCAGACCGCGTAGAAGTTGAGAAAGCGATCGGGCATGCCGTAGAGGCTGTTGAAATGATGGTTGCCGGTGAAACAGATGCAGCGATGAATCATTATAATGTAAAAAAGAAAGAAGCGTAAATGGGATTTGTGTGAATAAAGATTTTCACACACCGGAATGGGGATTATCATGAGAGCTTTTTCGGAACCTTTAAAAGAGCTGAAAGAATTTGAAAATTTAAGTGCGATAGTGCAGAAGCTGCGCGGGATCGCGCAGATCTCAGGATGTATAGATGCGGCAAAACCACATCTTATGTACAGTGTAAACAATGGTTCTGGAAACAGGATCATTGTTACGTTTCAGGAGCAGAGAGCGAAAGAAATCTATGAAGAATATCGGTTCTTTGATCCGAAGGCAGCGTATTATCCTGCAAAAGATATCCTTTTTTATCAGTCGGATATCCGTGGAAATGTACTTACTGCGGAGCGTATCAATGCATTAAAAATGCATGCAGAAGAACCGGCGTGCACCATAATAACTACATTTGACGGACTTATGAATCCAATGCCAGTACCGGAAAATTTTATTCAGTCCGTGATAAAGGTTGCGGTCGGGGATACATTAAATCTCGAAGAACTGGTAAAACACTTAGTGGAGCTTGGTTACGAAAAAAACTATCAGGCAGAAACGATGGGAGAGTTTTCGGTGCGTGGTGGAATTTTAGATATATTTCCACTGACAGAAGATAATCCGTTTCGAATTGAATTCTGGGGGGACGAGGTTGACTCTATCCGTTCCTTTGATGCGGAAAGCCAGCGATCGATTGAAAATCTGGAGGAAATTTCAATTTATCCTGCTTGTGAACTGGTACTGACAGCACAGGAACGGCAGGCGGGGATCGGAAGGATCTTAAAAGAGGCTGATAAGGTATCTGCAAAACTCCGGAAAGAAATGAAAACGGAGGAGGCACACCGCATAAAAAGTACTGCTGCCCAGATTGCAGAGGAAGCGGGAGAGTTAGGTATCAGTGCAGGACTTGACGCGTATCTGTCGTATTTTTGTGAGGAAAGAGTATCGTTACTTGATTACTTTAACAGGGAGAATACGATTATTTTTGTGGATGAGCTGGCACGTTCCATTGAGCGCGGCATGGTGACGGAAACGGAGTTTTCCGAGAGCATGAAACAGCGTCTTGAAAAAGGTTATATTCTGCCTGGACAGATGCGGGAACTTTTTTCCTGCAAGGAAATCCTGGCAAAAATTGAAACAATGGCATGTATTTCTTTGGTGGCACTGGATTTAAAAAACAGTCATGTGGATATCAAAGAAAAATTTACCATCGACTCAAAGACGGTCAATCCATACAATAACAGTTTTGAACTTCTGGTCAAAGATCTCACCCGTTACAAAAAAAACGGATACCGTGTGATTTTGCTTTCCGGATCAAGAACGCGTGCGAAGCGGCTGGCAGAAGATCTGATGGCAGAGGAACTGAATGCTTTTTATTCAGAAGACTTCGACCATGAGGTAAAACCGGGTGAGATCATGACCGGTTACGGTAAGATCAAAAAAGGTTATGAATATCCGTTACTCAAATTTGTTGTGATCTCAGAGAGCGATATTTTCGGCAGTGAAAAGAAAAAAAAGAAACACCGCCGCACCTATGAGGGAGAAAAAATTGCAAGTTTTACCGACCTTAACGTTGGTGACTATGTTGTTCATGAAAATCATGGACTCGGAATCTACCGCGGAATCGAAAAGATCGAAGTTGATAAGACGGTTAAAGATTATATCAAAATTGAGTATGCCGGCGGTGGAAACTTATATATCCTTGCAACACAGTTAGAACTGATCCAGAAATATGCCGGTGCAGATGCGAAAAAACCAAAGCTGAATAAATTAGGCGGACAGGAATGGAATAAGACCAAGACGAAGGTGCGCGGTGCAGTAAAAGAGATTGCACAGGATCTTGTGAAACTTTACGCAATGAGACAGGATCAGGATGGATTTGTCTATGGACCAGATACTGTCTGGCAGAGAGAATTTGAGGAAATGTTCCCGTTTGAAGAGACGGAAGATCAGGAGCTTGCGATCGAGGCGACGAAAAAAGATATGGAAAGCACGAAGATCATGGATCGCCTGATCTGTGGTGATGTCGGGTATGGAAAGACGGAAATTGCGATACGTGCGGCTTTTAAGGCAGTGCAGGACGGAAAACAGGTTGCTTTTTTAGTGCCGACGACGATCTTAGCGCAGCAGCATTACAATAACTTTGTGCAGCGTATGAAAGATTTTCCGGTCAATATTGATCTTTTGTGTCGTTTCCGGAGCAGTGCAGAACAGAAAAAGACAGTGGAGGCATTGAAAAAAGGAAGCGTTGATATCATTATCGGGACACACAGACTGTTGTCGAAAGATGTGGTATATAAGGATCTTGGACTTTTGATCATTGATGAGGAACAGCGTTTTGGTGTGACGCACAAAGAAAAGATCAAACAGTTAAAGACAAATATCGATGTGCTCACGCTCACAGCAACACCGATTCCAAGGACGCTTCATATGAGTCTGATCGGAATCCGTGATATGAGTGTATTAGAGGAACCGCCGATGGACCGTGTACCGATCCAGACGTATGTAATGGAATACAATGAGGAACTGGTACGCGAAGCAATCTCAAGAGAGCTTTCCCGTGGGGGACAGGCATATTATGTATACAACCGTGTGAAAGAGATTGCAGATGTGGCAGCTAAAATTGCAGAGCTTGTGCCGGAGGCAAATGTTGCCTATGCGCATGGACAGATGAAAGAGACAGAATTAGAAAATATCATGTATCGTTTTATTAATGGTGAGATTGATGTACTGGTCTCCACAACGATCATTGAGACAGGACTGGATATTTCAAATGTGAATACCATGATCATCCATGATGCGGATAACATGGGATTGTCACAGCTTTATCAGCTTCGTGGACGTGTCGGCAGATCGAACCGGACAGCATATGCGTTTTTAATGTACCGCAGGGATAAGATGTTAAAAGAGGTAGCAGAAAAAAGGCTGGCTGCGATCAAAGAGTATACGGAGCTTGGAAGTGGTTTTAAGATCGCCATGCGGGATTTAGAGATCCGCGGTGCGGGAAATCTGCTTGGTGCCAAGCAGCATGGGCATATGGAGGCAGTCGGATACGATCTTTACTGTAAAATGTTAAATGAAGCGGTTAAGGAAGCAAAAGGCATGGAAGTTGCTGAAAGTTTTGACACTTCGATCGACATTGATATTGATGCTTATATTCCGATGGGATATATTCCGAACGAGATGCAGAAACTTGACATTTATAAGCGTATTGCAGGCATTGAGACTGCGGATGAGTCAGAAGAGATGTTAGAAGAACTGATCGACCGTTTTGGAGATCCGCCAAAATCTGTCGAAAATCTGCTTTATATTGCAAGGGTAAAATCCATGGCACATCATCTTTATTTCACGGATATTTCACAGAAAGGTGATGCACTGCGGTTTACCCTGTATGAGAAAGCAAAGATCAATGTGGCGGCAATTCCGGAGTTTACAGCATCCTTTAACAATCATGTGAAGTTTACCATGGATGCGAAAGAACCGTATTTTACTTATTTCCTGAAACTGAATACCAGGGAAAAATATGTGGAAGCAAAAGATGTGATGGAGATATTTTTAAAGCGTGCGGGAGAGATGCTGATGGAAAAATAACTTGCGGCTTTTGATAAAACGAATTATAATAAACTGAATGACTGCCTATATCTGAAAAAGAGGGCACTGGGAGGAATATATGAACAGCAGAAAAATTACCGCATTATTGTTAAGTGGCGCTATGGCTTTATCTGTACTTACAGGCTGTGGCGGAGTCAATAAAGATAAAACAGTGGCAACTTTAAATGGAGAGCCGGTAACACTTGGAATCGCAAACTTTGCAGCAAGATTTGGGCAGGCGGGAGCAGATGATTTTTATACCGCATATTTTGGAAAAAATGTCTGGACATCTGATCTGTATGGAAATGGAACGACCGGACAGGATAATTTTAAAGACAGTGTGATGGATTCTTTAGAAGATATGTACGTGCTGCAGCTTCATATGGATGAGTATAATGTCAGCATTACAGATGATGAAAAAGCGGCGATCACCGCAGCTGCAACACAGTTTATGGAAGATAACAGTAAAGATGCGATAAAGGCACTCGGTGCAACGCAGGAAATCGTGGAAGAATATCTTACGTTAGAGACGATCCAGAGCAAAATGAAAGCAGTGATCGTTGCGGATGCAGACACTAATGTAACGGATGAGGAAGCAAAAACAGGCGCATATAGTTATGTAGGTGTTTCTAAGACGACACATAGGGATGAGAGCGGCAATACCGTAGATTATACGGATGAGGAGAAAGAGGAGCTTGCAGCAAAGGTGGCTGATTTTGCAAAGGCAGCAAAGGAAGACGGTCTTGATGCAGCAGCAGAGGATGCAGGCTATACAGTAAGTACCGGCACGTTTACACAGGAAGATGATTCTGTGGATGAGAAACTTTTAGCGGCACTGAAAGATTTAAAAGAAGGCGAAGTGACAGATCTGATCGAGGGTGACAGCTCTTATTTTGTGGCACGTCTCGATAAAGAAGTGGATGCGGATGCGACAGAGGAGACACGCCAGAGCATTATTGAGCAGCGCAAAGATGATCTGTATAATGAGACGCTCGATGGATGGAAAGAAGGAATCGAGTGGGCAGTGAAAGAAAAAGTCTGGGATGACGTGAATTTTGATAACCTGTTTACAACTATAAAAGATACAGAGACAGAAAGCACGACGGAGCAGGCAACAGAGTAAAAAGAGAACGTCGAAAGCACAGTCTTTCGACGTTTTTTATAGTGGGAGAAAACAGATGGAGAAAGAAAATATTGTACTGATCGGAATGCCTGGTGTCGGAAAAAGCACCGTGGGAGTCATATTGGCAAAGGTATTAGGCTATCAGTTTGTAGATGCAGATCTGGTTATTCAGGAAAAAGAGGGAAAGCTGCTGCGCGAGATCATTGCAGAAGAAGGACCTGACGGATTTATTGCGGTCGAAAACCGTATTAACAGTGAAATAGAAGCACATCATTCAGTCATTGCCACCGGAGGAAGTGTTGTATATGGAAAAGAGGCAATGGAGCATTTAAAGCAGATCGGAACTGTGATCTATTTAAAATTAGATTATACAGGAATCAGCCGCAGACTGTCGGATATTAAAGGCAGGGGCGTTGTTTTAAAAGATGGACAGACTTTAAAAGATCTGTATGATGAGAGAATTGTACTGTATGAAAAATATGCAGACATTACGATTGAAGAGAATGGTCTGAATGTGGAACAGACGATCGAGAAGATTGTGGCACAGATCCAAAAAGAATCTTTGTAAAATCACATCAATGGAATGAAAGAGTCAGAAGATGAACAAAAGATTAAAAGATAAAAAACTATTGTCTGGAATGATCGTTACCGGTGGATTTCTTATAATATTGGCGGGAGGTGCACTGACGCAGCAGACGGCATTAGGACAGAGTTATCAGGGTGTGTATATAGATGGAATATTTGTCGGTTATGTGGCAGAAAATGTCGATGTGAAGGAGGCAATCCGGAAGGCAAGAAGAGAACTGGCAGCAGAGTCAGAAAAACGTCTGTGTATGGATTATGAATGGTCAGTAAAGACAGAAAAGAAGCCGTTTGTGCATCTGGAAAAGAAAGAAGCATTAGAAGAACAACTGAAAAATGTGCTGTCAGAAAAGACGATTGAGAGCAGAGAGCGTGCATATACAGTTGCGATCGGTTCCTACCGTGGGAATTTTACAACAATCGATGAAGTGACGGATTTTTTGAACCAGGTCAGAAAAAAAGCGGATGAAGAAGATGCGTATACAGTTACATACCAGTCGTTGGAAGGACAGATTGACGGAATATTAACGGCGGATCTGAAACAAAAAGAAAGCGAAGACGATTTGGCAAAAGAAGGGGAAAAAGAAACACAGGATATACAGGCATCATCGCTTGCAGGTGTCTCATTAGAGTCGGCAACACAGCTTTTGGATGCTGTGACGTCGGATGCGGCGGATTTTTATGAAACAGGTGTCCTTGACATGGCATTTGTGGAAAATGTTGAGGTTTATGAAAATTACGTGCAGCCGGATGCATTTACTAATCCGGGTGATGCTGCTGCGGAAGTAACAAAAGAGAAAGAATCGAATAAAATATATGTAGTAGAGAGTGGTGACTGTCTTTCTGTGATCGCACTTGACCATGACACAAAAGTTACGGATATTATGGCATTAAACGGACTCGAAAATGCAGACGCACTGCGAGAAGGACAGGAGCTTATCATTGCGGTTCCGGAACCGGATTTAAAGATCAGGCTGACTGTAGGGGAAGTTTACGAGGAAGATTATGAGGAAGAACCTGTCATCATGGAAAATGATTCCTGGTATACCAATCAGGAGGAAGTTATAGAAGAAGGTGTGTCAGGACATCGTGAGAGAAATGATATCGTCGTATATGAAAACGGCTCTGAGGTAAGCAGGGAGCTGGCACACCAGAAAATCATGACGGCAGCGAAGGCAGCAGTTGTGGAACGGGGAACGATCGTACCACCGACATACATCAAACCGATTGCCGGAGGAAGATTTACATCGGGATTCGGAAGACGCTGGGGAAGAATGCATAAAGGTGTGGACTGGGCATGCCCGGTTGGAACAACCGTGTATGCGTCCTGTGCCGGAACTGTGATTCAGGCTTCTTATAATGGAGGATACGGTAACAATGTCGTGATCAGCCATGCAGATGGAAGACTGACACGTTATGCACATAACAGTAAACTGTTAGTGAAAGTTGGCCAGAAAGTAGAGCAGGGAGAACCGATCGCACTGAGTGGAAGCACCGGACGCTCCACAGGACCGCATGTGCATTTTGAAATCTATATCGGAGGCGCAGCAGTTAATCCACTGAAGTATATCAGTAACTGATAAAAATTGAATGCAAAGTGTGTGGAAATGCAGATTTTTTTGGGAATATCTGCATATTTACAACAAAATTGAAACTGTGATATAATTCTTGACAAAAGCACATAATAGCAACTATAATTATGTGTTTGTATGAAAAGGTTCATAGAGGTGTGATATGGAACAATATGTCATTAAAGGAGGCAATCCGTTAGTCGGTGAAGTGGAAATCGGCGGGGCAAAAAATGCTGCGCTTGCCATCATTTCTGCGGCAGTCATGACGGATGAGACCATTACAATAGAAAATTTACCAAATGTCAGAGATATCAATGTGCTGTTAAATGCGATCAGTGATATCGGAGCGAAGGTAGACAGACTGGATACACATACGGTGAAAATGAACGGATCATTTATTCACAATCTGGTTGTGGACAATGAATATATCCGTAAGATAAGGGCATCCTATTATCTGCTTGGAGCTCTCCTTGGCAAGTATAAACATGCAGAGGTAGCTCTTCCGGGTGGCTGTGATATCGGAAGCCGTCCGTTTGACCTTCATCTGAAAGGATTCCGTGCATTAGGTGCGACAGTAGATATCCGGCATGGTCTTGTGGTTGCAGATGCAAAGCAGTTAAAAGGAACGCATATATATCTGGATAAGGTATCTGTCGGTGCAACGATTAACATTATGATGGCAGCAGCCATGGCAGAGGGAAAAACAACTTTGGAAAATGCTGCAAAGGAACCTCATGTTGTAGATGCAGCCAACTTTTTAAACAGCATGGGTGCTAATATCAGAGGTGCAGGTACGGATGTGATCCGTATCGTCGGAGTGGAGAAGCTGCATAAAACAGAGTATTCTATCATTCCGGATCAGATTGAAGCCGGAACATTTATGCTTGCTGCAGCAGCCACAAAGGGAGATATTACAGTAAAAAATGTAATTCCGAAGCACTTAGAAGCGATCAGCGCAAAACTGCTTGAGATCGGATGTGAGGTGGAGGAGTTTGATGATGCGGTACGCGTGGTATCTTCAAAACCATTGCATCATACACAGGTTACAACGCTTCCGTATCCGGGATTTCCAACGGATATGCAACCACAGATCGCAGTGGTATTAGGTATTTCAGAGGGTACGAGTACCGTTACGGAAAGCATTTTTGAAAACCGTTTTAAATATGTGGGCGAGCTTGCGCGCATGGGTGCCAATTTTAAAGTCGAGAGCAATATAGCGATCATCGGCGGAGTTGACAATTATACCGGAGCACGTGTTAATGCACCGGATCTGCGGGCGGGAGCGGCTCTTGTGATCGCAGGGCTGGCAGCAGAAGGAATCACAGTGGTAGATGATATCTACTATATTGAACGTGGATATGAAGAATTTGAGAAAAAACTCGCATCACTGGGGGCTGTGATCGAGAAAGTAAGTACAGAGAAAGAGATTCAGAAGTTTACACTGAAAGTATCTTAGGAGTAGAGAAGGGCGTTTCCGGGTATAGGAGACGTCTTTTTTTGATTCATAGGAAATGAGGATAAAGATGAGAAAAATATTTCAAAAAGAACTGGATATGATACTTCACTGGAATCTCACGCTGGTTGGTGGATTCCTTGGAACTTATGCGATATTGCTGCATGCAGGAAATTTCGGATCTGCACAGACCGGAAACGTTATGGAGATGGCAGCGGCACTTACCGGTAAAGATTTTGCAGAAGTGGGAATAAGATTTCTGGCATTTCTTATTTTTGGCAGTGCGATCGTTATCTCCTATCTGCTGACGAATTCTACCAGACTGGATATGCGAAGGCTGGTACTCTGGGTAGATGCGGCAGGACTTACCGCAACAGCGGTCATGCCGGAGGGAATGTCTGCGGTTGTGAGTCTTTATCCGATATTTTTCTGTTCGGCATTCCAGTGGGGAAGTTATTCCGGTGCATCCGGGTATAACAGCGCAAGCATTTTTACCACGAATAATTTTAAGCAGTCGCTGCTTGCATGGACACAGTACATATTGACAAAGGATCCGGAATTTCGCAGAAAAGGAATCATGTATACCATGACAGTACTTTCTTTTTTTGCAGGTGCATGTATCGGATGTGTGTCTGTCTATGCATATGGTGTGTATGGCGCATTTGTGGGATTTGTTCCGTTGATTGCCGCACGTGTGTTTATGCATATTGGAAAGATACCGGTTTTGAATGGAACACCGGAAGAAATCGAAGAGGAAGCAGAAGAAGCGCTCGAAGAGGCAGCTCTGTTAGAAAACGATCAGAAAATATGATCGTTTTCTAAGGAGCCTCTTTGAGCGCTTCTTTTTGAAACTGCAGGTATATCCGAAAAATAGTGGATTCTATCTACAGCAATCAGTCCGCTTACAGAATACTCTGGATATGCAGATCAAGACGTGTAGACAAATCAATGCAGGAGTTATCGTTCAACTGTACGATCGGTCTTGCAAGATGCTGCTGGTTTAACATAACGATATTGGCACTCTGCCCGTTACTTAAAAGAACACGGTTGTTCTGATAAGTGGATGCGATATGCTGTAAAAAAGTCAGGATGAACTTTGGCTTATACTTCTGAAGACCTTCCTGTTCAAAACGCTCAATGACCTGAAATGGACAAAGAGGAGCACGGTAAGATCTTGCAGCAGTCATGGCATCATAAACATCAGCGATCGCAACGATCATTGAGCAGTCATCTAAGTCTTTCTGGGTCGCTTTCAGCGGATAACCGGATCCATCACAACGCTCATGATGAAGCAGGGCAGCTTTTTTAATATGAGGATCGATCTGCAGCGGTTTTAATAATTCGTAGCCAAATTTTGTATGTCTTTTGACGAGATCAAATTCTTCGTCTGTATATTTGCCTGGTTTATTTAAAATATCATCCGGAATCTTTAATTTCCCGATATCATGCAAAAGACCACAGAGTGTTAAAGTGTCTAAAGTGTCAGCATCTACTTTCAGCCATTTACCGATACGCCGGCAGATCAGAGCTACATTTAAAGAATGTGCATAAGTGCTGTCATCGTAAGCACGCATATTGTGTAGCATATCAAAAAGCTCAAGTGATGTTTTACAGGAATTAAACAGTTTAACTGTCTGGTCAAGAAGATCATTTGTGTCAAGCGGCTGATCATGAAAAACATAGCCTTCCATGGAAAACTTTAAGGAGTTCAATACGAAAGAATGATCAAACTGGAATGTCTGAAATTCTTTCGAGGCTTTTACCTTCTGGGAATAAGCCGGAATAAAATGTGGTGTTTCCGGTTCTTTTGGTTCATCCGGATCTTCAATACCGACCTCTAAAACACAGTAAAAAGAAAGACGCATGATAAGTGGTCTTGTAAGTGTGACACCTTTATCAACGATCATCTGTCCGTTCTTTGTCAGAATCTGTTCGGCAGTAATCATGCCGGGTTCAAGTTTGTTGACTGTTACCTTTTTCATAAAAAACCCCATTTCATTCATGATAACAGAATGTCCGCGGAACATGCATTCTATTATATGTACGTTTATAATTAAGTATAGTATAGAATTTTCATATTTGAAAGTCAATCGGGTTTGTACAAAAGGTTAAGAAATTATACCTTGACATTTTAGAAAAACAGGTGTATGTTAGTCACTGTGAGTTTTATAACTTAATAACTTTTAGAATTTTCTTATTCAGAGTGATGGAGATACAAAGGATCTGTGAAGTCACGGCAACCCCTCTACGGAAGGTGCCAACCTGAGCGAATTGTACGTTACAGTATATATGTTCGAACAATAAGAGGATTTGATGATTGATTTACAGATATCACTTCCACTTGTTTTTCGCAAGTGGATTTTTTTTTGCGAAAACGCAAAAAACACTATCAGAAAAAGGAGCAAAAGAATGGAAAAAAGATTATTTACATCAGAATCCGTAACAGAAGGACATCCTGACAAAGTCTGCGATGCAATCTCTGACGCAATCTTAGATGCATGTATGGCAGAAGATCCAATGAGCCGTGTTGCATGTGAAACCGCAAGCTGTACAGGTTTCGTTTTAGTAACCGGAGAGATCACCACAAAAGCACAGTTAGATATCCCGGCAATCGTTCGTAAAACGGTAAATGAGATCGGTTACAACGATGCCAAGACAGGATTTGACGGAAATACATGTGCAGTTATGGTAGCACTTGACCAGCAGTCACCGGATATTGCAATGGGTGTTGATAAAGCATTAGAAGCAAAAGAGGGTGCCTTAACAGATGATCTTGATACCGGAGCTGGTGATCAGGGTATGATGTTTGGTTATGCAACCAACGAGACACCGGAGTTAATGCCATATCCGATCTCTTTAGCACACAAACTGGCATTACAGTTAACAAAAGTAAGAAAAGACGGTACACTGGCTTACTTAAGACCGGACGGAAAGACACAGGTTTCCGTAGAGTACGATGAGGCTGGAAAACCGGTACGTCTTGAGGCAGTTGTATTATCTACCCAGCATGATGATGATGTAACACAGGAGCAGATTCATGCAGACATCAAAAAATATGTTTTCGATCCGATCCTTCCGAAAGATATGATCGATGCAGATACCAAGTTCTTCATTAACCCGACCGGACGTTTTGTAATCGGCGGACCACACGGAGATGCAGGTTTAACAGGACGTAAGATCATCGTAGACACTTACGGCGGATATGCACGTCACGGCGGCGGAGCTTTCTCTGGAAAAGACTGCACAAAGGTTGACCGTTCTGCAGCATATGCAGCACGTTACGTTGCAAAGAACATCGTAGCAGCAGGTCTTGCAGAGAAATGTGAGATCCAGTTATCCTATGCAATCGGTGTTGCACAGCCGACATCTGTTATGGTTGATACTTTTGGTACAGGCAAATTATCCGATGAGAAGTTAGTTGAGATCATTCGTGAGAACTTCGACCTTCGTCCGGCAGGTATCATCAAGATGCTTGACTTAAGAAGACCGATCTACCGTGGAACAGCAGCTTACGGACATTTCGGACGTACAGACTTAGACCTTCCGTGGGAGGCAGTTGATAAGGCTGATACATTAAAGAAATATCTATAAGGAAATAAATTTCCTCGAAATAAATTTCCTCGAAATAAATTTCCTCGAAGATTTTAAGTGAAAAGACAGATCCGGTTTCACAAAAAGTTTAGACAATTTTATATAAAATAAATGGGATTTGTAATTTTTCATGTTATAATAGGTCATAAAGGTATTTTTA
>ERZ1034952.2434-NODE-2434-length-13740-cov-4.633979_pt1 | contig 13740 bp, 13 predicted proteins | sample MGYA00520625_ERZ1034952 | MGnify/ENA primary metagenome ERZ1034952 (study PRJEB33766, sample SAMN09781773) | gut metagenome | biome: gut microbiome | host: Homo sapiens | place: Madagascar | study: EMG produced TPA metagenomics assembly of the PRJNA485056 data... | reverse complement strand
TACTCTTTTTTCATATCTCCTATTATACCACTTTTTTGCTATGAACACAAGCTCTCATGGATTGGATGTTTTCAATCGACCATTTACAAGATGCATGCAGCAAGCCTGCTCCAACGAATCAAAATATTTGCTGCTTGTTCATCCGAAAAGCGGACGAAGGAACAAATCCCCCCATGATTGAAAATCAAAAAAGTTTGGGGGATCTGATACCGATAGGGGGAACAGACAATTCCGCTGAATACTTCCCCGTGTAATTTTTTCTGTAAATCCGAAAAATGCACGATCCAGATTCAAGAACAGTGAACCGCTTTCAGAGCAGAAAGCAACCAATATCAATTTGAGTTTGGTTCTTTCGTTTCGGAACAGGTGATCTCCTGACGTCGGTTTTCCCGACATCAGCCTTGCAAGCCTGCCTGCTCCATGATACAAAATAAGACAAAACGAGAGTACACGCTTTTCTGATCCGTTTGTATCTATCATTTTCGTGACCCCACGAAAACCCTAACACAAAGTTCGCCTTACGCTTGTCGCTCATTTTTGAGCAGCGAAAAGCACACCCTCTCTCGTTTGAGAAAAAGTAATCGAAATCAATTTAAGTTCGGTTCTTTCGTTTCGGAACAGGTGATTCCCTGATGTTAGTTTGACTGACACCAGCCTTGCAAGCCTGCCTGCTCCATGATACAAAATAAGACAAAACAGGGGGGCAGGTTTTTTGATCCGCTTGTATCTATCATTTTCATGACCCCACGAAAACCCTAACACAAAGTTCGCCTTACGCTTGCCGCTCATTTTTGAGCAGCGAAAAAGCACACCCTCTCTCGTTTGAGAAAAGATGTGCTCTTTGTGTTTGTGTATGCGGTTATCACTGGAAGAACGATTCGTTCTGTCAGGTCAATTCTCTCAGCTTTACGATGTACGCTTGCAAGGCTGCAATTTCCTGTTCCATGACTTTATTTTTCTGTCGCTGCAAGGTCAGTTCCCGGCTCTCTGCTCGCCGTAGCTGTAGTCGTTCCCGTTCCTCTGCTGCCTGCTCTGCGGTTGCTTCTGCCTTTGCAAGAGCAACCTTTCGCCGCTTGTTTCTTGCCCACTCTGCTTTCCGCTCCCGGTCGCAGATCTTTTTACATTCCTTGCAATACTTTTGGCTGATGTATGCATACCAGTCCGTATTATAAGCATCGCCAATGACAACGCCACACCGCTGACAGTGTTTTATTTCTGTGAATTTTCTTTTATATCCTGCTCTAATAAATCTACGATTAGCTTTGTAAGGCTGGTATTTTTGCTTTCTGCATGTTTTTTATATCGTTCTTTGTCGCCAGCAGGTAAATTTAAGGTTAACTTGTCCCGTTTTTCTTTCATGTATTTCATTGTGCGTGCTTTCGCCTTCTCATCATACATTGTATTTCCCTCGTTTTCTTTTTATTATAGCATTTTATTTGCTACACGGCTATATGCAAGTTGCACAGAATCCTAAAAATAATTTGTATATTTTGCGAATTGACGTATACACGGCTATATGATATAATCAAATTGCAAACAGCGAATCTCTCTCACTGTTGCAGATAGGAGGTATTATGCAAACATTAGAGCTTTTATACGAAACCCTGAGCGAGCAAACAGACCCGATGCTGTTTGAATCTCCGGAATTAGACCAGCAGTTCCAGGAAGTGGAACAATTCTTTCCCGGCGATGAAAAGCAACAAATTCGGGCATCAGATACCCTTTGCTCGCTGATTGCCGGCTGTCAGAAAAAAGCCTTTGCGGTTGGCTTCCAGTCAGCAGTTGACTTACTGACAAAATAATCACCGCTTGTCGCCCTGCGGGGCGTGGATTGAATTAACAATGGAAAGGGTGCCCGTCAAAGGGACGCCCTTTTGCTTTCCAATCTACCCAGCCATTTGCAGCAAAGTAATTATAAAACCGCTCCGGGCTGGTAACTGCCTGCTGTTCGCGTGCATATGCTTGCACCTACTCCAGTGTTGATTTCAATCCACGCCCCGTAGGGCGACAAGCGGTGATTTATCAGATGAGCAGCCGGACGGCAGTCGTAAACCCCACCGCAAAGGCGTGCTTCTGCCAGTCCTCACACAGCTGCAACAGAGCTTCCAGCGTTTCCAAGCTGACAGCTGGAGCAATTGCATCTATTTGCTTGTGCAGCGATTCCGGTTCAAACAAGTCCGGCTCTCGCCTGCATAGCCCCTCATACAGGGCTTCTAATTCCATGTTGCCACCTCCTTTTTTATAATCATAGCATATCTTTAGTAAGATGTAAATAGGCGTTTTACACAATCTTATGCAAGATTTTTTATTTATTTTTTGTCTTGATAAAGATTGCAAATTATGCTATAATGGTGGTAGGATGGGAAAACTATACCCTTGTAACTCCCACCCCAGAAAAGAGGGAAGAAATGGCAGGAAAAACGACATATAAAAACCAATATGCAGCAAAAAACTATGACAGAATCAGTATTATGCTGCCTAAAGGCTGTAAAGAACTGGTTAAGGCAGCAGCGACCGCAAAGACTGGCGGCAGTATTAACGGCTATGTCAACCAAGCGATTAACGAACGGCTGCAAAAGGACGGCTTTCCAGTGATGCAGCGGCAGGAGCAGGAGGGAGCAGGCGAACCGTGAAACAATATACCATTGTCGGCGGTGTCAATGGCGTTGGAAAGAGCAGCCTTTCCGGTGTGTTGCGGCATCAGCTGCCCGATATGGGCGTGATTATCGACCCGGACAGCATCGCCGTACAGGAGCATTGCGACCGCCTCACCGCCGGGAAACTTGCAATCTCCAAAGTCAATGACTGCCTGAAAAAGGGCATCAACTTTTCACAGGAAACAACGCTTTCCGGACGGCGAACCCTGCGAACCATCCAGCAAGCCAGAGAAAAAGACTACCACATCCGATTGTATTATGTCGGGGTCAGTTCGGCAGAAGAAAGCCTGCTCCGGATTGAAAACCGTGTCCGGAAAGGCGGGCATGACATCCCCGTGCAGGATGTCCGCAGACGGTACGAGAAGCGATTTGCAGACCTTGCCGCAGTTGTACCGTACTGTGATGAAGTCCACTATTATGACAACGAGAACGGCTTTCAAGAGGTCGCCTTTTACCAGAACGGGACAGTGTTCCCCCTGACAGACCATCTTCCACAGTGGTTGCATGATTTTATAGCCTATCAAAAGCAGGCTTGACAGTCGCCCCTTACATAGGGGCGTGGATTGAAAACAGACACACAAAAACACCGGCTCCATAGTAGACGTGCAAATGCCTTGACAAAACGGTTTTCTGTTGCAAATTCTGATGTACTGACAAACTGAAAGTCCATACTGATGACAACATAGTCGTTTTTCAGATGCTCTCGTAGTGCTTTTAGAATGGTAGTCTTTCCGTACTGTCTGCCTTTGTTGATAGAAAAATACTGTCCCTTATCCACCATTTTTTTGATTTGTGCAAGACGACTGTCTAAATTGACCATATAGTGTTCCTGTGGATTGCAGCAACCAGTAATGTTAAAGTAATGATTCATAGTTTCACCTCATATTCACTGTTGGAGTTTTATCTCAAGCCTCCTGCTTCAGAATATTAAAAATGTCTTTAAGGAAACACTGATTAAATCTTCCCATTACGCAGCAAATATGGTATAGATAGAAAAAAGGCGAAAAAGCAGGAGGAAAAGAGAAATGAGCCAGATGACATTCAGCGATTATGAATACAGCTTGAGAAAGCGGAAAACGAAGCGGGAAGAATGGGTAGAATTTGTACGCCCGTATTACCCAAACGGCAAGCGTGGCAGACCAACAAAAGGAATCGAAAAAATGCTGCGGATGTATCTGTTGCAGATCTGGTTCAATCTCTCTGACGAGGGTGTGGAAGATGCCATCTATGACAGCTATGCATTCCGGAAATTCATGAATATCGACTTTATGGAGGAACAGGTTCTGGATGCAACAACACTTCTGAAAATCCGTTATTTGCTGGAAGAAAACTATCTGTGGAAAGTGTTTTTCAAGGCAATCAATCGTGTGATGGAAGCCACTGGGCATATCATGCACGGCGGTTTACACGAGAGATATTTTCCAGAGAGATTAAAAAGTGAGCAGATTATATGGATTGCTTTCCGCATTTTTCAAAACCCCATGTGCATCGGGATGCAGTTTGCAGGAGGTGCTGTCTAATGCCAGAACCTCCACTTTGATTGCAATAATCTTTTCCTGTTGCAGAGCATGAAACACACGCTGTATCACACCATTTTTACACCATCTCTTAAACTTTTGATAAACACTGTTTCATTTGCACCCGTTTTCGGCAATCTATAAGATGGCATTGATAAAAGCGTAGTTGTCAATCTTTACGTTCCCTCGCTGAATTGGAAAATACTTTTCGATTTTTGCGTACTGTTCTTTAATGTCAACAGGCTCTAAAAAGTTTAAATCTTAAACTTGAGGTATTGAGATGACAAAAAGAGAGTTAAGAAAAAATTAAATGCGTTAAATATTGACAAGTTTGCATATGACCTGAATGGTGGCCTTCCAAATGAGACATATTGTATATAGCATAATACAGCCCATTTGTTAATCGAAAATGTTGAAAAACAGATAAAACTCTACGAAACTGCAAAAAAATACTGCCCTTTTAAAGAGGACAGTATTTTTTTACTTTGTCGTTTCTCTGCGAATCAGAACGGGAGTAAACACTTTGTGAATGGGTGCGGAAAGCGGCTTTGGTCTGCGTTTCTTTCGTTCGTTAATTTGCTGTGAAAGCAGTTCTACTGCCTCTTGTGCAATTTTATCTATCTGCTGACCAACTGTAGTGATTGGAATGACCGCCTCTCTGGAAACAGGAGAGTTGTCGAAACCAACAATTTTATATCGTTCTGGCAACATCCCATATTTCCGAATCATACAGTTCAGTAAAATGTTGGCATGCGTATCATTTGGCATAAAAATTCCCACTTTTTTCTCTGAATATGCTTCTTCGATTTCCTGCAACAGCTTTGCAATTTCAACATTGTTTTCCTCAAAGCTGTCACCAAAATCCCGAATTAGGATGCGATGTTTAAATCCATTTGCCTTACAGAAATCCTGAAATCCTTGGATTCTGCCATAAGCTGGGATGTTACTTGGAAAATCTGCATTGGCATGAATCAGAATATCGCAACCGCTTTTGGCGAGAATGGTTGCTGCCTGCATGCCTCCCATGTAGTTATCTGTGTTGACACTGCACACATATTCATCTTCCCGTTCAATCGTTACAATGGGAATATGGTATTCTGACAATTCTTTAGAAGAAAGCGTATGGCTCAAGATAATCAATCCCTCTGTTTTGTAAGCAAGAAGTTCCTGAATGTACTGCCGTTCGACCTCTGCATCTTCGTTTCCGGCAAATACAATGAACTTGTAGCCATATTTTTCATAAGTGGATATGATATGATTCAGCATATCCGAATAATAATGCATATATAAATTCGGGATGATTACCCCTACCATCTCTGTTTTTCCGTTTGCCATCACTCTTGCCAGTTTATTTTCCTTGTAATTTAATATTTCCAAGGCATTGGCAATCTTCTCTTGATTTTCCACGGTAATAGAATCCGGATTATTAAAATATCTGGAAATCGTTGTTTTTGAAAATCCGGTATATGCTGCAATATCTGCAAATGTCACATTTTTTTTCGCCATTTTTCTGCCTCCTATTTTTATCTTCATTATAACACAGAACCATTCTGGAATCAACAAAAGAATTAGTAAAGTAACTGGTTTTGTAGAATTGCACAAAACATTTTCATTATTTTTAGAAATTGCTACAAAAATCGGGAAAATGCTTGACAATCCCCTGCTCCCATGGTATGATGTAATTAGTAAAGTAACCGGTTACTTAACAAGGAACGGAGGAAAACAGGAATGAAAAAGCTACCAATCTTTTTGACAGCTCTTTCCATACTGACAAGCACAGTTTCATTGACAGGATGCAGTAAAACTGTGAAACCTGGCGATGTGCAGGGCTATGATGAGGGAGAGCAGTACATCAGTATGTGGGTACATACCATTGAGGACACACCAGAGGGAGAAGCCTATAAAGAATCGGTGGAACGTTTCAATGAAAAGTATGACGGCACTTACTTCGCAGACATTGAATTTATTCCGAGAAATGACAGTGGCGGCGGTTATTCGGATAAAATCAATGCATCTGTTATGTCGGGAGATCTCCCCGATGTCATCACCGTGGACGGACCCAATATTTCTGCTTATGCAGCAAACGGCATCATTCAGCCGCTTGCCGAACTGAGCGAGGAAGAAAAATCGGCTTATCTGGATTCGATTCTGGATCAGGGAACGATAGATGATAAACTATATGCATTAGGTGCAATGGAATCCAGCGTAGGTCTTTATTATAACAAGGCAATCTTAGAAGAAGCTGGCATTGCAGTGCCGGACAAGGATCATCCTTGGACGTTCTCGGAATTTTTGGATATTTTGGAACAGCTGAAACCAATTATGGACAGCAAAAACGGGTATCCATTGGACATGACCTTTCCGGTCGGGGAAGCCAGCATTTATTATTATGCTCCATTCATCTGGTCAAACGGCGGTGACCTTATCAGCGAGGACGGACTGACCGCAGACGGATATTTCAACTCGGACAAAAACGCAGCCGTATTCCAGTATTTCAGAGGACTGGTGGAAAACAAATATATGTCTGCAACCCCGATTGAAAACTTATTTGAAAGCGGACGTGCAGCATTTAAGTTTGACGGTGCTTGGGAAGTCAATACCATCTATCAAAGCTACAGCGATATTGATCTTGGTGTTGCACCGTATATTGTCAGTGATAACTGGGACGGAGGCAGATATACTCCAACTGGTTCGTGGGCATATGCGGCGACTACCAAAACCGAACACATCGAAGCAGCCACAGAACTGGTAAAATGGATGAGCGGCGTGGACAGCGGCGTTCTTCTCTATGAAAATACAAAAAGTATGCCTTCCACTTATGCAGCATATGACCAAATTACCACTTTTGAAGAGGATGAAAATTATAAGGCTCTTTATGAACAATTGAGAGATTATGGTCACCCCAGACCAAAAACCCCTGTTTATCCGCAGGTCAGCACATCATTCCAGCAAGTTTTAGAGGATGTTGGATTGAGCGGCAAAGATGTGCAAACAGAAATGGATCAATCTGTAGAAAGGATTAACGCAAAGCTTGAGCGTTACACAAGATAACATGAAAAAGAAATCAAATTCCATTCTCGGGATGTCTTTTTTTGGACCCGCACTGGTTCTGATGACGGTGTTCCTGTTCATTCCGATGATACTCACTCTGATTTACAGCTTTACCGATTATTTTGCATTGAATCCAAAGCTGACACACTTCATAGGACTGGAAAACTTCAAAAACATCTTCAAAGATGATCTGTTTACTACCGCTTTTGGAAACACTATCAAATTCGTGTTGATCATTGTTCCCCTGCAAACACTGGGAGCATTGGGATTGGCATTGCTCATCAACAAGGTCACAGTTTGTAAGAAATACTTCAAGGTTGCATTTTTCATCCCAGTGGTCATGTCCTTGGCGGTCGTTTCAAACCTCTGGATGCAAATTTATAGCCCAGAAGGCATTCTAAACACCATTCTCTCCAACTTTGGCATTGATGCACAGCCGTTTATTTACGGAGCCAATCAGGCACTCCCCTCCATTGCACTGATGAGTGTCTGGCAAGGTGTTGGCTATCAGATGATTATTTTTCTGGGTGGCTTGCAGGCAATCAATCCGGCACTCTATGAAGCTGCGGAAATGGATCATGCCAGTGCCTGGAGCAAATTTAAGAATATCACACTGCCGGAACTGAAACCGCTTTGTGTATTTGTCTTTATCACGGTGACCATCGGAGCATTCCGTATGATTGTACAGCCAATGGTAATGACTGGCGGCGGACCTTCTCACTCAACCTATACGATTGTCTATGATATTTACGAAACAGGCACAGTAAACTGGGAAATTGGTCTTGCTTCGGCAATGGCAATTGTCTTCACCGTATTTGTTGTCATTCTTACCATTATTCAAACACTTCTGACAAAGGATAAGGAGGAAAAACATGAAAACAAAAAAGCAAAGAATCATTAACGGTATTTTTGTTGCCGTCATGTTGGTGTTATCCCTGTTTTTCCTGTTTCCAGTTATTTGGATGATTGCAAACTCATTCAAACAGGATGCAGCCATTACCGCAGATATGAACTCTGTTCGTGCATTCGTTCCACCTGCTCCGGGAAAAGGGTTTTTCGATAACTACAAGGAAATCTTATTCAATACCAGCTTTCTCCGCTATATGTTGAATACCTTATTCTATGCTGCCATTTTGATTGTTGCAGGTGTCATTGTCAATGGATTAGCAGGATACGCTCTTGCAAAAATCAAGTTCCCATTTCGTGACAGATGGCTGGCAATTATCATGATGCTGATGATTATTCCAACAGAAACCATTATTACCATCAACTTTATGTTTGTTTCCAAGATGGGACTGCTGAATACTGTTTTTGGCTATGTCCTCCCGATGATTGTCAACCCGTTTAATATTTTCCTGTTCCGACAAGTTTTTGTCAGTCTGCCCGATGATGTCTGGGAGGCTGCACAGTTGGATCACTGCAATCCGGTCAAATATTTCTTTACAATGGTGTTGCCAATGTCCAAAACAGTTGTTGCAACGGTCAGCGTTTTCACATTTCTAAATGTATGGAATGACTACCTCTGGCCATCTCTGGTGTTCACATCCAGCGATCTTTTAACGGCTCAGATCGGTTTAAATTCCATCACATCCAATGACAATACCACGATGGGGCAGACACTTGCTGTCATTACCTTGATTACGATTCCGGTTATTATCATCTATGCCCTTTTCTCCAAGCAGATTGTAGAGGGTGTTGTTTCCACAGGTTCCAAGGAGGGTTAACTTATGAGCTTTATTGAAATGAAAAACATCTGCAAAAAATATGCAGGTGCAGAGAAAAATTCCGTAACCGATTTCAACCTTTCCATCGAAGAGGGCGAATTCATTGCCTTTGTTGGCCCTTCCGGCTGCGGAAAATCGACCACACTTCGTATGATTGCCGGATTTGAAGAAATCACCAGCGGCGACTTCTACATTGACGGAAAACGCATGAATACCGTTTTGCCGAGAGATCGTGGAATTTCTATGGTGTTCCAGAATTATGCACTCTATCCGCATATGACCGTGGAAAAGAATATTTCCTATGGCTTGAAAAATATGAAAGTTCCAGCAGACGAAATCAAGAAAAAAGTGGACTGGGCAATCGAGATTCTGGGACTTTCGGAATATCGTTACCGGAAGCCAAAGAATCTTTCCGGCGGACAGCGGCAGAGAGTCGCACTGGGGCGTGCAATTGTCAAAAATCAGAAACTGTTTCTGATGGATGAACCGCTTTCCAACTTGGATGCGAAATTGAGAGTCAGCATGAGAAGCGAAATCAGCAAGCTGCACCGTCAGCTGGGCAGCACTACGATTTATGTGACACATGATCAGGTGGAAGCAATGACGATGGCAGACCGCATTGTTATTATGAAAGATGGTGTGATTCAGCAGGTGGGCAAGCCAATGGACTTGTATGAACATCCGGCAAACAAGTTTGTGGCTGGGTTTATCGGTTCGCCGCAGATGAATTTCTATGCAGTAAAAGTGACTGGAACTACTATGACTTTCTCCGATGGGAATAAGATGCACTTGCCAGAATCTGTGGTATCGAAACTGAACGGCAGACAGGGTGCATTCATTCTCGGCATTCGTGGTGAGGACATCAAGCTGGATCCGCAAAATCTGGATCTATACAAGGAAAATATCATGTCTGCAACCGTGGACAGTGTAGAAGTTATGGGAAATGAGAATAATCTGTACTTTAACTTTGGTGGCACTGGTTCCGTTGCAAGAGTGTCTAAGTATGAAATCAGCAAACCTGGCGATACCATTGATTTTACCTTTGTTCCGTCCAGAATGCACTTCTTTGATACACAAACCGAAGAAAGCCTTTTCTAATAGGAGGATATGATTATGATGCAGAACATTCATTTTAAAGCTCCAAATTGCTGGATCAATGACCCAAACGGATTTATCTGGTACAAGGGACAATATCACTTGTTTTATCAATGTTTTCCCTATGCTCCACAATGGGGCAGAATGCACTGGGGACACGCCGTCAGCAAAGATTTGGTAAACTGGGAGAAAAAAGACATTGCCCTGTATCCGACCAAAATAGATGACCGCAGCGGTTGCTTTTCCGGAAGTGCTGTGGAACAGGATAGGACACTCTACTTATTTTATACGGGTGTCAATTATTTGGAGGAAAATCCAGAAGACATTAATCAGTGCCAAAACGACCAGTTTCTTGCTGCACAACTGATGATTTCTTCCGATGACGGTATGACGTTCGATAATGTCAAAAGAAAAAAGACCGTCATTCCACCCATTGCAGAAGAAGCCATTGGCAGCAAGACCCACACCCGTGACCCGAAAGTTTGGCGTGGAAAAGATGCATGGTATCTGGTTCTGGGAAGTTCCGTTGACCACAAGGGCAGACTGCTGATTTATAAGAGCAGTGATTTGCAGAATTGGACATATCTCAGTCACGTGGAAAAGGACAACTTTGGCTGGATGTGGGAGTGTCCAGACTATTTCGAGATGGATGGCAAGGGCATTATGGTGTTCTCCCCGATGGCGTTGCTGAACGATGGAAAAGCATATGATTCCGCAGCAATTTGTCTGTTTTCTACTTTCGAGGAATCGACTGGAACGATGCAGCTTGCAGAAGACTATCAGTTTTTAGACTACGGACTGGATCTCTATGCCCCGCAGAGTACAACGGATGAAGACGGAAACCGTATTGTGATTGCATGGATGAGAATGCCACAGGCAGTAGACGGGAAGTGGAACGGCATGATGTGTATTCCAAGAGTGGTTTCTGTGAAGAATCAACAGATTTATTTTCAGCCCCATCCGCATATCCGAAACGCATTTGTGAAAGAGATTTCCTCTCCAGAGCAAGCTGGCAAGTCTGGCTATCTGGTAAAAACAACACTGGAAAATGGCGAATGCATCAATATTGGCGGATACCAGATTTGGAGAAAGCAAAACAAGCTTTTCACTGACCGCTCTACCGTATTTGTGAAAGACGGCAATTATCGGCTGACTGCAGAAACGCCAGTCCTCAAGGACGGCTGTGAACTGGAAATTTATGTGGATTCCAATTTGATTGAAGTCTATGCCAATCAGGGCGAAGCTGTAATCAGCAGCGTGGTATACGGGTTATCAAATCACATTGATGGCGAAGCCTATACGTTGTATACAACAGAGTGAGGAAAATGCAATGAAAAACTATGATATAACAGCTTTGGGTGAACTGTTGATTGATTTTACTGAAAGTGGAATCAGTTCACAGGGGAATCCCCTACTGGAAGCAAATCCAGGTGGTGCTCCTTGCAATGTGCTTGCCATGCTTTCTAAGCTGGGAAAGCGGACTGCATTCATTGGAAAAGTCGGAGCAGAGATGTTCGGCAGACAGCTTGCAGAAACCATAAACGAAGTTGGCATTTGTACAGATGGACTCGTGACAGATGCAGGCGTTCCAACGACACTTGCCTTTGTCCATACTTTTGCAGATGGCGAACGGGAGTTCAGTTTTATTCGCAATCCGGGTGCAGATATGATGCTGACCAAACAGGAAGTGCGTACAGATTTGATTCGGGATTCCAAAATTTTTCACTTTGGCACGCTTTCCTCGACCCATGCAGGCGTTCGGGAAGCCACCAGATTTGCTATAGATACTGCAATCGAAAGCGGAGCGATGCTTTCCTTTGACCCGAATTTGCGGGAACCGCTTTGGAAAAATCTTGAAGATGCAAAAACAGAAATTGAATATGGATTTTCAAAATGCAATCTTCTGAAAATCTCAGATAATGAGGTGGAGTTTCTGTTCGGGCATTCGGACTATGACCGGGCAGCAAGGGAACTCTTGGAAAAATATTCGCAGATGCAACTGATTTGTATTACTCTTGGTGGAAATGGAAGCTGTGCTTATACCAGAAATGCAATCGCAAAAGCACCGGTCTATGATGTGAAACCCGTGGAGAAAACTGGTGCAGGAGATACATTTTTCGGTTGTGTACTAAACTATGTGTTGGAGCATGAAGCGGACAAGCTCACGAAAGAGCAGCTTCTGGAATTGCTGTATTTTGCAAATGCAGGAGCATCGCTGATTACAACAAGAAAAGGGGCATTGAAGGTGATGCCAAATCGGCAGGAAATACAGGACTTGATGAACGCAGGAATCGTTTCAAAAGCATAAAAAGCTAAAAAGCACGTTACTTTTACGCCTATCGGTGTGGAAAGTGATGTGCTTTTTGATCCTATATAACAAACTTGACACGTAAGCCACAAGGGAATAAAATAGAAAAAAGGAAAAATGAAGGATACGATGAGGAATACAAAGTGCAGGCGGTCAAGTTCGCCAAAAACCTTGAATCAGCAAAAGCAGCAGAGGAGCTGCAAATCCCTGCCAACAAATTTTACAGCTGGATGCAAAAGGTGAAAACAGCCGATCTGATCGGATGCGACGAACGTAGCTAGGAAGAAGCGTTGAGCATTGCCAAAGAGAATCAGCAGCTGAAAAAGCGAATCAAAGCGTTGGAAAAAGAAAATCGTCGTTTGAGTGAAAAGAATGAATTTCTGGAGGATGCAGCAGCTTTTTTCGCTGCATGCCGTCGGAGGTCTGGAAAGAGCAGCGATTGAGATATACCATCCTCTATTTTAAAAATCAATAAAAATCAGAAAAATCAAACACCTCGAAGCGAAAAGTCCAAAGGGAGGAAAGCTGTTCAAAATAATTTTCATGAAGCGTTTTTACAAAGCTTTCAATCGCAGAATAAAAATCCCGAAAGCTATGGTAGTATTGATTGGCAAGGATTTCTTTTCGGAGAAATTTCCAAAGTCTTTCAATCAAATTTAAGTTTGGTGAATAAGGTGGCAAGAAAACTAAATTGATATTTCATTTTTCTGCTTTGTCCCTAACTTTTCGGCAATGCTGATAAGCAGCATTGTCAAGAATTATGTAAAGATATTGATCAGGGTATCGCTTTCGCAATCTTTCCAGTCTGTCACAAACAATGTCTGAATTCCACCATGATACCCATATGTCAAATGCACTCCATCGCAAAACAATAGTGTCATTAAGCCGCTTTTTGCCATGTTTAAAAGTGGTAAAAGAATATTGTTCAGGAAAAGCGACTGTGCTTTTATGTTTGCTTTTGCAGGTATGCTTTTTGACTTTTTGTACGAATAGCCTTTGCTTTAAGCCAGTATCGAACTGGCGTAGCTGTGATAGGAATTCCAAAATTTTCTTTGATTTTTCTGACCGCATCAGGCACATCTTTCGGAGGATTTTCATCAAAATAAGCTTCTAATTCATCAGATATTTGTTCCAAGTGATGGATTCGCTTACCACGCTTGCATTGATAAATTGCATCTGTTCCCATTGTTTCATAGAGTTTAAGAATTCGTGTAACTGTTCGATAACAATTTTCTGTTTTTTTACATAATTCTGTGATTGTGTCAGTTCCCTGGTGAGCATAATATAAAACTTTTGCTTGATTTTTAATCGTCTTATTTCGTCCAAATTCCATCTCATAATGAACAAGTGCATATTCCTTTTGATTTAATTGTATATTGATTTTGCAT
>ERZ1034952.2427-NODE-2427-length-13769-cov-14.158160_pt1 | contig 13769 bp, 9 predicted proteins | sample MGYA00520625_ERZ1034952 | MGnify/ENA primary metagenome ERZ1034952 (study PRJEB33766, sample SAMN09781773) | gut metagenome | biome: gut microbiome | host: Homo sapiens | place: Madagascar | study: EMG produced TPA metagenomics assembly of the PRJNA485056 data... | reverse complement strand
GAGTTTGGCTTGCGACACCATTCTCAATATAGCATAGGAGGTTTTTTATTGTAATACTCATCGTTTCCAATTACCCTATTCTCCCCAGCATAGCTGGGGGATTAGGGTTTTTCATTAAATCCATGGCACACACCACAGGATTATTTATAGTTACCAATTTATATTCCACTATGTATCTATTAAATCTGTTGCTTTTGGTATTTCAAAGTCTGTTGTAAAGACATTTACATTCCACTATGTATCTATTAAATCGTCGAAGGAACAACCGTTCCACTTCCCGGATCTCCATTTACATTCCACTATGTATCTATTAAATCATCAGGGAGTAGTCCAACCGGATATCGACTTTGCGACATTTACATTCCACTATGTATCTATTAAATCGACAAGCTGAGCACAGCGACATACTTGTATATACCATTTACATTCCACTATGTATCTATTAAATCAGCTATGCAACCCTCAACCGCCCAGCGGAGAATCTGATTTACATTCCACTATGTATCTATTAAATCCACCACCTGACCCTGTAGGCATCCCTGTAACCTGATTTACATTCCACTATGTATCTATTAAATCATTATAGCTCAGACGAGGTCAACTCATTAGAAGAAAATTTACATTCCACTATGTATCTATTAAATCGGGAGTGCTGATGAACAACCTTGTTGATTCGGCTAATTTACATTCCACTATGTATCTATTAAATCTAGAGTCCTTGCGTTGTTGCTGAACCAGCTTGATACATTTACATTCCACTATGTATCTATTAAATCTAGACGCTGTTAGTATTTCAAAGTCCGTTGTAAAGGCATTTACATTCCACTATGTATCTATTAAATCGCATGGAACAGTTCTTTTCCGGTCTGCTGACAGAATTTACATTCCACTATGTATCTATTAAATCCTATAGCGAGGGAAGTCTTGGCTGGCAAGTGGGGCAAATTTACATTCCACTATGTATCTATTAAATCGCCCGGAACTCTTGCAGACACATATCCATCACCCTGATTTACATTCCACTATGTATCTATTAAATCTGGTGTCGGTGTTGATGATGATAATTCAAAATCATTTATTTACATTCCACTATGTATCTATTAAATCCAAAACAGCTCTGCCAATGATCATATTTGAGTAATTACATTTACATTCCACTATGTATCTATTAAATCTCCTTGCAATGCGGATAGAGTTGTTATAAGCCTTCATTTACATTCCACTATGTATCTATTAAATCCGAGTTGGTTGTTCTTCAGGTTCTATGTATAAACTATTTACATTCCACTATGTATCTATTAAATCTCACTGGTACTGGCCATTCCACCCGATCAGCCTCATTTACATTCCACTATGTATCTATTAAATCTGTACCGGCTGTGCCTATCTGGAGCGTATTTGTGAATTTACATTCCACTATGTATCTATTAAATCGGCTCAAAGGCTCGACCTAGCCCCATAACATTAAAAATTTACATTCCACTATGTATCTATTAAATCCTGTTCTACGTCAATCGTAAAAGCATCGGATAATTATTTACATTCCACTATGTATCTATTAAATCGTACTTTGTTTGATAACTGCCAGCATACCCACTGATTTACATTCCACTATGTATCTATTAAATCATCCGCACAGTGTGGTGTAGCAGTAAGCCCAAATTTAATTTACATTCCACTATGTATCTATTAAATCCTTTAGCAGACATTGCCGCAGTCACTGATAATAAAGAATTTACATTCCACTATGTATCTATTAAATCGAAATGATGGATAGACTAGCCACAGTCTTATTAGCATTTACATTCCACTATGTATCTATTAAATCTAGCAAGTGGGCAGAAAGCTATCATTTTTAGCAACATTTACATTCCACTATGTATCTATTAAATCAGCAGATGCTCATGCTTTAATGATTGACAATTTAGATTTACATTCCACTATGTATCTATTAAATCTTCGTTTCCATGTACTTGCGGCAAAAGTTAGATCTTATTTACATTCCACTATGTATCTATTAAATCTGGATGGTATAGCCTTAACCAACGCTACCACAATCTTATTTACATTCCACTATGTATCTATTAAATCCAAGATTAGTCATCTTTCCAAAATAACCTTCACTAAATTTACATTCCACTATGTATCTATTAAATCCACTGCCTCCTTGCCATACTCACCTGATAAGGTCTATTTACATTCCACTATGTATCTATTAAATCTTCAATACTTCAGCAGTATCTGGATTCTTCATTTTGTATTTACATTCCACTATGTATCTATTAAATCCCACACTCAGAGTTGGCAAGAAAAAGGAGTGATTATAATTTACATTCCACTATGTATCTATTAAATCTATTCTGTACCCTTGAGGTGAAATGTGGCTTTGTCTCATTTACATTCCACTATGTATCTATTAAATCGACAGTACACATCACACGGCAGACTTGCAGGATATGAATTTACATTCCACTATGTATCTATTAAATCATTATTTTGCATATCAAAATAAGGAGGGGATAACAATTTACATTCCACTATGTATCTATTAAATCATATATGACAATTGTTTGTGCGATCGTTTTTGTGCATTTACATTCCACTATGTATCTATTAAATCACAATTCAGTTTATAAATCAGGGTGTCGCTTGGGTATTTACATTCCACTATGTATCTATTAAATCCATAGCATCTTATTTTAAGTTTATCCCCAAAGATTTTATTTACATTCCACTATGTATCTATTAAATCCCATCTCGTTTGGCACTTTTGCGCCCGGATTCACATATTTACATTCCACTATGTATCTATTAAATCGCCTCTAACTTGTCAGCTATGCCAAGCGTGTAGGCATTTACATTCCACTATGTATCTATTAAATCTTACTGGGATGATATGACTTGTAAGCCTTCTGTGGTATTTACATTCCACTATGTATCTATTAAATCGCAAGTATTATTTGGTGGTTTGACTTCTATCATGTATTTACATTCCACTATGTATCTATTAAATCGAGAACGAGAAATAATCAAAAATGAGCTTGCAAAGAATTTACATTCCACTATGTATCTATTAAATCTAATATGTTGTAGTTCTTGACGAGCATAATGTTCTGATTTACATTCCACTATGTATCTATTAAATCACCTCGTCAATCCATTCCTTGCGCCCCTCAAAATCATTTACATTCCACTATGTATCTATTAAATCATGAGCTCTTTTAACTTTGCCGTTCCGCTGGCCTTTATTTACATTCCACTATGTATCTATTAAATCGTAGCCGTGTTGATAGTCATTACTTGCCCCACGTCAATTTACATTCCACTATGTATCTATTAAATCACATAGATGTTAAGAATGCACCTGTTGCAACCAGATTTACATTCCACTATGTATCTATTAAATCAGAAACTTGCCGACTTCATCACGCATCACACGAGAATTTACATTCCACTATGTATCTATTAAATCCAGACACTGCCGATGGTAAGGGTGGTGTAAGTGAATTTACATTCCACTATGTATCTATTAAATCCAGTAAATGGACATCCTGTTATCACCATTAAGAGCGAATTTACATTCCACTATGTATCTATTAAATCCTTGTTTGGTAATAACGAAAGGAGTTTTTTAAATTAATTTACATTCCACTATGTATCTATTAAATCGGTCGATAGCGAAGAATCTGCACAAAAGTATTTTAAATTTACATTCCACTATGTATCTATTAAATCGAAACTAGAAATAGGCTTAATGAAGAGATAAGAGAAATTTACATTCCACTATGTATCTATTAAATCTTAGGCTTGCGGAAAAGAACACTGCAATGGCGATAATTTACATTCCACTATGTATCTATTAAATCGGAACTGAGGGCAAAATTTTAGTAATACCATATGGATTTACATTCCACTATGTATCTATTAAATCGATTTAAGGACTCAACTCCTACGGATTCAATCTGTAAGATTTACATTCCACTATGTATCTATTAAATCACAGATGCGGAGCTTGAAAAGGCTGCAAACTGGGCACATTTACATTCCACTATGTATCTATTAAATCCTAGAGTCAATAAACTCTTGGGGGTGTAGCACATGAATTTACATTCCACTATGTATCTATTAAATCGGTAGAACACCTGAGGAAGAAGAGTTAGAGATCACAGATTTACATTCCACTATGTATCTATTAAATCAAAAGCAACTCCCTCATTTACAAACTGGAGGATTGATTTACATTCCACTATGTATCTATTAAATCTTTGTCGCGTTTGTCGGTCGAGGGTGCAAAGCTGATTTACATTCCACTATGTATCTATTAAATCGCTCTCTTATCTGTACCACCGAAACAAAGCAAGAAATTTACATTCCACTATGTATCTATTAAATCCTATAACTCTTCAAAAAGGGTGTACTGCCGAACTCAAATTTACATTCCACTATGTATCTATTAAATCGTCGCCTCTGTCGCTACGCCCTTATCAGTGATAGCTGATTTACATTCCACTATGTATCTATTAAATCTAGGCATCACGGAAATGTACGAACTCAACAAAAAGTATTTACATTCCACTATGTATCTATTAAATCTGCGGCGAAGAAGTAGAGAGGCTGTGGGATTACAAATTTACATTCCACTATGTATCTATTAAATCGGACAAGATAGCGAACACGCTCAACGATATAGAAGATTTACATTCCACTATGTATCTATTAAATCGGGAGCTCGGGCATAGGGGGGTTGGGGGATTAAGGAAATTTACATTCCACTATGTATCTATTAAATCAAAAACTTGGTGAGAATGCTGCAAGTCAAATATATAATTTACATTCCACTATGTATCTATTAAATCTTTGGCTATGACGTAGACGGACAGGGCAACATTGAAATTTACATTCCACTATGTATCTATTAAATCTGTATCATGTGAGATATAGCGAGGAGGTGAAAAGAATTTACATTCCACTATGTATCTATTAAATCGAATATCAGAAAAAACTCCGCATGGGTAAGTGGCATTTACATTCCACTATGTATCTATTAAATCATGCTACAGCAGAACCTGGCGTTGCTGTCCTTGAATTTACATTCCACTATGTATCTATTAAATCGGTGTAAGTTCAGAGGCGACAGATACATTTGATACAAATTTACATTCCACTATGTATCTATTAAATCTGCGACAACATAGACATGATCAAACCGTTGTCAATATTTACATTCCACTATGTATCTATTAAATCAAAGTTAAAAAAGATTTAACTATAGCAGATTTATCATTTACATTCCACTATGTATCTATTAAATCCCGTATCGCAACACCTTATCATTTTTCAAGCCTATTCAGTGTTTTTTTGTCGACCTACCATCATACAATGCTAAATCATATGTATACATCACCAGCTTTCTTCATTCTCCGCATAAACACTAGATTGTCGATGTCCCTGTAATTTTGCAACATTTCAGGTCGACAATGCCCTAGGCATCAAATAAAAAAACTAGTTGCATCAACTTTAACTCCCCAGAATTCTTTGTCCAGCCATCTTTCCTGACGACTTTTAAATATGATCACCGAATCCTGTTGCTTATCAATATACTCATCCAATTCTCTCTGCAGCTTTACAAGTTGCACCTTTGAAATTTCACCTTCAAATACTGAATTTTGAATATGTGTCAGGTACTTCTTGCATATCTTGAATACATGTGACCATCGTTTCCGGCCATTATCATCTAAGCTAATATCGTATACCAGTACAACATACATTTCTCACCACCATATTTTAAATCCTTCATACTGTTTTTCTCCAATTAAATGCTTTATCAATTTATAAGCCTCAAGTCTCATCAAATACTGATACGACACCTGGCGGCCTAATTCTTTATGCATAATTGTTTTTTTCAGGTTCTTTTCCAATTCTTGAGCAATGAGCCTTGAACTCTCCTTTTTCAAATGTAAAAAGTTAAGTTCCTTTGTAAAACTATCTTCTGTAATCTGACGTCTGTTCAATAAGGAAAATATTAATCTGTCACCTATAAGTGGCTTAAATACCTCTGATATATCAAGGCACAGTGAAAATCTTCTTACGCCCGGTTCATGCAAATAGCTTATAGTTGGATTTAACTGAGTTTTATATATTTCACTCAATACCTTTGAATATATAAGCGAGTTTACATATGAAATCAACGAATTTATCATATTATCCGGTGGATGCATGACTCTTTTATCAAAGTTAATCTCCTGGTCGACTATAACATTCCATGCAGAATAATAACTTTTTCTTATATTTCCCTCTATTCCCATCAGTTCTTCAATCGTATTAGATCTGCCAATTTCTCTTCTCAAACTATCAATTTCTCTCATCTGTTGAGAAACATCTTTCCCACGTCCATTATAATACCTCATATTTCTGTATATGTTATCAGCCGCTGCCTCAATAAATTTGTGGGCTATAACCATGCGTTTTGTATAATTAGTATAATGTTCTACCTGTTTCACAAGCAAATTTCCTGCAAGCAACTGTTCTCTCGGATAAAAACTGCCTGTATAGAAATTATAATAATTAAAAAAATGAATCGGTATTCCATATTGCGATATGTATGTCAGAAAAGTTGTATTAAATGACATTTCTGACATAATATATATATCATCTATACGCTCAATCGGAATATCCCGCTTCTCTCCATCATACGATGTAAATCTTAATGTGTTGTCTTTACGTTTAAGATCCCCATCATTATATACATAAAAACTTTGTCCCATAAAATCCTCCTAAATAAAACAGAGATCATGATATGCACACTTAGTACAGATTTTTTTCTCTTCAAAAACAGGTGGAAATTCTCCTTCGGCAATTATGTCTATCTCTTTTAAAATACTGTCCAACTCAGTTTTGTCGCTATCGCTCAGCTCCACAACAAGAGTTTTCTTTATCAAAGGATAATCAATTTTGGCCTTAAGATTACTTACCCCTCTTTTCTCCAAATAATATAAGTAATATTTAATCTGCCATATTCCGGCTTCCTCAATCGCCCTGCTCTTTTTTATCTCGTGTAATTCATTATGGTCTTTTATAAAATCAATATTAATAATATTGTCTATATTTATATGTTTCTCGTCGCGTTTATAGCTCTCCTCATCCAGCAGTTTTCCGAGTTGAACATTCTCATTATCTTCTTCCATCTGTATCTCATTACTGAAATACCATAACTTTCTTTTACACACAAAGTAATAATAGACCATAACACCTGTGATACGATTCTCCATATGCACATCCTCCTACAGGAAATTATCCTCGTCATTTTTATTGAACAGATCCAAACCTACTCCTGTGCCCGTTTCCTCATCAAATTCATAACGCATCGATGTTCTATGAATATTTGTACCTTCAATACATGTATCTATACCTTCCACACCATATTTGCTCGAATACAGATTAAGACTTAGTGTCCTGTCTAATATGTCTGATCTTATCAACTGCCTGATTTCTCTATCAACTCGCGGCGTTTGCAATAACTCTATCTCTTTTTCTATAATATCGCAGCTATTATAATATTCATCATCAGGAATAAGTGTGATACTGTTTATTTCTCTGAAATCATAATCCACATCTTTCTTGCTCTTGTAATCAAGCGGTTTCAAGTTTTCAAATTTATCTAGATTTTTCTTTATTGTATCAAAATACCATGAACCTTCTATCGCATTAATATCATATACCTCATTTATATAGTTTATTTTGTCTGTCTCTGACATCAACTTCCCATCATATCTTCGCAAAGTCTCCACTGATCGATCATATATAACCCTATCATATATTCCTCTCTTCTTATCATTCCTTACACCTGAATTATTTACATATACATATACATTAGGCTGATCCGTACTTTTATACCCAGCTCTATTGCATCGTCCCATTCTCTGTAATAGACTATCCGCAGTTGCCATCTCAGTGAAAAGTACATCAAAATCTATATCAAGACTGGCCTCTACTATCTGTGTTGTTATCCAGATTCCTATTGCGGATTCATCTTTGGAGAAATCCATTATTTTATTTTCCAGTATCCTTCTATGTCTGTTTATATATCTTGAATGGAGAAGATCACAGCACATTCCGCTTCCTATGATATCCATATATAATTTCTGTGCTTTTGTAACTGTATTACAAATTACAAGAACCTTTTTCTGCTGCCCCTCTTCAACGATCTTATCAATGTCTAAATCTCCATTCACCATCTTTATACGATGTCTGTCATTCCTAGCACATGCCGAGAAATCCTGATATACATAATCCCTGTCTTCCAATAAGCCATGTCCTTTCATAAAATGCGACATAACCGGTGGAAATGTAGCCGTTATAATTGCAAATTTTCCGCCCATCATGTTTATCTCTTTAAGTCCGTATATCAGTGCCGCAACTATCTTGGGTGAATACGCCTGTATCTCATCGATTATGAGTTTTGAATACTTCAATGTTGCCGCAAATACTTCTGTGCCAGGGAATTTATACACAAATTTCAATAGCTGATCAACAGTACACACTGTAAGAGGATATGCAAGTAGTTTTGCTCTCTCATACCGTTTCTGCTGATCACCAATAGTATCTGAATTGCTTCTTGAGTAATAACTCAGACTGTTTGAATGAAGTATAGCTGTATTTTCAAATTCATATTTATATTTAATTCTCTCATATATCGCATTTGCCGATACCCTAAGTGGCAATGTATAAAACCCCTTATCGCCGTTCAGCCAGAGTAATGCCGCTTCTGTCTTTCCTGAACCTGTAGGTGCTATCATCACGACATTTTTGTCAGAATTAGCTTTCATGTATTTCTGGGCCGGTCGAAGAGATCCCTGCATCTTCGTCTCTATATTTTTGCATAACTTCTTTTCAAAAATATCAACACCTAGCTCTGCTTCCTCATATCCGGAACTAACCGTCCAATCGAACTTATTCAACATGCCTTTAACAAGCATATATTCACACCATATATCCTCTGGTATTTCTAAAGAGGATCGTCTAACATCAGGTGCATCAGAAAATAGCAATTTATTCCTATTGGTTCTCATAAATTTGAATTCTTCATCACTCAAATATTCCGAAACCTTGCTTTTATACCATTTCTCAGCATATTTTTCTATATAATTATTAGTGTATACATCATCTCTATCATGATGATAATATATTGCAGAAACCAGTATCCTAAAATCATCTTTGAGTAATTCCAAGTTATTACCCATCATTTCTGCACATATTTTTTTCTTGGAAACACTTAACGCACTCAGAAAACCATGTGGAATCTGCGCCACATCACTAGCTAAATGTATATTTGGATTAACTATAGACTGAAACACTAAATTCACTTTACCAACATCATGCCATTCACAGGCTTTCGTGATCAGATACTTTTCTTTGTCTGTAAAATAAGTTCCATATATATCAAAAAACTTTTCTGCACATGCCAAGATTTCTTGTGTGTGTGCTGCCAGTGTTTTTTGCTCTTTATCAGATAGCTTTATATCTATATTTTTCAAGTAGGTTTTTAATTTACATATCAATTCATAGTATCCGTTTTCATCATATTCATTTATCAATGAAATCGTGTTTTCTACAATTCTATCTACCCTATCTTTCGACAGACACTTTCCAACTGACTTTGCATAATACTCCATGCCGGTCTCCCTCCCCATAAATTCCAAAATGTAACTATTAATAGATTCCAATTATGCCAACGCTACAACTGCCCCCAACTCATCGACACACACATCTTCAAATACCGTTCCCTTTGCCATGTGATATACCTTAATCTTGCCACCTTCCTTCTTCCAGCGGCGAAGTCCTTGCTTAGTAATCTCATATTCCTTAGTAAGTGTATAAATAGTTCCCAAGTCATCAATCTCACTACTTACCGGCATATAGATATCATTAAGAGTTTCAACCTGTTCGTCTTCACTCAACGTAACTTCCCTGACTGACTGTATATCCAGAAAATCCTCATATCTTCCAAGTGAAGGATATACAACAGGATTATTTAGTCCTTCTAACACCCTATCATAGTCTTTCTCCTCAGGAACTATATGAATGATCATTCTGCTATTACATATCAATTCTACATGAGCTATGCCTTTAAATGCTCCATATTTTTTATCACCTTCATCAATACAAATATTATGGCGTCCTGCCTCATACTTTGAGTCCATAGAAAATGAATATCTTGTATATAGTTCCGACACAGATCCAGAGTTCGTTCCCTGAATACTTACTTTCATTGGATGATACTCCTTGAAGCCACATACAGCATGTACCATCCCGATAACTGTTGAATATGGCGGCATAGGATACGACTCTTTGATGATAAAACTACTAGGTTTCCTGTAATTAGCCGTCCTCTGATAACATTCGATCCTAATTGCTCTCTCCATAATATTCATCAACTTCCTTCTTTAAATGAGTAAATACTTCCGCTACCGTAACTGCATTGATCGTATCTTTTATCTCTTTATCATTTGTGAATATACCACTCATCACGCCTGTCATCGTGTTGTCTTTTATATCATCATTGCTATTGATTACTTCAGATATCAGCCCAACATTCAGGCGAGAATCTTCTACAACAATCCTATTCTCAAAGAATGGGTTCTTTCTTGAATATCTTCCACCAACCACAAACACAGGACTCAGATTCTCTCTTCTTCCTTTTATATCTCTATAAAGGAACATCACTGTGTCCAGGAATTTCTTAACCCTGTCCGCCTTCTCCTCAGAAGGGATATTTATATCTCCATCAACACCGATCCTATCCAGATCTATTGTTATTGTATATGTATACAAAGATCTGTGGATTTCACTCTGTGCTATACCATTTTCAAGATTCTGTCTCCTTGCAAGTCCCATATTAGTAAGGAACTCTAGATCACTTTTATATGGTTCAAGTGCAACGGCATTACTTAGCCTTACAACTGCACTTCTTGTCATGGCACCTCCCTTTTTATCATCCTCCTTTGAACTAGTTTTCATATAACCAAAAAGATCTATTTCAGGATAATTCACTATACTTGCTGATGGAGCAAACTGTACAACCCCACTTTTTCCATCAACCGGAGTTGTATCCCATCCAAGCTGCTGTATCATGTTGTATCGGAGTGCCTGCCTTGAAATATATGAATACTGCTCATAATTTCCCCTTGTCATCTTTTTTAATGTACTGATGTTTCCTACACCCTCACCATAATTCGCACTCTCGGCAAGGAATACTATTGTAATTGTTAAACCATTTCTACTCATTAATGATCTCCTCCTTCTTCTCATAATGACTACCCTGTAATCCTAATAAAAACGCATAGCCATATTCTTTAAACCTGTTCTGATCTCCAAGACACTCTATAAACTCATTAGGTACCTGTAACTTTGTGGAACAATATACTCTTAATACAATTTCCATAAATTTATTTGCATTTCCCACGGACAATGCATTTAACAGCTGATACACAGTTCCTCTTATACACGAATCATCTGTAGCACCTTTTGCCAAAAGCAATGCTTTACGCAATTCGTAACCACGATCCCTCACACTGTATCGACCCATTATTATTCCTCCTTTTTTCTTATCTGTATCTATATTATGGACATTTGTTCTAAGTTGCACATCATAAACATTTGCTGCTGTGTAAACTACCCCATTTGTTTCAATAGCTATTTTCAGTAATGTGTTTAGCAAATCATACTGACTTCTATACCTGAGAATATTCAATATCACACTTTCATGAACATTTATATAATCCGTTCCATTCTTGACATATGGATGCTTACTAAGTAAATCTATACTGTTTTTTATCCCTTTATCATTCAATATAGACAGCACATTCTTGCTAATAACATCAAATGTATAGGTATCCGTATCATTTATTCCCCTTGTTATAACCTGTACATTACTAAGACCTTTTGTCTTTATTCCCAACAAAATATTTATGGTTCTTGCTATCCATGAACTATATCGTTCTTCTTTCTCTGTGTCTTTCTGTGATTTTATACTTTCGTGACTATACTTGTTATTTGCAGCTAACAAATTATCAATGTCACTGCCTACATTCACAAATACATATCGTCTGCCAATTATCAAAAATCCAAGAGGCGCTAAAGCATATATATATGCACAAATCGGACACAGAAAGGCATCCACTTTACAGTTCCAGAATGCAGATCTCTTTCTACTCAAGTCATCTGCCATATCTTTCATGAAAGCTATAGAAACTTTCTCTTTTCCGGATATAAGATTTCCGCAGTCTATACATATATCCTTTTCCTTATCATGTGATTTCTTTATATATTCCCTTAATGGCACAGCAAAGTCAGTCTCAAACACTTCCCTCATGTTTTTTGCTGCATTTGCTCTAAGCAAAAAGCATTTGCCATCCCAGAAACGATTTATATAATTGTACAGTGCACTTTTCATGACAAATGTCTCTTCACATATTGGCTGTTTCAAAAAGTGCAAAAGTTCTTCTAGTTTTCGTTTTACTTCCTGAACATCCATTGTATCTTTTAACTTTTGTACCTGTAGGTCCTCATATGGATGCGTCACACCAAGCTTGTCTTTTACACTGGCAAATCCTGATTTGTAGCTATTAGAAAGTAACTTATCATTGATAAATTTCAACTTATCTTTCATATCTTTAAGCTTAAAGTTGTCATTCTCAATTACTGCAAGAATACTGTTTATCTCGTCTATAACCGCCTGATACACTGAATAATCTCTATAATATTTCGTAAACGCTTTAAAATATATATCTGTCCAGTTGCAGTTCAAAGCAAAGTCTCTTGAGAGCCATATTGCCTGTCTATCTGACGTATATCCGTAGTCTTTATCCTTCTCTGCGCAGATAACATCCTCAAGTATGTAATTAAGTCCCACTATTCCCGCGTTCTTTAGAAAATCTCCTAAATTTATAACTATCCTGTCCACTCTTCTCCCTCCTTTCTACGCGAGTATATCAAATTTACCTTTTCCCTCAGATCTCCTTGCCCCAATTCCTGCCATATACAACAGATTCAACAGATCCCTGTCACCCTTGAGTTTAAATATCCCCAACGAAGCATCTGTATTCCTACCAAACACAGGAATCACAACCTTTTTTGCCTTGATCGGTTCAATCCCAAAACTGTCAGATTTCACAGGTATGTTCATCCTATCGATAAAAATATCTGTATTCTCCCTCAGCGCCTGCTCAAATCCATCCGTATTGTATACATAATACTTATCTGAATTATCATCCGAATTGTGTCTTCTGACGATCAAAGGACTAGACATTCTGATTATTATCTCGTCATCTTTGATCTCATTCATATTCTGAATATACATCGACACCAACTGCATGGAATTTCCCGCCATGGGATACTTCTGATACTTCATTCCCTGAAATGCATTAAAGAACATCATAAGTTCTCCCTGATCAGCATCAGAAAAAAACATTGTGAATTCGTTCTTCTGTAACTCTATGCCATCTTTAACAAATGCGGCACCAGGAAGATTAAACGAATATGTGTATGTTTTTATTATCGATCTGCTTTTATCATATAACGCATTAAACATATCCTTGGAATATCGTTCTGTTGCCGCCTTGAAGAAACTGAGCATAAGCCGATCCATTTCCTTTGGCAAATGATTGTTCTCCAATTTAAATAGAATTTTTAATTGAAACATTTATATAATTCACCTCCTCTCCTATGATTTATTTTTAACATAAATACTATCGTCTGTCAATGCTTATTAC
>ERZ1034952.2425-NODE-2425-length-13775-cov-8.901312_pt1 | contig 13775 bp, 17 predicted proteins | sample MGYA00520625_ERZ1034952 | MGnify/ENA primary metagenome ERZ1034952 (study PRJEB33766, sample SAMN09781773) | gut metagenome | biome: gut microbiome | host: Homo sapiens | place: Madagascar | study: EMG produced TPA metagenomics assembly of the PRJNA485056 data... | reverse complement strand
ACCAGTGACATCGGTCACTGGTTCGCAGCGACATACTTTTCTAACAGCCCCTCCGGGCGGTGCGTCGCGCAGCGAATTGAATCTAAAATAGCTGCCGGTGGCAGCTATACCATAAAAAAGCGGTGCGGCGGTCCCCCTTCCCCGTGGGGGAAGGTTTTATGGGCACTCACCGGAAATTTTCATTGCAATTGCGTCCTGTTTCTGCTAAAATAGCAGCATCTATGACCAATTGGAGGATTCACCATGTCTGAACAGAAAAAGAAAAAATGGGGAGACCGGTCTGATGCTGTCTGGCTGAAGGATCTGCCCAGCATGAACCGGATCATGCCCTGCATTATGCCCAACCGGGCGGATAACGAGGCCTTTATCAGCGTAGACATTGACTACAAGCCTCTGGAAGCCTACCTCGCCAAGAAGAACCAGGGGCTCACCGAGGACAAATACACCTTCTTCCATGTCATCGCCTGCGCCATCGGCAAGGCCTTTGTGCTGCGGCCCAAGATGAACCGGTTTGTCTGCAACAACCGGCTGTACCAGCGCAACGACATCACCGTGGCCTTTACCGTGAAGAAGAAGTTTGACGACCGGGCCGAGGAGGCTCTGGCCCAGTTCAAGATCGGTGAAAAAGAGACCATGGATTCCTTCCACGAGAAGATCATGAAGGTCATCCATGTCACCAAGAGCGACACGGAGAAGGACACCTCCACCGGCGCCATGGACATCGTCAGTAAGCTCCCCCAGTGGGTCATTGTTCTGGTGGCCAAGTTCGTCCTCTGGCTGGACAAGCACGGTTGGGCGCCCCAGAGCCTCATTGGTTCCGACCCCAACCACGCGGCCATCTTCCTGTCCAACCTGGGCTCCATCGGCCTGGAGGTGGGCTATCACCATCTGGTGAACTGGGGCACCAACTCCTGCTTCATCGTGCTGGGCAAAAAACACCTGAAGATGATCCACAATGCCGACGGAAGCGAGGAGCTCAAGGAGGTCGTCCCCCTGGGCATCACCCTGGACGAGCGGATCGCCGACGGCTACTACTATTCCGGCACCGTGGCCCTGGTGAAAACCCTGCTGGAAACCCCCGAGCTGCTGGACATGCCTGCCAATACCCCCGTAGAATATTCCATCAAACGCTAAGGAGTTGTTTTTCGAATGCTCATCCCTGTACTGCTGTTTGCCCTGGGCCTTGTGCTGCTGATCAAGGGCGGTGACTGGTTCGTGGACGGCGCAACCGGCATTGCCGAGCGGTTCCATGTGCCGGAGATCATCATCGGCGCAACCGTGGTTTCCATCGGCACCACATTGCCGGAGGTCATGGTTTCCGCCACCTCTGCCCTGACGGGCCACGGCGAGATCGCCTACGGCAACGCCATCGGCTCCATCATCTGCAATACGTCCCTGATCGCCGCCCTGACCGTGGCCATCCGCCCCGGTCCCGTGGACACCAAGGCTCTGAAGACCCCGGTGCTGTTCTTCTTCGGCTCCGCAGCGATTTACGTCTCCAATGCCTATGTGACGGGCTACTTCGGCCGCCCTCTGGGCATTCTGCTGCTGGCCATCTTCGTTGTGTACCTGGTGGTCACCGTGCGGCAGGGCTTCAAAAACCCCGCCGGGGCTGCCGCCGAAGAGGCCGAGGCAGTGGAGGAAGAGGCCGCGAAAAACTCCATGGTCAAGGACATTCTCCTGCTGGTCATCGGCGCGGCCCTGGTGGCCGTGGGCGCGGACCTGCTGGTGGACAACGGCACCCTGATCGCCCAGGCCCTGGGCGTGCCGGAATCCGTCATCGCCCTGACCTTTGTGGCCCTGGGCACCAGCCTGCCCGAGCTGGTCACCGCCATTACGTCCCTGGCCAAGGGCCACGGCTCCCTGTCCCTGGGCAACGTCATCGGTGCGAACATCTTCAATCTGGTGCTGGTGTCCGGCGCTTCCATGACCCTGGCCCCCTTCCGCATCCCCCAGTCCAGCACCCTGTTCGGGGTCAATTCCTCCCTGGTGCTGGATGTGCCCCTGATGCTCTTCGTCATGGCCCTTCTGACCCTGCCCGCATTGAAGACCAAGAAGCTCTCCCGCTACCAGGGCATCGTCCTGCTGATCCTCTACGCAGCCTTCTGCGGCATTCAGTTTACCATGTGACTTGAATCACGAAACCGGCGCGGCCATCCAGGCTGCGCCGGTTTTTTGGGCTTTCCCTCCGGGGGAGTTATCCACAGCCCCTGCGGGGGGGCGATTTGACAAAGGGGCGATCTTCTGTTACAATAAGCATACCTAGGTAGTTCATTTTAATCAACTTAGTTTTGGAGGTACTGCTTTGAATCAAACGGAACGAATTCTTCGCCATTTACAAACCTTCGGTGCCATCACCAGCCTGGAGGCCATACAGGACTATGGCATCCTGCGCCTGGCTTCCCGGATTTCGGAGCTGAAAAAAGAGGGGCTGCCCATTCAGCGGGAGATGGTTTCGGGCCAAAATCGCTACGGCGAGGTCACCAGCTTCGCCCGGTACCGCATCCGTGCCGACGGGGAGACGCAGCTATGACACAGACCATTGACAAGCATCCATCCTGGTTCAAGCTAAAGCTGGAGCGGCGGCAGCTCATCCGGGAACTGCCGCCGGAAAGCGCTGTCAGGGTGCTGCTCTCCTGCCTGAATTATCTGGAAGCCGGACGCTTTCCGGAGACGCTTTCCCCCATTGAGAAAATCGCCGTCTCCGCATTCCTGCCCGATCTTGAGGAGGCAGTGTCAACCTATGCCCAACGGGTGAAAAACGGGGCCAAAGGCGGCGCACCCAGGAGCAACAAAAATGCCCGAAAGAAGAAACAACCGTATGCCCCCTCCTGCGCACATTTGGAACCGCACGGGACAGAAGAAGAAGCAGATACCCCTTACGGGGTAGATGCTTCTATAGCGGAGAAAGAAAACCAGCCCGGGGAGGCCGCCTTGGTGGGCGGCTCCCCTGCCCGGTTCTACTATGACCCGGTGCAGGGCAAGGTCATCGACAGAGAGGAGACCCTCCAATGAATTCAGAACAGTATATTGCCGGGGCGATCCTGATCTCCGGCGAGCAGGTCCTGGGGGCCATCCGGGGCCTTGTCACCGCCGAGTGCTTCCGGCTTGAGAGCTGCCGGGCCATCTTCACGGCGGGAGAGTCCCTGCTGGAGCAGGGGCAGCCCATCGACCCGGTCTCCGTTGCCGCCGAGGCCAGGCGGCAGGGCGTGGAGCTGCCGAATTCCCTTCTGGCAGAGCTGATGGAGATCGTCCCCACGGCGGCCAACTGCGTGGACTATGCCCACCGCGTGGCAGAGGACGCCCGGAAGCGCCGCATCCAGGAGCTTGCCGGGCGGATACAGAGCAACACGGTCTCCACCTCGGAGGAACTCCTGGCGGCCATGCAGCGGGAGGCCCAGGCCATCCAGGGAAGCCATTTCCAGCGGGGGCTGCTGTCCCCCAACGACACCCTGCGCCGTTTTATGGACTACGTGGTGAATGCAGGAAAGAACCGGGACAACTTCCTCTCCAGCGGCTTTCCCGGGCTGGACAGGCTCCTGGGTGGGGGCTTCATCCGGGGCGGGCTGTATATCCTGGGAGCCCGGCCCGCCGTGGGCAAGACCACCTTCGCCCTGAATCTGGCCGACAACATGGCCGGAAACACCCTGCTCGTGTCCCTGGAAATGTCCCCGGAGCAGCTCACGGCCAAGCGCGTCTCCGGCCTGACAGGGTATCCCGCCGCCCGGCTGCTGTCCGGGGACCTGGAGGACGAGGACCGGGTGTGGGAGGCCGTGGCCATGGCGGCCACCGTCCTGGGCCAGAAGGGGGTCTATGTGAACAACCGGTACGACCTGACGGTGCAGCAGATCCACCTGCTGGCCCAGAGCGTGCCCCAGCTCCGGTGCGTTATCCTGGACTACCTGGGGCTCATCCAGCCCGCCAACCGGACCGGCTCCACCTATGAGCAGGTGTCCCAGACCAGCCGGGAGCTCAAGCGCATGGCCATCTCCCTGAATGTGCCGGTGGTGTGCCTGTGCCAGCTGTCCCGGAAAATCGAGGACCGGCAGGACAAGAAGCCCCAGCTCTCGGACCTGCGGGACAGCGGCGCCATCGAGCAGGACGCGGACGGCGTTCTCTTCCTCTACCGGGAGGACTACTACACCGGCCCAAGGGCCGAGGGCGCTCCCTCCGACGTGACGCTGACCGTGGCCAAAAACCGCCACGGCCGGACCGGCGAGGACAGCTTCCGCTTCTGGCTGGACACCGGCACCTTCCGGGAGACCCCGGCATGACGGACGGGAATGCCCCTTTCTATTTTTCCGGGTACTCCCGCAGTTCCCTCAGCCATCCGGGGACCGTGCGCCTTACCCGGTTGGCAAAACAAAAGGGGCTGTTAGAAAAGTATGTCGCTGCGAACCAGTGACCGCTGTCACTGGTGTGGCAGCCCCCCGGTTGAATGGTAACAGACTGGTTTTACTACCAAGATGTTTGAAAATCCGGGGGATTGCCACACCAGCGTGCGCGCTGGTTCGCAATGACGGAGCGTTTTCTAACAGCCCCTTATATTGGCAGCAGCACGCAGTCCTTAGCCGAGGGCGGAGCTTCCGCTATCCGGGTTTGGACGCCAGCCGTCCATGAGCTTGTCATTCTCCATGATAAAGGGAGTCGCCGTATCCTGTCCCCATGAGGTGTCATATTTTCCCATAAGATAATCGCTCAGTGCCCTTCGGTTCGCAAATCGCAGCAGCCGGTAGGGCTCCTGAAAGGCAACTTTTTCTACAAAGTACAGCGTCCCGTCCTCCGCCGTCAAAAGGACGCCAACATGCCCGACAAACAGCAGAGATTCCTCCTCAGTGGGCTTATCATGGAAGAATACCGTGATAAGGCGGATCTTTTCATTCTCCTGAAAGGCAACGCCGCGGGATGCCCATTCCTCTTGTACGGTTTGCACATGGCGCGGTATTTCCGTGGTATCCTCCGCCTTCATGGAGGAATACAGTGCTTGGAAATCTGCAAGGCTGCTTCCGCCCAGCGCAGAGGGATCTGTTTTCAGCGTCTCCTCGTCCACAAACAGCACATCTTCACCGGCATTGATTTGAGAGTCTGCGCTCACGGAGAGGAAGTCCCCAAACAGGCTCATGGCGGTGATCCGGCAGTTATAGCCCGGAAACGTCCCGTTCTTCGCCGTCCATTCGTCCTGCATGGTATAAGGGTCGTATTTCGGCTCCGCTTCCTCAAAGCCATCCGTGAGCCATTCCTGCTTCACGCTGTCATTAAAGTGATCCACACGGCGGAAAAAGCCCTGAATACGCCCATCTGACACGCCTGCGTCGGAGAGCAGCTCCTGCAAAAGCTCCCTGGAACCACTGTCGTTCAGGTTCGTGTATTCCATTTTTTCCAATGCCGGAGGCTGCCCGGCTGCGCCGCAGCCTGCAAGTACGGCGGCAATCAGCACAACACAAACAATAAAAGTGATTTTCCATCGTGATCTCATGGTTCTGATCCATCCTTTCTTTGGCGATTGCTCGATTCGCTGAGGTTATTATAGCACCGGATCATAAATTTTATGTTAAGATACCCCCTGGGGTCATCAAATAACAGCCCGTGCAAAGCGGTACTCTCCAGGCTCTCCGCCGTCCCTGATTGCACGGCAGGGCCACCAGCCGCCACACAGAGCAAAAGGGGCTGTTAGAAAACGCTCTGTCATTGCGAACCAGCGCGCACGCTGGTGTGGTACCCCAAGGGTATTTCCTTCGGGCACAATCCCCCGGATTTTCAAACATCTTGGCCGTAAAACCAAGCTGTTTCCATCCAACCGGGGGGCTGCCACACCAGTGACGTCGGTCACTGGTTCGCAGCGACATACTTTTCTAACAGCCCCTTTTCGTTCATTCAGTTGTCCAGATATGCCCGCAGCTCTTTAAGCCACTGAGGGGAATTCTCCCCGACTGGGCGCAATTCTCCGTTGCGGTACTCCGCCACCAGAGCAAAGCCATTGTCATTGTCGTAAAATTCCGCTTCATCGCAATAGGGCAGCACCTTTGCGACAGCTTCCCAGCGGGAAGCAAAGCGGCGCTCCACATCCTGGGCAGGAATATCATGTCCGCCACGTTTGACCCGGTTTGCAATGCGGGAAACGCTTTCGGCGGCGCTGTCCAGGCCGATATAGTACAGCCGCACCCGGTAGCCCTTTTCCACCAGTTCCCTGGCTGTGGCCTCTGTATGCCGTCCTGAGAGAGTGGTTTCCTGGGTGAAGGAAATTCCCTTGTCGATGCAGTCCCGGATTTTCTTCAAGGCGACCCTGTCCCCTGCAAGGGTGTTCCCGCCCAGCTTTGCGGTGATCTTGTCCACGTCGATGATGATTCCCAGGTCTGAGCGCTGTTCTTTCAGCAGTCCCGTGAAGCTGGACTTGCCCACGCCGTTCACGCCGCCGATGATGGTATAGGTTCTCATGCCTGGGCCTCCTCTGTGGCGGTCCCATCCCGGGATACCGTCTCTGTAATAGCCCGATTGAGAAAAGCGTTCAGGCTTTCACCGTGAGCCTCTGCATGGTTTTTCAATCTGTCTCTATCGCCTCTGGGAACTCTTAGCTGGATTTGATCGTAGTTTTCTTTTTTGTATTTCGCTACTGCCCTTCTGTTTGCGTCGCTCTTAATCGCCATATGCTCATCTCCTTTTGTGAGTATTGTACCATTTAGTTATACTGCTAGCAATATAGCATATTGCACAATTATATCATATTGCTAGCAATACTGATTTGTTGGTTATTCCGTCTTGTATATTGCTAGCAAGCAGACAAGGCGGAGAAAGACAGGCTTCCCGTGATCCCCTTCCACAGGCTGCGCCACACGAAAGCCACCTTGCAGATCGCCGCCGGTACAGACTAAAGGGGCTGTTAGAAAACGCTCTGTCATTGCGAACCAGCGCGCACGCTGGTGTGGTACCCCAAGGGTATTTCCTTCGGGCACAATCCCCCGGATTTTCAAACATCTTGGTAGTAAAACCAGTCTGTTACCATTCAACCGGGGGGCTGCCACACCAGTGACAGCGGTCACTGGTTCGCAGCGACATACTTTTCTAACAGCCCCTTCATTTTTGGTGGACTTGAAGAGATTCGAAACACTATGGAGCCATCGCCGTCCAGCCGGCGATGGGCAACGGTCCACCGGACCGTTGCATGGGATGGTTCGAATCTCCCCAGCCAGTCAAAAATGAAGCACACCCTCCCGGGTGCGCTTCGTTTTTGGTGGGGGACAGTCGTTTACATCCGAACAAAACACATATTCAATTTCGTCCAGGGTCACGGTTTCCGCATGATCCCGGAAATTGTAGGTGAAAACAATTTTATCATCATACACATACACGGAATTCAAAAATGTATCGATCATTTCCCGCTGATAGGCCTTGTCGTTGATGTTGCCGTATTTGAAACGGCTGATCCATTTTACAATTTCCTCTTTGGTAAACACCGGCTGCGCCATCTGGGCACGGATCAGGCTGATATTCAGTTCCTCTTTTTGCCGTTCCAGTTCTTCCATTCGTTCCTTTGTGGTGGGCGTAAAAATGCCGGCTTCAATCGCTTTCAGCAGATTTTTAAGGCCTTTGTCACACGCACGGAGCTGCTCTTTGATAGAGGGAATCATCGGATTCTCCTGTCCCTGTATGGCAATGATGGCATCTGCCACCCGGTCAATGACTTCATCTGTGAGGACCTTGGTCACTGTCTCCACAACCACCGCCCGTTCCAACCAATCCCGCTTGAGTGCTTTCCGTTTGCAGGTATGTCCATGCTTGGCGTTGATACATTTGTAGTAGTAATAGAACGTTCCGTTTCTGCTTTTCCCGCATTCACCGACCATATGGCCGCCGCAAGTGCCGCAAAACACCTTTCCGGACAGCAGGTATTCTTCCTTTGCCTTGGCTCTTCCCGGGGATTTCTTGTTTGCTTCCATCCGTCTTTGCACCCTTTCAAATACATCTTTTTCAACCAATGCCGGAACGCCGCCCGGGATGATCATGTCACCATAGCAGTAATCCCCGATATATTTCCTGTTTTTCAGAAGAAGCGTCATGGCACTTGCCTGGAATGGCCTGTTAAAATTGTTGCGCAAGCCTCTTGCGTTCAAGTCCTTCATAATGTTCTTGATCAGCTCGCCCTTGTCGTAGCGGGAGAAAATCTCCCGCACGATAGGAGCGGTTTTTGGATTCACGACCAGTGCGCCGGTTTCTTTATTCACGGAATACCCATAGGCCAGCGTACCACCGTTATTCCGGCACTTCATTGCGTTTTCCCGCTGACCACGGCGCACCTTGACAGCCAGCTCTGCGGAATAATATTCTGCCATACCCTCCAACATGGATTCTAGGATAATTCCCTCCGGGCCGTCGGCAATGGCCTCTTTTGCGGATATGACCCGCACACCGTTCTTTTTCAGAATGTGCTTGTAGTGGGCACTGTCATATCGGTCACGGGAGAATCTGTCCAGCTTCCATACGAGAACCACGTCAAACAGCCTCTTCTCGCTGTCGTGGATCATCCTCTGAAAATCCGGGCGGTCTGCCGTTCTGGCAGACAATGCCCGGTCAATATAGTTTCCGACAATCGCCAGCTTGTTTTGCTCCGCGTATTCCCGGCAATCCCGAAGCTGTCCCTCAATGGATTCCTCTCGCTGGTTATCCGAAGAATAGCGGGCGTAAATGACTGCGTTCATGCTGATACCTCCTTTCCGTGCATCATATCGTCTTTCTGATCACGCTGCAAATGTACGGCGGGCTTTTCGGATAGAGAAGCCTGCATCAAGGGGAGAAAGAACCGTGCCAGCCTTTCAATTGCGAAGTCGGGAATATGTGTGAAATCGTCCTGGGTTACGGTTTTCATATCCGGGGTAGGGGTATTCAATGCTTCTGCTTCCATCAGCAGCCCCCCTATCGTTCCTGTTCGGTTCGTCGGCGGTAATTATTCTCGCAGAGTTTTACTACAGCCTCCTCGATTTGAATAGGCGTGTAGCTCTTTGGAAAGAACTTTCGGATACGCTCCATAGGAATTTTCAGTCGCTCTTTCTGATTTGCCTTTTCCTCGCTCATAATGGAACGCAGTTTTGGTGCAGTCAGAGTCTTTGCCTGGTAATCCTTTTTCAGACGAATAGCCTGAGAAAGGGATGGGGTGCAGTCGTTGCGGCGCATTTCTTCCAGGAGGTAGGTCTGGGCTTTTTCCGGGAGGTAACTCAGTTCCACCGCAGGAGTGAGGGCGATTTTGCCGTCATCGACAAGTTGAAGAAGCTCTGGAATCAGGTAGGTCAAGCGGATGTAACGTTGTACTTGCCGTGCGCTCTCTTGTGTCGATTCTCCAATCATCTCGTCTGTCCTTGACTTCGTGCCAACTTGGCACGAAGTACCCTGGTGGCTCATTGCCTCCATTTTCAGCTTATAAGCAAACGCCTTTTCGCTGGGCAGAATATGCTCCCGGTGCAAATTGCTGTCTACCAGCATAATGGCTGCCTCCTCCCGGCTGATTTCATAGACAAGGGCAGGAACCTCCGAAAGCCCTGCCCCTTCCGCTGCGTGTAATCTGCGGTGGCCGCTGATCACTTCGTATCCGCCTGTTCCCTCTAATGGGCGAACAATCAACGGGGAGAGAATACCTTCGGTGTGAATACTATCGGTCAATGTCTCCATTTCTTCATCATCGAGAACCTTGTAAGGGTGGCCCTCAAAGGGGTGCAGTTTCTCAATGGAAATTGCGATTGGTTTACATAATTTATTATCTATTCTCATTTCATCCTTTCTCTGAATCTTTGATATGCCGCCCGTTCCAGGCGGTGTTCTTCTTGCAATAGTTCGTATAAATGCGGGGACTCGTCCAGAATCTTTTTCGCCTGCCGCAGCTTTTTCCGCAGCGGTGCGATTTTCTGGGTGAGTTCCTTTTTGCGGTCTTTGGCCTCTTGCCGCGCCTCCGGCGTCTTTGCCCTGCGGCGGGTGTTGTCGGCTTTACTGCGTTCCGCCTCCAGTGCATCAATCTGGGATTGGATTTTCGGGATTGCGGTTTCCAGCTGAGCCATCGTGCGAATTCCGTTTTCCTGTAGAAAGCGGTAGTCCGCACGGTAACTTTCCAGGTTCTTTGCTGCCGCCCGCAGGTCCGGAGAGAGAAGCATGACATCAGTGGTTTGCATCACGAGTTCAATTACCAAAATCAGCAGCAAAAGCACCGTGTCCACCAAGACTTCTTCCGTATTGTGGCTGTGTTCAATGGTGAATGCCAGTCGCTCCATTTCCCACTCCAACGGGAATTTCTTCGGCTTATATGGTAAATGCGTGTTCCACTTCTGCCGGAAATCATTGGAATAGAAATTCTCGTCAAAACGATTCCGAAGCACTTCTTTGGTATAACCCAGCGAGGACAGCCTGACGGGCCGCTGCCAATTTGCTGCCTTGACAGAAAGCCGTACCCGGTCAATGGAATAGCCCCTTGAGACCATCTGCTTTTCAAACTGCTCCCAGTTCTTGGCATAGGTCAGGCAGTATTCCACATCCTCCCGCAGCTCATCCCGGTGGGTTTTCTTGCCCTGCTGGTGAAGCCAATAGGCTTTCTTTTCGTGTTTATAGAAGTCACTGTTTTCCAGCACCGACAGGCCATGCTCCCGGCAGATGGCATCTGAGATTTTGCGCAGCTCCTTGTGGTCGCCTATCTTGTTCTGAAATTTGCTTCCGTCTTTGAACGAAACCGGATTCACAACAAAGTGGCAATGGATGTTTTCGGTGTTCAGATGCACCGTCACAAGCACCTGATACCGATCTCCCCACATCCGGCGGGCCGTTTCCTTGCCAATCTCAAAGGCCGTTTCCGGCGTGATCTCGCCCTCCCGAAAGCTCTGGATTCCGTGGTAGGCCACCACGCTGCCACGGTTGCCAAAGCGTTTCTGGACAGCTACCATCTCCGCATAGGCATTCTGTTTGGAGCAGTTAATTCCAGCCACAAACATGGTGCGGTCCGTTTTGGCATCGTTGGCGGCGTATTTCAGTGTGTCGTAGAGGTCACTGTCTAAGTACCGCTGGGGTGTGGTCTTGTCCGGGTTATCCGCATAATCCAACACCGCTTTCAGCTGCCCCTTTACGGGCCAGAATCCGGTAACGGCCAAGGCGCACCCTCCTTTCTGGGCAGAAGCAGGGTATCCGAGATTTCTTTCAGCAGCGTACAGATGGCAGCATCCGTTTCCGGGGACACCGCTAAATCCTGCAACTGGCCGATTTTTTCAATCAGCGGAAATATGGCTTCTGGAAGAATTGGCTGCAGCGCATAACCCAATGCCCGCTGCTTTACATACTCGCTTACGCTTAAGCCGCACTTTCTGGCAAGCACCGCAATTCTCTTTTTCTCCTGATCTGTGACCCGGAATGCAATTCGATTTTCTTTCTTCATAAATCAGCTCCTTATGTCTTTCTTGCTTGGGGGATTGGGGAACTCCCCAAAGAGGAGCCCAGTGCGCTGGGCTTGAGGGGGAACTTGCGGCACACAAGTTCCCTGCTTGTTACACTACAGGACAGCCTCAATCTTCCGCAGATAGATACGTTTGCTTCTTGCCGCTCCTACAAAGGTCAATCTCAGATTTGTGCCAATTGGAATATCCGCAAGGCCCAGATAATCCGCCTCCGGGAACGTGCAGGCAATGATTTTCCTGCCATCCGCGAATGTGAAGAAGCATTCCAGGCTACGCTTTCCCCATACCTTTAACTCCAAATATGCGGTAAAAGTTCCCGGTTCTGTAATGAAATGATAGTCGCTGGTATCAAATCCACTTTGAGCAAATTGCGCTTTGGACAGTGCTCTTACCTTTTCCATGCTAACCTCCTTTCTGACGGCGCTTTTGATGAAAAGAGCCGCCGCATTTTCCAATTCCGCTGTCGTAAACCTGCAAATACGACGGCACCGCATTTTCAGGCTTTGCAAAACGACGGCGTTTCCCCGCTAAAGTGCCAGCGTTCGCTTATTCCATGCCGTCGAAAGCATTCAAAAACGCCAGCGTTTGCTCGGCGTTTTCCTGTGATGGCTGGGGAATCTCATGAACAGGCTGAAAAGAGGCCGCATTTCCAGCCGCTTTCAGTTCCTCCCGAAGCATCAGCCGGAATCTGCCCATGAATGAAGCCTCTCGGCTTTCCACCTCCTGGGCATCCAGACAGGCATTGATGGCCTGTACTACGGATTTGCTGAAAGAACTCCCCGCCGCTTTCCGATTCCTCAGATATTCCAGCGCACGGGCATCCTCGGCACGGGATGTCTTGAAGCGTATCGTGGTTTTCGTGGCCCTCATTTCGCACCTCCCGTCACGTTTTTTACCTCGGCCATGTACTCGTAACCTTTGGCCGTGGCGCAAATGTCGCTGTTGATGACGATTCTACTGGGATCGATGGGGAAGAAATTCCTCAGCAGGCAGCCACCACCGCCAACTACATAGAGCTTCATAATGCGGGGATCATAGCCATGCTCCCGGAGCTTGCGGAAAACTTTTTTCGCATAGTCGCTGGCTGTCAGCTTCATGGTCTTTTCCAGTTCTTCGTCGATGCCGACTGTACCGTACCGCAAGAAATTGTGGATCATCTGTTCCTCCAGTTCGGCGTGATGTTCCCGCATAAGGGCCTCCTGGACAGCCAGCACGCACTGCTGCACACCGTACTTTTCCGTGAACATCTGACACAAATCCACTTTGCTGTCCATGGTTCGCAGGATGTTCATGGTGCCATCTCCAATGTCGCAGAGCATATTACTTCCGGTGAAGTGGTTGACAATAGGCGCAATTGCGGCAAATCCCTGGGGATAGACTGCCGCACCTACAATGCGGATGTGGTAATCCTTTCTCCGAAAAGAAAACTCCACCTCACGATTCTGTAGCAGGTACGCCTGGAACGCCTTCCGCTGTTTCGCCACCCAGGACAGGGGCAGCCCCGCCGCCAGGAACACGTTGGCCTGGGTGATCTGCTCCCTGCTCAGCTCCCGGGCGATGGCTGCCAGGGTCAGGATGTAGTAATCCTCGTCCATGACCTTTTCGGCGGCGTATTCCTTATGTCCAACACCGATCTGGTAGTAGCGGCCCTGATAAATCAGCAAATCGTTCTTGAAAGTCGGTTCCGTGTCGCTGCTCTCTACACCGGTAGGGAAGCAGCAGTTGGCCGTTTTGATGTTGCCATATCCATGGTCAACGCCGATGATATAAATTCCGTTTTTGTTTTTCATTTGATTTTCCTTTCAAAATTAAGATTTTTGCGCACCTATTCGCCCTCGCCCCCGTGCGCTTTGGATTCATCTGATGCCCGACAGCGAATCGGGTCCATGGGAGTTCCACCCCTGCGCTTCCGCCCAGCTCTTTCGAGAAGTATCATTGTCCTGTCCCCGCCGTCGTCGCCTTGTCGGTTGCTATCCTGCATTTGCGGCCCGTGGTTGTCGCTCACATAAAATGGTCATGGCGCACGGTCTTCCGGCTCGGGTGGAGAAGAATGTATCAGATGAATGATTATGAAATTGTCAAGGTACATTGAGAGGATCAATACCCCTTCACTTATCGCGGCAAAAACGGGATTTTGTGAGGGTGTTTTGCAAAAAATATTTTCAGGCGAGGGATACCTCTCATGTGGTAGGCATCGAAGCAGGCTGATTTTTGCGTGTTTCCCAAAACTTTTTTCATTTTCGTGGAAGCCGCCCAAAATCCCCCTCAAGTGGTAGGCATCCAGAATGGGCAAAAGTAAAGGTGTTTCTCAAGATTTTTTCAATTTCATAAAACCTGCACAAATTCCCTCATATATTG
>ERZ1034952.2424-NODE-2424-length-13787-cov-5.259977_pt1 | contig 13787 bp, 18 predicted proteins | sample MGYA00520625_ERZ1034952 | MGnify/ENA primary metagenome ERZ1034952 (study PRJEB33766, sample SAMN09781773) | gut metagenome | biome: gut microbiome | host: Homo sapiens | place: Madagascar | study: EMG produced TPA metagenomics assembly of the PRJNA485056 data... | reverse complement strand
GACAAACAGTGAAATCCGCAAGGCACTCGCCCTCTGGACAGGGGACGAGGACAACATTTGACCGAGGAGGGGAAACGAACAATGGCAAAAGATGATGTGATCGAGCTGGAAGGCACCGTCGTAGAGGCGCTGCCGAACGCTATGTTTCAGGTAGAGCTGCCGAACGGCCATAAAATTCTGGCCCATATCTCCGGCAAGCTCCGCATGAACTTTATCCGCATTCTTCCGGGCGACAAGGTCACCGTACAGATGTCGCCTTACGACCTGACCCGCGGTCGTATCACCTGGCGTTCCAAGTGATAAAAGCGGGCGGAGGTACGCATGTGACCTGCGCGCCAGTGGTCGCCGGGGTCTCCCCGGTGTCCCATCCCACCATAAATTCTTGATGGAGGTAAAACAAACATGAAGGTAAGACCGTCTGTAAAGCCGATCTGCGAGAAGTGCAAGATCATTCGCCGCAAGGGCCGTGTAATGGTTATCTGCCAGAATCCGAAGCACAAGCAGAAGCAGGGCTAAAAAATCTACGCCTGACCGTCTGATACTGCGTTGCAGTTTCGGTTGCGTACCTTTGTACGCGGCCCTCAACTGCGTCTTGTCTCAGACGCTCATGCTTGATTTTTCGCTGTACGGTGCATCTGTGCAGCACACCGAAATGACGCCGCCCGAGGCGGCTGAGTCGAGGAATAAAAAGTCCGGCAGCGCTGGACTTTTTATGGCGATTAAGTTAATCGCCGCATAAAAATGCGCGCCCAGGGGCGCGGATCATGGTTTACGCGAACACGACAAGCACGCGCGGCGAGCGCGACGCTGCAGGGGCGGAGGCGGTCCCTATACTGTGTTTGCAAACACGCCTCAGTGTGTAACTATGGAGGTTATAATAGTATGGCACGTATTGCCGGTGTTGACCTTCCCCGCGAGAAGCGCGTGGAGATCGGCCTGACCTACGTCTTCGGCATTGGCCGCAAGACGTCCAACGAAATCCTTGCTAAGACCGGTATCAATCCGGATACCCGCGTCAAGGACCTGACCGAAGAAGAGGCTGCTAAGCTGCGTGAAGTCATCGAGCGCGACTACAACGTCGAGGGTGACCTGCGCCGTGAGATCGGCCTGAACATCAAGCGTCTGGTCGAGATCGGCTGCTATCGCGGCCTGCGTCATCGCCGCGGCCTGCCGGTTCGCGGTCAGCGCACCAAGACCAATGCACGCACCCGCAAGGGCCCGAAGAAGACCATTGCGAACAAGAAGAAGTAAGGAGGGGAACGTATAAATGGCTAAGGTACAGAAGAAGGGCGCAGCGACTCGTACTCGTCGCCGCGAGCGTAAGAATATCGAGAAGGGCGCGGCTCACATCCGTTCCTCTTTCAACAACACGATCGTTACGATTACCGACCTGAACGGCAACGCTATTTCCTGGGCTTCCTCCGGCGAGATGGGCTTCCGTGGTTCTCGTAAGTCCACTCCGTTCGCAGCTCAGACCGCGGCTGAGACCGCTGCCGCTGCTGCTATGGAGCACGGCCTGAAGACCGTAGAAGTATATGTTAAGGGCCCGGGTTCCGGCCGTGAGGCTGCTATCCGTGCACTGCAGGCCGCTGGCCTCGAGGTTACCATGATCAAGGACGTAACCCCGATCCCGCACAACGGCTGCCGCCCGCCGAAGCGTCGTCGCGTATAATAGAAGGAGGAAACCAATAAATGGCTAAGAATACCCAGCCCGTTCTCAAGCGTTGCAAGACGCTTGGTCTTTCCCCGGCGGTACTTGGTTACTCCAAGTCTACCAAGCGCCAGCCCAAGCAGACTCGCCGCAAGCAGTCTGAGTACGGCATGCAGCTCAACGAGAAGCAGAAGGTAAAGTTTATCTACGGCGTTCTCGAGAAGCAGTTCCATCACTACTACGAGAAGGCTGAGCGCAAGCAGGGCATCACCGGTGAGATCCTGCTCCAGGAGCTCGAGCGCCGTCTCGACAACGTAGTTTTCCGCATGGGCTTTGCAAACACCCGCCGTGAAGCTCGTCAGCTCGTTAACCACGGCCACTTCACCGTAAACGGCAAGCGCGTCAACATCCCGTCCTTCCAGGTTAAGCCGGGCGACGTAGTTGCAGTCTGCGAGAAGTCCCGCACCACCACCAAGTTCAAGTCTCTGCTCGAGGAAAACGGCAAGAAGGCTTGCCCGAAGTGGATCGAGAAGGCTAACGATGCTTTCGAGGGCAAGGTTGTAGCAATGCCGGCACGCGACGACATCGACTACGAAGTTGCTGAGCACCTCATCGTCGAGCTGTACTCGAAATAATAGACCCTCGCTTTTGGAACGGGCGTGGCGTCTGCTGCGTCTGTTCCGCTTAGAGTTTCCAACCAACGTGAAGGAGGGTACCACATGATCGAAATCGAAAAACCGCGTATTGACTGTGAGCAGCTCGCCGAGGACGGCTCCTACGGCAAGTTCGTCGTAGAGCCGCTGGAGCGCGGATATGGCACCACGCTGGGCAACTCCCTGCGCCGCATTCTGCTGTCCTCTCTGCCGGGTACGGCAGCGTCCAGCATCAAGATTGCAGGCGTGCAGCACGAGTTCTCCACCATCCCGGGCGTTAAGGAAGACGTCACCGAGATCGTGCTGAACGTCAAGGGCATCATTGCCAAGCTGCACTGCGACGGCCCCAAGACGGTCTACATCGAGGCTGCCGGCGAGGGCGAGGTCAAGGCCGGTGACATCCACGCGGACGGTGAGGTCGAGATTCTGAATCCTGACCTGCACATCGCTACCCTGATGAGCGATGCTCGCCTGTCCATGGAGATTACGATGACTTCCGGCCGCGGCTACGTTCCGGCCGAGAAGAACAAGCAGCATCAGACCTCCATCGGCGTCATTCCGGTGGATTCGATCTACACGCCGGTCTACAAGGTCAACTACACGGTTGAAAACACCCGTGTCCGCGATCTGACCGACTATGATAAGCTGACGCTCGAGATCTGGACCGACGGAACCATCACCGCCCGCGACGCTGTATCGCTCGGCGCAAAGGTTCTCCGCGACCATCTCGATCTGTTCGTAGACCTGTCCGAGGAGATCGGCTCCAAGTCCACCGTTGTTGAAAAGGCTGAAGCGCAGCACGATAAGGTGCTTGAAATGACGATCGAGGAGCTGGACTTCTCCGTTCGTTCCTTCAACTGCCTCAAGCGCGCAGGCATCAACACGGTTGAGGATCTCATCAACACCTCCGAGGAGGACATGATGAAGGTTCGTAACCTGGGCCGCAAGTCCCTGGAAGAGGTCATCGGCAAGTTGGAGGCTATGGGCCTGCATCTTGCAAAGTCCGAGGAGTAATCTTCGTACTTTCGCCCACAGCTTCGTCAGAAGCTGCAAGCGAAACTGCTTGATTACCTGAATGGACAAACTGTGTGCCGTGAGGCACTGTAACTGAACTGACGCGGCGGTACGTTCTACCGCGCCGCCGCTTTTACTTTAATTTGGAGGTAAACACGAATGGCTAACAATCGCAAGCTCGGCCGTCCTACTGACCATCGTAAGGCTATGCTGCGTGCGCTGGTAACCTACCTGCTGGAGAACGGCAAGGTTGAGACCACCCTCGCTCGCGCTAAGGAAGTAGGCCCGATGACCGAGAAGATGATTACCCTCGGCAAGAAGAACACTCTGGCTTCCCGTCGTCAGGCTATGGCTTACGTCACCAAGGAAGCAGTTGTTGCTAAGCTGTTCTCTGAGATCGCTCCGGAGTACGCTAACCGTAACGGTGGCTACACCCGCATCGTAAAGATCGGCCCCCGCCGCGGCGACTGCGCAGAGATGGCAATCATCGAGCTGGTTAAGTAATTCCTGACGGAATACTGACGACTCGACCTGAGTATTTCCTCGGGAAAAAATGATTTTCAAAAAGGTTATCCAGTAGCGTGCTTATTGGATAACCTTTTTCTTTTTGCCTTTTTTGGATACCTATGATACTATGTAGGTAGAACGTAAATTGTCTGATTGAAAATTGGAACGTTGAAGGAGGGCTGAAAGATGTTTGCAATGTTTGATATAGTGAGTTTCATCGTTCCCATCATGTTTATTGTCGTATTTGGCATCATCATTTTTTCCATCATACAGGGGATAAGCACATGGCATAAGAACAATAATTCGCCCAGATTGACCGTACCGGCGGTGATCGTTGCAAAGCGGACAGATGTCTCGCATCACCGGCATGCCAATGCAGGCGACATGAGCGGAGCGCACGGCTTCCACACAACGTCGAGCACGACCTATTATGTCACGTTTCAGGTAGAAAGCAGAGACCGGATGGAATTCCATGTTTCCGGCTTGGAATACGGCATGCTCGCAGAGGGCGACACCGGTAGACTGACCTTCCAGGGGACGCGGTATCTGTCGTTTGAGCGATAAGCTCTTTTTCAGGCTTCGGCCGAAATCTCACCCGGACGGTACTCGGCAATGCCTGAACAGACACCGTAGGGCGGGCTGCCCTCAGCCAGCCGCCGTAAACCGGTGCAGAACGTGAGAAACAGCGTGCCGAGGTCGTCACGCCCTGCGAATATCGTTTCCCAATACGCGAAAGCCTTGCAGAACCAACAATACTGTGCTATCCTGAACTTACAGTAAAAGGTTTTCGGCAACAGAAAGAAAGGGGGGGAGATTATGTACCTGAAAACGACCATATTCACCATTATTGCGTGGTTTATTGGGCTGATACTGGATGCCAATATTCCGTTTGGCGACCCGATGGGCTTCCTCGGACTGCGAAATTTGTTTCCCATCCTCGCGATGGGCTTATGCATCCTGCATGAGGTGAAGAACGGCAGCGGCAAACGCTGATTTTTATATTTTTCGAAAATATGCAGTCTGCACGCCTAATTTTGTGCAATTTTACAGGGAAAACCGAGATTATTATTACAAAAACGCTTGCAATAGCGTGCTGCACGTGTTATACTGTTAAGGTAAGAATGAAAGTAACCGTAGGGAGTGGCCAAGTGCCACTCCTTACGTTTTGCTTATACAAAATTTTTCGATAACCGAAGGAGGGACGGCTTTGCAGGCAAAGCAGATCGTCGCCCGCGTGGAAGAGCTGGTCAGACCCCTGTGCGAACAGGCCGGCGTTTCTCTGTGGGATGTAGAATTTGAAAAAGAGGGCGGACAGTATATGCTGACCGTCACCGTGGACCACCCGGAGGGCGTGAATATCGACCAGTGTGAGCAGGTCTCCCGCGCGCTTGACCCCATGCTGGACGCAAAGGAATTTGACGATATGCCGTCCTACACGCTGTGCGTTTCCTCGGCGGGACTTGCCCGCCGTCTCAAGCGCCCCGAGCATTTCGAGGCCTTTATGGGACAGACGGTCGAGGTCGGTCTGTACAAGGCGCTGAACGGCGCAAAGCAGATCGAGGGCACGCTCGCAGGCTACGACGACGGCGCGGTAACGCTCGACGTCGGCGGGGAGCGCATCGTATTTGAGCCGAAGGACATTGCCGCGGTTCGTCTCGCGGTCGAGATATAAAAAGGAGTTGGATTGGAAAAAATGGTGAACGCAGAATTTTTTGACGCCCTGGAACAGCTCGAAAAAGAGAAGGGCATCCCGGTGGACTATATGCTCGACCGCGTCGGTCAGGCACTCATCACCGCTTACAAGCGCGACAACGACGGCATGACTGACAACGTTTACGTCGAGCCGAACCGCGAGGAAAAGACCATCCGCATGTATGTGCGCAAGACGGTCGTCCGCACCGAGGACCTTTATGAGCCCTACGAGGAGATCACCCTCGAGGAGGCTGCTGACTACAAGGTAAATCCGCAGGTCGGCGACATCATCGACATCGACATCCCGACCAAGTCGTTCGGCCGCATCGCTGCCCAGACCGCAAAGCAGGTCATCATTCAGGGCATCCGCGAGGCGGAGCGCGGCATGGTCATCTCCGAGTTCGAGAGCAAGGAGCACGAGATCCTGAACGCTACGGTCGCCCGCATCGACCCGCGCAGCGGCAGCGCTTATCTGGACGTTGTTTCCGGCGGCGAGAAGAGCGAGGCCATCCTTGCGGCTTCCGAGCAGGTCCGCGGCGAGACGCTCGTCGAGGGTCAGCACGTCAAGGTTTACCTCATCGAGGTTCGCCGCGGTACGCGCGGCGTGCAGGTCATCGTTTCCCGCACCCATCCGGGTCTGGTCAAGCGCCTGTTCGAGCTCGAGGTACCGGAGATCCATTCCGGCGTGGTCGAGGTCAAGTCCATCGCTCGTGAGGCAGGCAACCGCACCAAGATCGCCGTTACCTCGCACGACGAGAACGTTGATCCGATCGGCGCCTGCGTCGGTACCCGCGGCGCGCGTGTTTCCAACATCACCGCAGAGCTGAACGGCGAGAAGATCGACATCATCAAGTGGAACGAGGATATGGCAACCTTCGTATCCGCAGCGCTTGCACCGGCGGACGTTATTTCCGCTTCCATGCAGGCAGACGGCAAGTCCTGCCGCGTCATCGTTCCGGACGATCAGCTGTCCCTTGCGATCGGCAAGGAGGGTCAGAACGCCCGTCTCGCTGCCAAGCTGACCGGCTGCAAGATCGACATTGCGCCGCAGTCTCAGGCACAGGCTGAGCCGGAGGCGGAGCCGGTCGAGGAGCCGCAGACCGAGCCGCAGGCTGAATAAGCAGGCGGAGGTGCGGCAGAATATGGTACAAAAGAAGATTCCCATGCGGCAGTGCCTTGGCTGCCGTGAAATGTTCCCGAAAAGGGAGCTGATCCGCGTTGTGCGCTCGCCCGAGGGCGAGATTAAGCTCGATTTCAAGGGAAAGGCACCCGGCCGCGGCGCGTATCTGTGCGGCAGGCCGGAATGCCTCAAGAAGGCACGCAAGAGCCGCGCGATCGAGCGCGCGCTCAGCGTCACCGTGCCCGAAACGGTCTATGACCAGCTCGAGCAGCAGATGGAACAGGAGGGCGCACATGGCGAATGATCCTGTACTGAGAATGCTCGGCCTTGCACGCCGCGCAGGCAAGCTCGCCTACGGCGATGAGCTGGTGCGCGAGGTGTGCTTTGCCCACAAGGCGAGATGCGTGTTCCTCGCAGGCGACGCCGGCGCGAGCACGGCGAAAAAGGGTGCGTTCTATGCCGAGAAGGCGAATGTACCCTGCGTGCAGCTGCCCCACGGCAAGATCGAACTCGGCACGGCGGTCGGCAAGTCCGGCTGCGCGATCGTTGCTGTGACGGATATCGGACTCGCCTCGTCCGCGGTTGAAAAGCTGGCGAGCGAGCACGAGGAGTATGCGGAGACCGCAAAGCTCCTCAGCGAGAAGAATGCACGCATCCAGTCCCGCAAGGGCATCAAAAAGCAGAAGAACAAGGCGGAAACCGAGACGGAAAAGCCGGATGAACCGGAAAAACGTGGGGAAAGCCGCCCGAAACCGGCGGAGAAGCGCCCCTTCCGCAGGGCGGACGGCGAAAAGCGTCCGTACCGCAAGGACGGCGAGCGCCCCTTCCGGAAGGCAGACGGCGAAAAGCGCCCGTACCGCAAGGACGGCGAGCGCCCCTTCCGCAGGGCGGACGGCGAAAAGCGCCCGTACCGCAAGGACGGTGAGCGTCCCTTCCGCAGGGCGGACGGTGAAAAGCGCCCGTACCGCAAGGACGGCGAGCGCCCCTTCCGCAAGGCGGACGGCGAGAAACGCCCGTACCGTAAGGACGGCGAGCGCCCCTTCCGTCGCGACAGCGCACGGAAACCGCATTTTACAGGCGAAAAGCGCAGCTTCCGCAACAAAACGTAACGAACGCGCGAAAGCGCGCATTCAATAGAGCCTGCCGTGCAGGCTCATAAAAACCGGGAGCATGTATCACGGTTTTTATACAGGAAAGCGGTTCTGTGTGCCGCGAAGCGACGCGCAGAACTGCGCCAAGGCTTTGTCCGCGCTTTGCGCGGCACAGCCTATTCTCACTCGAAAGCGTGGTTTCGAGCGAAATAAATTGGAGGTATTGCCCATGGCATTAGACAATAAATACCGGGTACACGAGGTCGCAAAGGACTTCGGCGTATCCACCAGGGAGATCACGGAAATTCTGACCAAGTATCGCACCGAGCCGAAGAACCATATGCAGGTGCTCGACGATGCCGATCTGTCGGTTATTTTTGAATATATGACCCAGCATCATCAGGTCAAGAACATGGAAAGCCTGCTCGGCGCACAGCAGTCCGAGCGCAAGGAGCAGCCTGCCGCGAAGCAGGAGGAGAAGTCGGCCGAGAAGGCGCCGGAGCAGACTCCGGCTTCCTCCAAGGTCAAGCAGGTGCACCGCATCGATACGCGCGGCACCGGCGACGTAAACCTTGCAAAGTACGACGACCATGTCGATAAGCTGGTCGACGCAAAGGCGGAGCGCATGGAGTCCAAGGGCCCCAAGAAGCAGAAGCTCACCAAGAAGTCCGATCAGCGCTCCAAGCCGTTCGGCAACAAGCGCCGTCAGGAGGAGCAGGAGAAGATGCGCCGCCTGCAGCGTCAGCAGCAGATGGCAGCGCTCAAGAAGATCCCGGTCAAGGTCATGATCCCGGACGAGATCTCGGTCGGCGAGCTCGCTTCCCGCATGAAGCGCACCGCAGCGGACGTTATCAAGGGCCTCATCAAGCTCGGCGTCATGGCGTCCATTTCCGAGGTCATCGACTACGATACCGCAGCGATCGTTGCGGAGGAAATGGGCTGCAAGGTCGAGAAGGAAGTTCACGTTACCATCGAGGAGCAGCTGTTCGACGAGCACGAGGATAAGGCAGAGGAGCTTCAGCCCCGCGATCCGGTCGTTGTCGTTATGGGTCACGTTGACCACGGCAAGACCTCTCTGCTCGACGCGATCCGCAAGACCAAGGTCACCGCAGGCGAGGCCGGCGGCATTACGCAGCACATCGGCGCATACCGCGTCACGATCAACGACAAGCCGATCACCTTCCTCGACACCCCGGGCCATGCGGCGTTCACCTCCATGCGTGCACGCGGCGCACAGGTCACCGACATTGCGATCCTGGTCGTAGCAGCCGACGACGGCATCATGCCGCAGACCATCGAGGCTATCAACCATGCCAAGGCGGCAGGCGTTCCGATCATCGTTGCGGTCAACAAGATCGACAAGCCGGCGGCAAATCCGGACCGCGTGCTCCAGCAGCTGACCGAGTACGAACTCGTACCGGAGGAGTGGGGCGGCGACACCATCGTCTGCAATATCTCCGCGAAGTTCGGTCAGGGCATCGACAACCTGCTCGAAATGGTTCTGCTGACCGCAGAGATGGCTGACCTCAAGGCAAATCCGAACCGCAAGGCGCACGGCACTGTCATCGAGGCCAAGCTCGACAAGGGCCGCGGCCCGGTCGCTACCCTGCTCGTTCAGAACGGCACCCTGCACGCAGGCGATACCGTTATCGCGGGCACCTCTGTCGGCCGCGTCCGCGCGATGACCGACGACGACGGCAAGAAGATCGAGCAGGCAGGCCCGTCTGTTCCGGTCGAGATCATCGGTCTGGCTGAGGTTCCGGGCGCAGGCGACATCTTCGACGCCGTAGACGACGAGAAGATGGCGCGCGAGCTGGTCGAGCAGCGCAAGGACAAGGAGAAGGAAGAGCGCAACAAGCTGTTCCACAAGGTAACGCTCGACAACCTGTTCGATTCCATTCAGCAGGGCGAGATGAAGGAGCTGAACATCATCGTCAAGGCCGACGTACAGGGCTCGGTCGAGGCGGTTCGCTCCTCGCTCGAGAAGCTGTCGAACGATGAGGTTCGCGTCCGCGTCATCCACGGCGCTGTCGGCGCGATCAACGAATCCGACGTTATGCTCGCCGCCGCTTCGGGCGCGATCATCGTTGGCTTCAACGTTCGTCCGGACCGCACCGCGACCGACTCCGCTGCACAGCAGGGCGTTGACATGCGCATGTACCGCGTCATCTATGATGCCATCGAGGAGATGGAGCAGGCGATGAAGGGCATGCTCGAGCCGAAGTTCAAGGAAGTCGTGCTCGGTCACGCAGAGGTTCGTCAGGTATTCAAGATCACCGGCGCAGGCGCGGTAGCAGGCTGCTACGTTCAGGACGGCAAGATCCAGCGCAACGCTGAGGTCCGCGTTGTCCGCGACGGCATCGTATTCCATGAGGGTCATCTCAACACCCTCAAGCGCTTCAAGGACGACGTCAAGGAAGTCGCTGCTGCATACGAGTGCGGCATGAGCATCGAGAACTACAATGATATTAAGGAAGGCGATATCATTGAGTGCTTCGTGATGGAGGAAGTAAAACCCTGACGGGTTATATAGGGGGGACTCTGTCCCCCCTATATACGAAAAAAGTTCCGAAGAAACTTTTTTCGATACCCCCCTCGCCTTTGCACGGCAAAGGCGGCTCGGGACACGTGTCCCGAGGCAGTGGAATAAAAGTCCGGCGAAGCCGGACTTTTATGGGGAATTGAATCACGCGCTGCGGCGCGTGTGAAAATGCTTATCGCATTTTCTTTACAAGCAGATTTTAATCAATCCTCAAGAGGGAGGAAAGTTATGTCTACTCGAATTGATCGTATTTCCGAAGAAGTGATGAAGGCGCTGGCGGAGGCGCTGCGGTCGGTCAAGGACCCGCGCGTGCAGAACGCGATGGTTTCGGTCGTGCACTGCGATGTAACCAACGATCTGCGCTACGCAAAGTGCTATATCTCCGTGCTCGGCAGCGAGCAACAGGCGAAGGACGTCATGAAGGGCCTCAAGTCTGCGGCCGGATGGCTGCGCCGCGAGGTCGGCCACAAGGTCCAGCTGCGCTACGCGCCCGAGCTGGTGTTCGAGCTCGACGAGTCGATCACGCGCGGTGCGCACATCTCGGAAATGCTGCATGAACTGAAAAACGAAGGGAAGCTCGGAGGGGAGGACGAGGAATGATCGTTCACGTTGCTGAAGCGGCTGCCGCTTTGCAGGCGCATGACGATATTCTCATCCTGACCCACCGCCGTCCGGACGGCGATACCGCAGGCTGCGCCGGCGCTCTGTGCCGCGGTCTGCGTCAGATCGGCAAGCGGGCGTATATTCTGGAGAATCCGGAGATCACAAGACGTTATGCGCCGATGATTACCGACTGTTATCCTCCGAAAAATTTCAACCCTCAGTATATCGTTTCGACCGATATTGCAGAGGAAAAGCTGTTCCCCGATACGGCGGAGCAGTATAAGTGCAGGGTGGATCTGGTCATCGACCACCACGGCTCGAATGAAGGCTTCGGCGCGAAAAACCTCATCCGTGCGGATGCGGGCGCGTGCGCGGAGGTGCTGTACGATGTGCTGACGGCGCTCGGATGCAAACTGACGCGCGAGATCGCGGAGTGCATTTATGTCGGCGTTTCGACCGATACCGGCTGCTTCAAGTTCTCGAACACGACCGCGCACACCCATGCGGTCGCGGCGGCGTGCCTGACCGCCGGCATCGACGGCGGCGAGATCAACCGCGCGCTGTTCGAGACCAAGTCGCGTCCGCGCTTCGAGATGGAGCGCATCGTATTCGATACGATGGAGTTCCACGAGGACGGCGCGATCGCGGTCGCGGTGCTCTGGCGGAAGGACATCGACCGCGTCGGCGCGGATATGGACGATCTGGACTCGATCGCTTCGCTCACGCGGCAGATCGAGGGCGTGCAGATCGGCATTACGATGACCGAAAAGGCGGACGGAACCGTTCGCGTTTCCGTGCGCACGACCAAGGAAATGGATGCCTCCGCGATCTGCAAACGGGTCGGCGGCGGCGGCCATGTCCGTGCGGCAGGCGCGAGCTTCACCTGCGGCATGGACGAGGCAAAGGCCGAGATGCTGCGCGTAGCGAAGGAGCAGTTCCATGCAGCAGACTGAGCTTTCGGGTATCCTGCTGATGGACAAGCCGCAGGGCATCACCTCGCATGATGTGGTGGCCAAGCTGCGCGGCATCCTGCACACGAGGAAAATCGGTCACGGCGGCACGCTCGATCCGCTCGCGACCGGCGTTCTGCCGGTGTTCATCGGCGGCGCGACCAAGGCGGCGGATTTCGCCGCAGCGCAGGACAAGGAGTACGTCGCGGGCTTTACGCTCGGCTACTGCACGGATACGCAGGATGTGACCGGCGAGATCGTGCAGACCGGCGACCGGATCGCGGCGGAATATGCGGTGAAGCGTGCGGTGCGCGGCTTTGTCGGACCGCAGCAGCAGATCCCGCCGATGTACTCCGCGGTAAAGGTCAACGGCCAGAAGCTGTACGACCTTGCACGCAAGGGCAGGGAGGTCGAACGCCCGGCGCGCGACATCATCGTGCATGAAATGGAGCTGCTGGACTTCGACGAGAACGCCCAGAAGGGCACGCTGCGCTGTGTAGTCAGCAAGGGCACCTATGTGCGCACGCTCGTGAACGACCTCGGTGAAAAGCTCGGCACGCTCGCCGTGCTGCACAGTCTGGTGCGCACGCGCTCGGGCGCGTATCCGCTCGACCGCTGCCGCAGCTTCGAGGACTGCGAGCGGGCGATGGCCGACGGCACGATGCAGCAGCTCCTGCTGCCGACCGACAGCCTGTTCACCGACTGTCCGGCCGTCGCGCTCACCGCTGAGGGCGCGGAGCGCATCGCGCGCGGCGCAGTCGTCTTTCCGCGGCAGACAGACAGCCTGCCCGAAACCGCAGGCACGCTGTGCCGTGTGTACCATGAGGGACGCTTCCTCATGCTCGGTCAGGTCCGCGAGCTCGACAAGGGCGGTCTGGGTCTGTTTGTCTATAAAAACTTTCGATAATTTCAGGGGGATAGCCCGATGATAGAAGTTACAAAACCCCGTGCGATCGCGCTCGGATATTTTGACGGCGTGCATCTGGGTCATCGTGCGCTCATGCAGAAGGCGGTCGAGCGCGCGAAGCAGATCGGCGGCACGAGCGCCGTGTTCACGTTTGACGTGCATCCGGACTCGGTCGTCATGGGTCGTCAGGTGCCGCTGCTGACCGCGAACGCCTACCGCCGCGAGGAGATCAAGCAGCTCGGCGGCGTGGACGAGGTGATCTTCGGCCATTTTGATGAGCGGATGCAGCATATGGACTGGCGCGATTTCATTCACAAACTGCTCATCGGGCAGTTCCATGCCGGCTGGATCATCTCCGGCCGCAACAACCGCTTTGGCTACAAGGGTCAGGGCAACGCCGAAGGCATGGCGGTCGAGTGCGAGAAGGCCGGTATCGGCTACGACTGCATCGAGGACGTCAAGGTAGACGGCATCGTCGTCTCCTCGACCTATATCCGCCAGCTGATCGCGCAGGGCGACATGGAGGGCGCGGCGAAGTTCCTCGGCCATCCGTACACCGTGACGGGTATCGTGGAGCATGGCCGCCGCGTCGGCACGAGCGTGCTCGGCGTACCGACGGTCAATCTGCGCCTGCCGGCTGAAATGGCGCTGCCGCCCTACGGCGTGTACGCGACGCGCGTGCTCGTGGACGGAAAAAGCTATATCGCCGCGACCAATATCGGCGTCAAGCCGACGTTTCTGGACGGCGGCGCGCCGACCATCGAGCCGCATCTGCTCGACTTTTCGGGCGACCTGTACGGCAGGATGATCCATGTCGAGCTGCATAAGTTCCTGCGCCCGGAGATGCAGTTTGAGTCGGTCGAGGCGCTCAAGAACGCCATCGACGAAAATGTCCGCCAGACGCGCGAGCTTTTCGCCGAGAGATAAGGCAAAGCAAAGAAAAAGAGTAAGAGAAAAAGGCACGCCGACGGCGTGCCTTTTTTGCGCCCTTCGGGCGCAATCTCCTGCCGCATTTTGCCTTCGGCAAAACAGGCAGGACAGGCGCTCCGCAGAGCGC
>ERZ1034952.2423-NODE-2423-length-13791-cov-4.624490_pt1 | contig 13791 bp, 6 predicted proteins | sample MGYA00520625_ERZ1034952 | MGnify/ENA primary metagenome ERZ1034952 (study PRJEB33766, sample SAMN09781773) | gut metagenome | biome: gut microbiome | host: Homo sapiens | place: Madagascar | study: EMG produced TPA metagenomics assembly of the PRJNA485056 data... | reverse complement strand
ATTATATATTCAACTATACAGTAGACTTTTCCAGTAGCCAAAAGGATGCAGCAAGTCCATTTTCTGATATTATTCCGGAAGGATTTGAATTTTGTGAAAATTCAAATTGGGATGGAGTACAGATGGCATGGCAATCTGGTTCCACAATTGATCAATATTCACCATTGACCGGAGATCCAGGAAATATTGCTAAACATTTCGATGGATATTATGAACATCCAGTTTTCGTATGGCCGACATATGGTATAAATAGTGCAAAAGTTGCTTCTGATTTGAACACAATTTGGAGCCAATTTGGAAAAGGAGAATGGTATTATTATGACAGAGCAAATGACAGAGTATATTTTAATAAGCCTGATTTGTGGGCAAAAATGTATATCTGTTATTCCATTAAAATTAAATGTGCAGATTTAGAGGCAAAGATTGCGAATGGAAATTATGAGATTCTCAATCAAGTAATCAAACATGAAAAAGATGGTGCAGAAACGGCTCAGAAAGATTCAGCTTCTGTTATCATCAAAAACCAGACCCCGACCGACCTCATCACAAAGACCTATCAGTCAGCCGCTCTTCCGGGTTATATCTCTTATACCTTGGATATTAACCCGCAGGGCAAGACCCTTTCCAGCGGCGATACCATCGACATCGAAGACCTTTTCAAAACCGTTAGCTATTATGACAGCGACTGGAATGGTGGCGAAACGACAAATGGTACGAATCTGGTCGATGTCCTGATGCGAAACATCAATATTTACAAGATTGATGCAAACGGCGACAAACAGCGGCTCTCTGCCAGTGAGTATACCCTGCAGTTCGATTGCAGCGAAAATGGTGTGCAGAGTGATGGCGAAAAGGGTGCAGCTCTTCTGAAACTGACGGTTCCGGATGCAACCCATTTGCAGGTGACTTATTCCTATAAAATCATCGCCAACAAGAATACACCATCTGTCATTCATGGCTGCAAAGTCAGAAAAAATGGCCGCTATGTGCCAATGGAGAGCGGTCTTGTTCCGCCAGCAGGCGATAAGATTACCTTCTCCAACACGGCAAAGCTGAAAGCAGACAGTGCCTCCGGAGAATCTTCTCATAACAATCAGGAATATACCGTATTCCAGTCTGGCGGTACGATTTCTACCAACCCGATTCCAAAGGTTTATAAAATCAATACCGGCGACTATACCATTAAGTCTTTGAACGCAAGCTTCTTGCTGGCAAAGTATGAATCTGGAAACTGGTATTATGCATCGAATGTGAATGCAGATGGAGCGATTACTTGGGGCAATCATTCTTTCAGTGGCAAAACTGTCCCTGCAACAGATGCATATGTCATCAAAGTGGAAGGAACACAGCCGAAAATCAGCTTGGAACAAAATGTGCTCTATAAGCTGGTGGAAATTTCTGTTCCAAGTGGCTATGAGGGTTCTAATCTGAACTTGCCAGCTGGTACGGATTTCAGAGCGTTGATCACAAGCTATCTGAACAGCAATCTGACAAAGTACGGAGATCAGGATTATACAACATTCCTGAACAACTATAATCCGAATCATTACTTCTCCTTTAACAGCAATGTCAGCGGAAACAATATTCCACATGATGTGAGCCAAAGCGAGATTCAACAGATTAAGTCGGGCGACGACCTTAATATCCCGAATAGTGAATTGATTGACATTGGTGTGCAGAAGCAGTGGGTAAATAGTACCAATACAATTCCAGAAAATGCTTCAATTACAGTAGAACTGTACTGGTCATATGAAAAGAGTACCAGCGGCATTCCAGCCAGTGCAACACTGGCAACTGCAGCAGATTTGGGTATTCTGGACAGCAGCTTTAACGCAACAAAGACTTTGACAGGTGAAACGAATGCGAATGTTTGGACAGATTTGCCGAACGGAAAAGCTGGCAAGCCGATTTACTACTATGTAAAGGAAACAGCTTATACTTATGGCGGTAACACGTATACCTTGCAGGAAGATGGCAGCTATAAAGATGGTTCTGATCTCGGCGGATATTTGCCGATTTATCAGAACAATGCAGCCAATGGAGATGCAACGGTTCAGATTCAGAACACACAGCGTCTGATGCTGAAAAAGGTGTGGAAAGACATCAACAATCAGGATATGAAGCCACTGTTGAGTTCTGTTGATGTTACAGTTTACGGTGTTAAAGTAGATTCTGCTGGCAATGAAACCAAAGAAGCATTGTTTACAAATCCAGTTACACTGGGCGATACGAACAGCTGGCAGCTGGATATTACAAGCTTGATTGGCAATAAAGATTTGAGTGTTTACAAGCGGTTTGAGGTAACAGAAACAGGCGTGGATACCAGCAATATGGTTATCAGCTGCGTATTTAACTTAAACCAGAATACCGGTGATATTATTGTTACCAACAAGAGCACACAGCCAACCGATGCTTCTGTAACGGTTCAGAAAGCTTGGAGCGATGGCGAAAATCTGCACGATGCAGATACAGTATCGGTAGATTTGTATCAGTCTACGACTGCTCTGCCGAGTGGTACAACATTCAGCTTGGATTGGTTGAATAAAAACGCAATAAAGCTGGCTGACAAGACTGTAACGCTGAACAAGGATAACGACTGGAGTTATACTTGGGCGGAACTGCCGCTGAAAAATGATAGCGATCAACCATATTATTATTATGTATGGGAAGATACCGCAAACAGTACGATTGCAAACAAGGATAAATATACGGTATCTTACACGAAATCCAGCAACAGCACGGCCTACAAGACCAATTACACCATCACCAACAGCAGAAGTGCGATTACAGTACAGAAGCAGTGGTATGATGAAGATGGAAATCTGATTACCAATCTGTATGATGAAGATGGAAATCTGATCGTAAATAATATGGCAAATTTGCAGGAAATCACGCTGAAGGTGTATAAAAAGACTGGAACAGTTCCAACAGATCCAATTGGCATTGTTGCCTTTGGGGACTCCATCACAGATGGATATGGAGAATGTTCCAGAAATGACAAGTGTTATCCAAGTCAACTGACGACCATGCTTACAGCAGCTGGTTTCAAATTAAAGAACAATGCAGTGGATAATCAGGGTCAAAGTACACAGCAGATTGGTAATGCTGGAGATGGATTCCATTCTCGTGTTGGAAATATTCCAGCTGATACTAAGGTTGTATGCTTATTGGGCGGTACGAACGATATTCATCAAAGTGGCAGTTCTGTAAGGGGCAATCCGCAAGGAGTTTTTGAACGTCTGCAAGCACTGATTAGCGAAATTAAAACGCAAGCACCAAGTGCAACGATTTTTGTAGGCAGCATTCCGCATTTTGACTTCTACAAAGATGGAACATTAACAACAGGCGGAGGTTGGTGGAATTGGCTCTCAGGTTATGCAGATAAAGACGGTGCAATTCCAAATGGTCTTATTGATCAGTATAATGCAAAAATCAAAGCATATGCAGAAACAACAGCCGGCGTTTACTTTGTGGATGTATGCAGCGTGGTAACAGATGATGATATTCGTGCGGATGGTTGTCATCCAAATGAAGCCGGTTACACGAAAATTGCAACCGCTTATGCCAACGCAATTCAGGACTACTACACCAACAAGGAATATCTTAAAAAAGATAATAGTCAGGATGATTTGGAGATTAAGCTGAACAACAGCAACAACTGGACTGCTGCAATCGATGTTCCGGCTGGTGATAATACCTATTGTGTAGAAGAAGTGAATGTTCCAGATGGCTGGGATGTCACCTATGAAAACAACGCACAGCAGGCAAACAGTACCACACCAATTTTGGTGAAGAACCAGAAGCAGCCGACTGACATCGATCTTACAGTAGAAAAGACTTGGGCGAAAGATGATGCATCTAATCGACCAGACAGCATTTCGCTGACTTTGCTGCGAAGCAATCGCAAGAAACAGGATAATTCTGATGCTGCAAACACAAGTGAATGGTTCTGGGAAGAACTGAGAATTCCAACACCAACACCGACAAAGAATGGCAACCAGTGGACGTTTGCCTATACAGGACTTCCGGCAAGCGATGCTTTTGGAAATGCTTACTATTACAAGGTACAGGAAGCAGCGGTCAGCGGCTATACCGTTTCTTATGGTCTTAATGGAGCTGGAGAAGAAAACGGCGTGACTGCAACAGCTGGCGAAACTGCAACCTTGCATGTAACCAATACCCGTGCGATTACATTGCAGATTGAAAAGCAGTGGTCGGATGGTGCGGATAATCACGCAATGGATAAAGTTCAGGTGAGAATCTATCGTTCAACCGATCAAACAAAAATTCCAAATGCAAATCTGACCTTGCAGGTGACACCGGAAACGGTTTCTGTTGGTGTCAACGGAACGGCAACGGTTACTGCAAACAAAAAGATTACTGTAAAGGAAATCGCAAATGACACAATTGCAAATGCAACTATTTCTGAAGACGGAAAAACCTTGACCATTACTGGTGAAGGAGCAGGCGAAACCACGATTACAGTTACCGATGGAACGATGGAAAAGCAGATTTTTGTTACTGTATCGGTAGAACCAACTTTGATTCTGGCTATTGAGCCGACAAGCATTCAAGTTGGAAAAACTGCAACTCTGACACCAAGTATGAGTGATGGAAGCGATTGTAGCGGTGTTACTTATTCGATTACAGCAGGTACTGATTTTGTTTCAATTAGCGGTAATACAGTTACTGGTTCGAAAGCCGGAACAGCAACTATTGTTGCAGAGCGAAACGGCAAAACATCAAATCCTGTTACCATTACCGTTACAGAACCACCGCTGAACTTGAATCCAGAAAGTGTGACTGTTTCTGTTGGCGATATGGCTACGATTCAGGCAAACCGGACTGTGACAATTTTACAAGATTCAAATGCCAGCATTGCAACCGTTTCTGTAAGTGGAAAAAACATTACTGTAACAGGTGTTGCAGCGGGTTCGACTTCTTTCAAGGTAGAGGATTCGTACGGACAGGAAAAGACGGTTTCGGTTACTGTTAACCCGCAGCAAGTGGCGAATGGAAAAGTGCTGACAAGTGGGCAATCTTATGAGTTTAATGTTCCAGCAGACTATCAGAATAACATCCAAAAAGTAGAGATTTCATTTAAGGATTATTCTGGAGAGTATTATGGTGATGGTGGCATGGAGATTCATTTTGATGACATGTATGCAGGATGGATTGGAATGTCAGGTGCTTCTAATGTAAGAGAAGTATTATTTTCAAGTTTAACAGACTTTGCTAACAGTAGCAATGGCGGAACGGCTATCTGGACGGCAAAAGGTGCGTCTGGAAGTAGTGTTAAGAAAATAAAAGTTACTTTAAAGAGCAAAGCAACGACTTGCACCATCACACAAATCAAAATCACAAAGACAGACGGAACAGCTTATACTGTCACTGATTTTGGTGGAGGAACTACGCCAACCACGACTACAACCACAACCACAACTACAACCACAACTACAACCACAACTACCACTACTGCGAAGGATAAAGTATTTACAATTCCTGGCGTATCTGCTGGTAAAACCATTACAGTTACCGTAAAAGGTACAGCAGGCACTACCATCAATGGTTGCTTTGGATACAATGATAATGGAAGCGATCATCCCACAACACCAACTTGGTATCAATGGGAATTTGGTAATCAAACAATCAATTCAGATGGCACATTGACCTTGACGCATACTGTTCGAAATACCTATACGGATGGAGATGTCTTCTTCAAGGTATGGCACAACAATTCAGCGGTGTCGGATATTACCTACACAATTAGTGACAGCAGTTCCGGCGGCGGAGAATCGGGTGGCGGTTCTGGTGGCAGTGAATCCGGTGAAACAAGAACAGTGACACTCAAAAAGGATACATCTACTGAGATTTGGTTCAAGAAGGATCATAGTGATGTTGCAATTAGCAGCATTACAATTGATGCTAAGGGATTGACTGGCTCTTCTAATTTAGGTGTTAATTTTGGAATTGGAAACGACCAATATGCAGCAAGTTTTTATATTGGTAATTATGGAAGTTTAAGTATTAACCAAGTTGGGCAGCATTGTAAAGTTTCATTAAGCGGAACTGTGTTTACTATTGATAACTTTGAATGTAATTTGGATCGAATTATATTTCAAAGCAATGCACACTCTTTATCCGGCGATGTTGCAATAACTGTCAATTATGCCACCTCCCCCCAATCCCTCTCAGCCCCACGCAGAGCCGTTGCAGCAGCGGCTGTCATCGAATCGGAACAGTTGCTCTCTGCCGCCAACGAAACCGCTGGCGTTCAGACACAGGCTCTCGAAAACACCATTGACGCAAGCGAAGTTTCCGATAGCGACTGGGCAAGCGGTCTGCTGCTCGAAATCGAAGCAACTGACCACTGGCAGGGCAGCGTGACGAATCTTCCGGTTACCGACAGCAACGGCAACACCTACTACTATTGGGCGGTGGAAGAACCTGTCACGGGCTATACGCCAAGCTATCTGTTCCAGGATGCTGACGGCTCGCAGAGCAACGCCATCAAGGCAGATGTACAGGTGGACGGCACAGACATCATCATCCTGAACACCAAGCAGGATACCTCCTACACCCTCCCCAGCACCGGCGGAACGGGCGTGACCCGCTATTATCTCATCGGCTTGCTGCTGATGGGTGGCAGCGGACTGGTAGTTTGTTATCAATTTCGGCGGAAACGCCATGGAAATTGTACAAAATAAACAAAATTAGAGTTCTTTTGTTGACATTTTTGGAAAAAGTTTCAGAACTCCTTGACAAATGCATAGACTTGTGTTACAATAACATCAAGAAGTTCTGAATAAACAGAGAACCATGTACGGAACGGAAAACATACCGTCGTAACAAAAAATTAAAATGTGACTGGCAACTGAAACAAAGCCGGCACAGAAAAGAAGGAGCGTTTATTATGAAAAACACAAAAAGAGCAAGAAGAGCCGCAGCGTTCGCCGCAGCCGTAGTGATGGCAGCTTGTGCAGCGATTCCGATGGGTAGTTCGTTCTCTGCAAGTGCAGCTGGGAATAACACCATTACAATTACCGCTGTAGATGGTGCAGCTATTACGCATAATTATGAAGCATATCAGGTTTTCAAAGGACAGTATGCAGCTGGTTCGCTTGGTAATATTGATTGGGGTACTGGTGTAGATGGAACTGCTATTTTGAATGAGTTGAAAAGTGCAGCAGCACCTTTAGATGTATTCAATGGTGCAAAAGATGCAAAGGATGTAGCAGAAAAGTTGGCTGCTGGTGTTACAAAGGCAGACGATGATACATTGGCAGTCGCTTTTGCAGCAGTTGTTGGAAAGCATTTAACAAGTGTTAAGAGTGGTACATATGCGAGTGGAGCAATTACTGGATTGGATGATGGTTATTATTTGATTCAGGATGCTTCTGATTCTCCATCTGGTACTGGAGAAACTAACAGCGGTGCAAAGACACGGTTTATTTTGAAGGTTGCTGGTGACGAAAATGCTACAGTAACTGCGAAAAGTTCCGCTCCTTCTGTTGTAAAGAAGGTAAAAGAAAATACAGATGTATCTGATTATGTGTATACAGATGCTACTGGTCAAAAGACGGATGCTGACTATAATGATGTAGCTGACTATAATATTGGTGACGCTGTTCCATTTAAGTTGTATGGTACAATGCCATCTACAATTGAAGATTATTCCAAGTACAAGTATGTGTTCCATGATACGCTTGGCACACAGTTTGACGCTCCGACTGCTGGAGATGTAACAGTAAAGATTGACGGCACAACTGCTGCTGGTGCGGATGTCAATGTTGAAGGACAAAAAATTACAGTAACATTTAATAATATTAAGGATGGCAACACAATAGCTAAGGACAGTGTTGTAACAGTAGAATACACTGCTGTTTTAAATAGTACAGCTGAAATCGGTTTAAATGGTCAGGAGAATGAAGTATACTTGACCTATTCTAATAATCCAAACTGGACTGGTGAGGGTACACCAGAAGATAGTGGCAAAACACCAGAAGATAAGGTTATCGTATTCACCTATGAACTGGATGTAACCAAGTATTTGGGCGACGAACATACAAAGGCAAATGCTGAAGACGGAACAAAGGCAGGATTTAAGCTCGGCAATGCAAATGGTACTAAGTGGGCAACTGTTGACGAAAATTTAAGAATTACTGGTTGGGTTGATGATGTTGCAGCTGCTACTGAAGTAACAACTGATGCAACTGGTATTTTCAAGTTCATTGGTTTGGATGATGGCACATATACCTTAAGAGAAACAACGACTCCGACTGGTTACAATACCATGGCTGATTTGAATTTGACAATTGACGCAACAACCTCAAATGTTCAGGATTGGAATTTTGGTGCAGAAAATGCTGCTAAATCTGCTTTATCAGCAATTAAGCTGACAATGAATAATAAGGAGACTACTGGTGATGTTACGGAAGGTAAGGTAGAAGGTTCTATCATTAACCAGAAGGGTTCTTCTCTCCCGTCCACCGGTGGTATCGGTACAACGATGTTCTACGTTGGCGGCGGTGTGCTGGTTGCAGGTGCTGGCGTGCTTCTCATCACCAAGAAGCGGGCAAAGAAAGACGCTGAATAAACCACGATCCGGAACGTCCGGTTTTCAAAAATCCTAAATTCACAGTCTGCCGGCGGGTGTATGCCTGTCGGCAGGCATTAGGGAGTGCCTCATGAGAAAGAAAAAAACAGGTGTTATTTCAACCATTTTTTTGATTTTGATTTTGCTGGTGGGGCTCTCCGTAATGCTGTATCCAACCATCAGCGACTGGTGGAATTCCAAAGTACAAACCCGTGCCATTGCAAGCTATAGCCAGGCGGTCGAGGAACTGGACGACGGCGAAGCGGAACTGCTGCTCCAGCAGGCAAAGGACTACAACAAAGACCTTTACAACCTGCCCGCCCCGTTCACCAACTGCGACCAGCTTTCTGCGTATGATTCGCTCTTGAATATCTCCGGAACGGGAATCATGGGCTATATTACCATTCCTGTCATCCATGTGGAGTTGCCGATTTACCACGGCACGAGCGAAGAAGTGTTGAATATTGCAGCCGGACATTTAAAGGGGTCGTCCCTGCCGGTCGGCGGAGCAAATACCCATTCTGTCATTTCCGCCCATCGTGGCTTGCCCTCGGCGAAGCTGTTCACCGATATCGACCAGCTGGTCGTGGGGGATACGTTCACGATTACGGTTTTGGATCAGGTTCTGACCTATCAGGTCGAACAAATCCGAATCATCCTGCCGGAGGAGATTGAAAATCTCTATATTGAGCCGGAACAGGACATGGTAACGCTGATGACTTGTACACCTTATGGAGTCAATACCCATCGGTTATTGATTCGTTCCAAGCGAATTGATACAAAATACCAATCTCACGCTACGGTTGCTGCCGATGCGGTACAGTTAGATCCCATGCTGGTTGTGCCATGTTTATCTGCACCGCTGTTGTTGGGATTATTTATTTTCTGGGGCGTGAGCGGAAAGCGAAACAAGCGGCATTTTCCACATGAAGACCCGCTGTCCCTGTTTTCCGAAGAACCGCCGAAAAAGAAGAAAAAGTAGGGAGGAACTGCGAATGATACAGCGAAGATGGTTTGCTCGTTTGCGTTATGGTGCAGCGGCATTGTTATTTTTTCTCTGTTTTTGGCTGACACCCATGCAAACAGAAGCTGCTACAGACGGAATGCTGACGATTATCTGTAAAGACGGCGATACCATTCTTCCCAATCTGACGTGGAAGCTCTATCGAGTCGGCAGCTATAGTTCCAGCGGAGAATTGCTTTTAGAGGGCGATTTTGCAGATTACCCCGTTAACGGAAAGCTGACCACCACCGCCGAAGTGCAGGATGCAGCGGATACACTGGCGAATTTAACGGTAGTGGATGCGATTGCACCGCTTTCGACTGGAAAAACAGACCAGAGCGGAGCAGTGACGTTTGCCCCGCTGGAAACTGGAGCATATCTGATTACTGGAAAGCCGGTTGTCGTTGGAAATAAGCGATATATTCCAGCACCAGCTCTGTTATATCTGACAGAAGGATCCGACAGCGATACATTTCAATGGAATATTTACCCGAAATTTACCGTGAAGCCGTTTACGACTTCTTCTGAAGTAAAATATACCGTCAGCAAGGTTTGGCTGCATGATGAAGGCATGACCATGAATCGTCCGGAAGATTTGGTGATTCAGCTGTATTGCGATGATGTCATGCGGGAAGAAGTTACGCTGAATGAAGCAAATGAGTGGTCGTATTCCTGGGAAGGAAATTCTCTGGAAGAATGGCACGTCAAGGAACTTGTCGTTCCGGAGAATTATTTGGTGGTCTATAAGCAGAATGATACACAGTTTTTGATTTTCAACTCTCACAATCAGACGGGTTCTCAGGAACTGACAACCGCACCCATTACAACCACCACAACGACTGAAACCACAACCGTCACAACGGAAACCATACTTTCTGAAACAGAAACGACAACATCAGAAACGACGACCTCTGTTGGAAGTTCGATTTCTGGCGGTACAGCAATTGTTTCTACAACAGAAACCGGAACAGCAACCACAACATCCGGCAGTGGTACAACATCAACCGGAAGTAGTGGCTCTACAACCAGTGGTTCTGGAATGGGAACAACGGTTACGACTACAAAGCCGACTTTGCCGGCAACGGGGCAGCTTTGGTGGCCAGTTCCATGCTTGGCAGCAGGCGGATTGGTGTTGCTGGGTGTTGGTTGGCGAATGGATAAAAAAGAGGACTAATGCATGAAACGATGGAAAGCAGGACATTTTGTAATGCTGGCGGGGGCAGTGCTGCTGATAGCAGCACTGTCCCTTGTTCTTTGGAATTGGCATGAAAGCAATCAGGGCGGAGAATCTGCCAAAAAAATACGGGATACCCTTCATTCTGCCTTAGAAGAAGAGGAGCAAAACGGCAATGGTTTCCCGATTGCCACAACAATTGTTTCTATTCCCGAAAAGCAGACAACAACAGATACACAATCTGTTGTGGGAACTGTTCCGAAACAGGATTCTGAATCAGGAAGTGTTTCCGGCGTGGAAACATCCCGTCCGCAGATTGCGGATGCATGGGATGCCTATCAGACGACAACCGGAACAAATCCTGCCAAAGAACAAGAAATATGGGCGGAAATTGATAGCGATTGGTATATCGGCATTCTGACGATTCCAACCTTACAGGTGGAAGTTCCGATTTTTTCGGAATATGTATTCGACCAGTTGCCCTATACGCCGTGTCGGTATGCTGGCAGCTATCTGACCGATAATATGATTGTTGCAGCTCATAACTATGATTCTCACTTTGGACGAATCCGAAAGCTGGACAGCGGCGACCGGATTGACTTCACGGATGTAACCGGAACGGTCTATCATTATCAGGTCATACAGACGGAAATATTACCGGATACCGCTGTGGAAGAGATGGAGCAGGGAAACTGGGATTTGACGCTATTTACCTGTACGCTCAGCGGAACGCAGCGTGTAACAGTTCGTTGCGAGCGGATTTCCTGAATGATTTCCGGTGAATCAAGATGCTTTTTGATGCCATTCTATCTGTGGATAAGAGTGGCATTTTTTATTTTCTAAAATGTTAATTTTTCGGGTTGCATTGTGTTTTCATTGAAAATATGGTATAATATTTCTTTACAAACGAAAAATTGGGGGCATTGTTTTCGGGGAAATTGAAAGGAGCATGATGATGCAATCAACTTGGTTAGACAAATTAGAACGAAAATTCAGAAAGTTTTCCATTCCCAACCTGATGAACTTGATTTTGGTCGGAATGGCAGTGGTATTTCTGTCGGATATTTTTTTGAGTGTCCAGTATGGAACAACGCTTTCCAGCTACCTTTATTTTAGCCGCAGTGCAATTTTTCACGGGGAAGTTTGGAGAATTTTGTCGTTTCTCTTTATTCCCATCAATTCTAGTCCGATTTGGATTCTCTTTTCCATGTATTTCTATTGGCTGATTGGGTCTGGTTTGGAACGGGAATGGGGAAGTTTTCGGTTCAACGTCTTTTATCTTTGCGGAGCAATTGGAACGATTCTTTCCGGCTTGATTACGGGCTATGTGGGCAACACCTATTTGAATTTTTCGCTGTTTCTGGCGTTTGCCCTGCTGTATCCAGATTTTCAGGTGATGTTGTTCTTTGTATTGCCGGTGAAAATGAAATGGCTGGCGTGGCTGGATGTGGCGTTTTTAGTATTGGAATTTCTGCGGAGCAGCTGGTCGGGAAAGCTGGCAATTCTCTTTGCCCTTGCCAATATTCTGTTGTTCTTCGGGAAAGATTTCTGGCAGTTTATCCAGAATCAGATTCGGCGGTATCAGTACCGAAAAAAGATGAAGTAAGTTCAGCGAAAAGAGGCGAATCGCAGTGAAACAGTGGCAACAAAAAGTATTTGGGATCGTTTTATTTATTGCAGCCATTTTTTTGATTTTAGCGAATTTTGAAGAATCATCCTATGCATTTTCGTTTTTGTTTGAATTGATTCAGCCGGTCATTGTAGCAGGTGTTCTGGCATTCTTTTTACATATTCCGATGAATGGCTTCCGGAATTTCCTGCAAAAACATGCCAAACGTCCCCACAAGGAACGATTTTGGAATACCATTAGTCTGGTGTTGACATTGCTTTCAGTTTGTATTGTACTGGCAGCGGTTTGTATGCTGATGATTCCGGCATTGATTCAATCCATCATGGATATTTACAACAAAGTGCAGCATAACTTGCCGATTTGGCTGAATCAGCTGGCAGCGTATGGCATTGATACGGCGATGTTGGAAGAATGGCTGAAAAATGCAGAACAAGGGCAGCTGCTGCAAAAGCTGATTGTCGGCGTTGGAAACTGGGTACCAACCATTTTCTCTGCGGCAGCATCTACCGCAAGTGTTGTGGTGGATGGTGTGGTTGGCTTTATTCTGGCAATTTATCTCTTGATGGAACGGCATACCATCGGCAGACAACTGAACAAGTTACTGGAAGCCAACTTGCAGCATACCACTTGCCAGAAAATTCGAGATACGGGAAATTTAATCTGTCAGATTTTCCGGAGTTTTCTGTGCGGGCAGTGTTTAGAAGCAGTCATTCTGGGAACATTGATGTTCATCGCCTTTGCAATCTGCGGAATTTCTTATGCGGGGCTGATTGGCGTTTTGACGGCAGTTTGTTCGTTTATTCCCTTTGTGGGGGCATTCTTGGCATGCTGCACCGGAGCACTGCTGAACCTGATGATTGACCCGTGGAAAGCATTGCTTTGTATTTTGGTTTATCTAGTGGTACAGTTTATCGAAGGACATTTTATTTACCCGAAAGTGGTCGGCAATTCCGTCGGCTTGTCCTCGTTCTGGGTTCTGGTTGCCGTTTTGGTGGGGCAGAATTTATTCGGGGTGTTCGGAATGATTTTGTTTATTCCGTTAACTTCCGTCGTCTATACACTTCTGAAAAATGATACCAATCGAAAGCTAAAGAAAAGGGCAGAATTGGCACAGGAAACAGTCGGAACGGATTCCGAACCGCATCAAACAGAATAGCATTTGAAACCGCTTTTCCCTTATCGGGAGAGGCGGTTTTCTGTTGAGCAGGTGCGAAGCACAAATAAAAAGTTTTTCGGTGCAGCAGTTTTTCAAAAATGTTGGCAAGGTGTGGGCGAGCAGCCCACATTTGCGGAGCAAATGAAACTGCACAATGAAGAAAAACAAAAATCAAAGAGAGAATCGAAAGAATCGCAATTGCCGTTTGAATCAGGAGGTTGTAATGAGATAC
>ERZ1034952.2420-NODE-2420-length-13803-cov-10.276913_pt1 | contig 13803 bp, 4 predicted proteins | sample MGYA00520625_ERZ1034952 | MGnify/ENA primary metagenome ERZ1034952 (study PRJEB33766, sample SAMN09781773) | gut metagenome | biome: gut microbiome | host: Homo sapiens | place: Madagascar | study: EMG produced TPA metagenomics assembly of the PRJNA485056 data... | reverse complement strand
CACCGCCGTTATCTTGCGTGCTTTCTTTGTAAAAAATTATATTGCGGTTTTGGGCTGGGAATATTTATTTATGATGTTAGCAACAATGTTCTTTTCCGACAATGGAAGTGTTGCCATAATGCGATACAGTAAGGCTTCTTCATCACAAGACAGATAAAGAAACATACTATTGCGATAATCATCCATTAAAAATACGCCGCCGTTTACTCCGCCTTTCGTATATATAGGTGCATAACGACTTAGAAACATAATGTCGTTGTAAGCTGTTTTTCGACAGACCGAATAATTTTTAGCCAATTCAACAATGCTGCTTTTTCTCTGTTTTGTGAGAAAGAAAAGCATTTCTATCCGTCGTTCAAAAGCAGTTATTTTATCTTTCAAAGCCGTTGCACCTCCTTTCAACATCCATTATAGAGGTTAACCTTGCAAGTTTTTTACACCTTTCAAAAAATACTTTCATAATTTCGCTCCTTTGTGTAAATTTTGTTAGATTTGCACAAAGGTGTTAGGCGGAGCTCGGCTATGTTTAACAAGGCATAGAAAATAAAAACAGCCAAACTCGCCCGTTTGAGAAACACGGGTAAATCTGGCTGTACGGTGTGTTTGTCTGCGTATGCGTCCGTGATAGTCGTCAGAATTATCAGATGACGATGTTAGCGATCTGCGTTTTGAAGATTTTCTTTTCCGGATATATACCAAACAGTTGCATTTCATAGTGCATCGCTCCAACCGCACGGCATATCCGCAAAAATTTAACGAATATGTCTATGTGGACAGATATGCCACGCCAAATTTATAATTGTAAAAACATATAGACACAACATTGCCACATCGACTTCGTTTATCATCTTTTTCACCTCCATACAACAACACCCCCGTTTGAAATTTCAAACGGGGGTGTATCGTCAAGCGTTCCCGCTTGGCTGATTTAATTTGTTTTTTATTTGGTTTCTTTCAAGGAAAACGTTCCTAACATTTCCTCGATTTTAGCGTCTGTCTTTGCCTCGGTTCCGACAAAGCTTCCGATTTCGACAATCATCGAACCGCTGCCTACGGGTATTACATAAAACGCTTGAATTTGCTTTATACCGTTTACATCTTTCTCAATATAAACACTCTGCGTTTTAATGCTGTCAGCGCCGAAATATGCCTCTGTTGCTTTGACATCATCACGTCCGCTTTGCAAAATCAGACCGTCAACAGCTGTTTTAACATCAAAGTCCGTATAAGGCTGAACCGTAATGTAAATCGGAGCATCTGTCTTTTCATTTGAGTTAAAAACAAATGTGTCGTGGTCACCGCTGTCATCAAGCGTAAATGCCGTTGGATTGTAGGTCATGGAATAGCCAAGGCGGCTTGTGTACTTGTTTTCTGTGAGTCTTTGCAATATTGCGGCGGTTTCGGCTCTTGTTGCACTGTTCTTGGGATCAAACATATTATTATCCTTGCCCTGCATAAGACCTTTAAGTTTGCAATACATAACAGCTTCTGCTGCCCAATCGGAAATTTCCTCAAGGTCGGCATAGTCAAGTTTAATTGCCCAATTATCCGTTGGTGCAATATTTTTATACTTGGCATATCTGAATATTATTGCCGCCATCTGCTCACGGGTAATATTATCGTTGGGAGCAAACTCGTTGTCGGTGATACCGTTGACAATTCCGTTTTTGCGTGCCCAATATACAGCATCTGTATACCAGCTTTCCGAATCCACATCTTCAAACGGGTAACCTAATATCTCGCTTGACATATCCGGCTCATTTTCCATTCTGTAAAGAACAGTTACAAACATTGCTCTTGTAAGCTGTGACTCCGGTGCAAATTCATTATCGCTGATACCAAGCATCAAGCCGTTTTCAAATGCGTATTTTACCGCATCATAATACCACGCATTTTCCGAAACGTCTGCAAACTGCTTATCCTTGACCGGATTCTCCGGTTTTACAGGGTCAGGTGTTACGGTCGGTTTAGTCGAAGAACCTCTGCCGCCGCTGTGGCTCGGCTTGGGTGACGGCTTAACTTCTGCAGGTGTTACCTCCACGCTGATTTCTTTTGCCATTACAACCTCGCCACCGCCCGTTTCCGTATCCTTTGTAAAATCCCACGGATTTCCGTCATTCAGCCAAAAATCTCCCGCATTGTCTACAAGGACAATATTATTGGAAGCATTCTTAACCGCCTTCACGGTTACGGTTGTTGAACCCTCTTTGATGCCGGTAATCTTACCGTTTGACGAATTGATTTCTGCAACGGAAGCATCACCGCTTTCGTAAACCAAGCTGTAGCCTTTTGCACTGCCGTAAGGTTCAAGCGTAACATTCAATTCCTTTTGCTCGCCGACAGGTACTTTTAACACGGCGTCGTTTGCGAACAGCGAAACTTCATCACCTTCTGACGGAATATCGATATTGATATTTTCAAGCGAAGGAATTGTATCCTTGTTCTTTTTAACACTTGTGCTGCCGAGTTTTTTCGATTTCTTTCGGATGGTCGCAAACAGTGTTGCATCATTGCCTTCCGAAGCAAAACCATCATATTCTGCCGAAACGGTAAATGTCGCTTTGCCGTCATTGGTAAAATATTTTCCGGGCAACTTTGATTTTTTAACTACCGCAGCCTGTAATTGCGGATTATCGGTATCACCATTATTCTCGCTTACGATAGAGTAGTTTAAGCTATAAACCTCATCGGGAGCAAGAGAAGGAATTTCAATTTTACCTACGACCTGATTTACAGCCTCCTTGTCAAATGTTGCTTTTTCATTATCAAAAAGAATATTTGCCGCATCATAGGTGCCGTCTGCGTACAGGGAAAGGACAATATTTTCAGCCGGATAGTTGCCGATATTCCTTATGCTTCCATGTATTGTCAGTTCCCGTTCATCGTCACTGAGCGTTGTCTGCAGTTCGGACGCTTCAAGCTCCGGTGTAACCGTTACGGGAATTTTGGATTTTGACATTTCCGTAATGTCGTCCTCCCACGCAAGCACCCATATACTTACTTCCTTATTGTACTTAGGCATAACAAACTGTACCGTATCGCTTAAATTCGCACCGGATATGATATGTTTTTCTATTCCGACGCTGTCTTTGATAACTGCAAAAGATTTTCCGGCAGCACTGTTTACTCCGTCACCCTTTGACCACCAGCAATCATTCAGTTCATCCTGTCCTTCAATATCCGCATCGGTTTCAATATAATAGTTAAATTGAAGTTTATCCGACGGTATAGCGCCATAGTTTTCACACTTGAAATCAAGCGTTACGGTTTCACCCTCTCTCGGATATAACGGATATTGATTTGTCTTGGCTGCCGAAACGGAAGAAACCAGCTCAAAGTCTGAAACGCACAGAGTTGAGGTGTCAGCTTCTTTTTCATATGCGACATTGTTATCTGTCTTGCTTTCCATCTCAAACAGTCTGTATGCCACAGTATATTCGTTGTTGGCATTTACCGCCAAATACGGTTCGTTGATATATTTGTCGGTTTCCGAAAGGATTTCGTTTGTAAGTCCCCATGCACCCGTATAAATTGTTTGTACTCCGCTTTCTTCATCCTCATATTCGGACTTAATAAATTTCGGGTCATAAGTTTTCATATTCAAGGCACGGGTCTTATGAGTTACCTTTTTCTGCTCCTGTGAGCCTTCTTGAACGGGCACTGCTTCATCCCATGTGCTAAACTCTGTCCACAGCATATACAAAACGCCGTTTCCGCCCGTGAAAATCTTAAATCCGTCAGCGGCTTCTTCGCTTGCATACTCTAGTACCGAATCCGTTTGATCCTGTGCGTTTTTCATAACACAGTAGCTGCCCTTGTCTTCCCAATTGCTTTCTGTTATGGCTTCAAGGTCGATTGTACTGATTTTGCTTCCGCTTCCGAAATAGATTTTGTTCATCCTATAATTTACGACAATGTTTGCGTTTGCGTCATTGACATTATTATCCGTCAGTCTTATCGGCTTTGAATTTGTGCCGTTTTCTCTTATGATGCAGAACAGGTCACGGTCGTTCTTGGTAGAGGAGTTATTGTCGGTATCAACCGAATATACGAAATATGTTTTTCCGTTAAATGCCGCCGCCTTAATATCATAAAGTTTTGGATTTTCCAGTCCGCCCATATCCACATTTACAAAACGCATACCGTTTAAATCAACATCGTTTGTCTGCTCAAACAGCGTATAATCCGGATTATTGTCATTGATAATCCGACTGTTTGCAAGATCAAATTCGGTTATCGCAAGCGATTCGTATGAATTTGTCACGAATGACTGATATGTTTTTTCTATATCGTCGTAATCAAACTCAACACCTTCTGTATGATAGTCTGTAATCTTATATGCAATTGTCAGAATATCGTTGCTGTAAGACAAAGCAGGCTCGGAATATCCGTAGTCTTTAAGATTTGTTATATCGCAAATCTCGCCCGGTTTTCCTTCTGCGTCAAACACACAAAGGCTGATATTCTGCGAGGTTACCAAATCTGCCATATCGGGTAAATCATTACCGAAGATTCTGTCGCCGTTTGTCCATACAACAATTACTCTGCCGTCAGAAAGCTGCATTGTTTCAATATCGCCGTCAAGCGTTCCGTCTTCTTCAAGCTCGGCAGCCTCAGACCATTTCTCTGTGGTTTTGTCAAAAACGGAATAATACACACTGTTTCTGTCGTACAGTCCTCTGTCGAGGTTATCATTCATATAGACAATCAACTTATTTCCGTTTGGCAGGAGGAACATATTCGGCAACGGGTGCTTGGTCGTTTCGGTCTGATAATCCTGCGTTATATCAACATATTTAAGTCCGTCATCATAAGACGCAAACGGAGAAATATCATCTTTCGGTTTCAAAGTGTTATCTCCCGTGCGGCGTTTGGGCGCAGTGTTGACAGACGAATAGGTTTCGGTATTGGACAGGCTCATCAGTGACATAAGCACACCCGAACCGCCCTCGGCTTCTTTATCAAAACCGTTAGGCAAATATCCCGATGTTTCAAACATTTTTACGGTATATCCGACAAGCCTTACCGAAAGAGGTATAATCAATATATCAATATCTGCATTAAGTGCGAAGGTAACTGTGCCTTTTGCCTCCGACCACGGCTGCCAGTTGATTATAAAGTCAAGATGCCCCGATACACCGATGGAAAACGCCCCGCGCAGACCGACGCCCGCACCGATACTGAATGACGGACGGAGAGATACGATACCGGTTACGGCAAGAGCACCGCGCTCACTGTCGTTTCCGAGCCCGAAATAATTTTCTTTCGATATGTCATAGCTCGACTTGCCTTCATCAAGGTATTCGGGCAGACTTTCAAGCAAGAGAAGCAAATTCAGTCTGTGTATCCACGCTTGTTTCACTTTGCTTTTATCATAGCTGATAATAACATTGGACTCAAATTTTCGGTCTTTGTCATCTGTCTTTTTCGCATCGTCCGTTCCGGTTTCTTCAATTCGCTGTGTTACTTCGACAAGCTGTTTATACATAGCAATTCGGTTTTGCAAATCGCCGGAAAAATCACTTGCCTTTGCCTCAAATATTTCTTCATTCAGATAATAGAAATCATATCGGTCAAGCAATGTATCTATTGCCGATGCAGTTTTACTTTCTTTATCGGAATCAAAATCCGCAACCAATGCGTCTGCCGCCTGCGATTTATCTTTTGTAAGATTAGACTGGTTATACAGGGCGGCGAACAGCTTTTGAGTTGCTTCATCATCGGACGAATAATTTTTGTTTGCGATTTCATCCTGTCCGTATTTTCCGAGAAGCGCATAAAATTCCTCATTATTAACATTTTTATCCGAAAAATAATCCGTTGTTCCGTGAAGTCCGATAAGACCTCTGACCGTTCCTCCGGCGGAAAGTGTTACATAAACCGGGATTCCGCACAATATCCACTGCCATTCGGAAGTGTATGTTGCATTCACTCCGACGGTAATAAACAGATAGTTAAGCGAGAGCGTCTTATCCTTGTTTTTATCGAGCTTCATATACATTCCGAAGTCAAATGAAATAGGAAACTTTGAATTATCTCCGGAACCGTCATCATTCTGATTTTCACTTTTGTCGTTTGAAACATTGGTGTTGTATGTATCTGTAATGTAATTTGTCAGATACATCAGCTTTGACCAGTTATCGGAATTATCAAATTCCTCAAGCTGTGAGTATATTGCATTTTTCAGCGTTTCACCCTGTCCGACAGCAATCTCCATTGTCTTATCGTCCGGCTGAGCAACAAATTTTGAACCGGGAACAGTAGGAACATTACTTCCGACAACCGGAACATTTGAAAGTCCCTTATTTGAAAACTCATCTGGCATACCCGAAACACTGATTGCTGCGGGCTGAAGCTCTTTTTCAAGCGTATATCCCGTTTCTACCTCGCCGCGGCTCACACCGTTTTTATCAAACAGTTCAACGGTTATTCTTCCGCCGTCCGTAAGGATTTCCGCAATATTAACATCAGCTCTCCAGTTTTTCTCAAGACCGACCGTTGAGCTTTCGTTCATATTAACACTTGTAACCCTTGAACCGTCGCTGCGGTAAGAGTTCAGCTTTGCGGCTCCTATCACATAATTCTCATTAGCGCTGACGGTGTTTACCATAAAGCTGCGGTTTGCGCCCGTTGAAGAATACGGAATTTTAATAAGACCGTTCGTTTCCGCCAAATCGCCGAGCATTGTGCGGCAGTCTATGCTTTTTACGGTATAATTCACATCGTTTGCCGGAACGACAATATAATATGTCTTTCCGTTTGCCGCAAGAAGCGTTGTTGCCTTTGTCTGCACGCCGTTATTATATTTTACACTGAAATACTCTCTCTCCGACACATTCGGAATGTACATTTTGAAATTGCCGTCTTTATCTGTCGTAACCGAGGTATAATATTTTACACCGTCGATAACCGCACTGTCTTTTCTTTCGTCAAAATTCAAAACCGAAAGCGCCGACCCCGGAATTGCCATATAGGAATCCGCAATCTTGGGATTTACCTGAGAATAACCCTTGCCCTTTAACGTCTGACTGGGTTTAACGAGCTTTCCGGTCATTACGTAATTCTCAGCGGTTTTCTTTTCCATTCCGCATTTAAGCGTTACATCATTCGACGACATCTCAAACGAAAAACTGTTGCCGTAATGTCTTGCGTATATTTTATCATTTTCGGTAGTTATCGTCTTTTGACCATCATCAATATACCAATACGGAATATATCCGTCGGGTGCCTCGGCATAAACTGTTACAACATCGCCGATTGCGAGATTTGACAACTTTTGACCGTCAAGCTTTTGCTCTTTACGTAAAATATCGTAATTGCTTCTGATTTTGTTGTTAAGAAGCCCCGTAAATACGGGTGTTGTATCATTTGTCCAGTTCGTCAGTCCGCTTGTTTCGTTATAAAGCAAATTCAAAAAGTCTTTATCCGCATTCGTTTTCTTGTCGTGGAACACATATAACCCGTCCGTATTGCCCTCAAAGAAGAAGGTTACGCCGCAGTCGTTTCGGTTAAATACCGGCACAATACAGTTTCCGCTTTCTTTAAGCTGCACATACATCGTATTCGATGTGCCCTCGGATATTTTGTTTCCGTTTGCATCGTTTATGGCACTTGCCGTATATCCGTCGGCAGGTTTTAATATTACCGCAATATAATCGCCGACTTTCCACTGTGTGGTTTCGTATGTATCTTCACCGCGCTGCCAGAACCATGATATCCCCTCCAGTCTTTTTTCCTCGCGTTCGAGGTCTTCAACCGATATCCAAGGGATTGTCCTTTTGGTTCGCCAAGTATCTACATCAATATCCAGAACATTTGTATATCCCGACAATCTTCGGTATTCTTTTTGCGTGTTCGGCTTCATTGTTTCACCGCCGAAGGAAAGACTGCCTTTGTGTTCGGCAAAATTTCCGAAGTTCAGCTTGGATTCAACCGATTTTCTTTCGTATACCGGCTTTATTTTAAGCGTGGACGCATAATTTTTATTATCACCGTATACATATGTTCCGATGACATCGGGAGTGATTTTAAGCTCCGTTCCGCTAAAATATGTATATTTCTGCGTTGCGGGATTGTACAGCTCATAGCCCTTGAGGTATGCGCCGTACTTTTTGCCGTCCGATGATGGCGTGGAGGTAAGCGTCAGCGTATCGTCACGGTAGTATTTGGACGGTCTGCTGCTGTTCTTGTTTAATGCACTGATGGATGCCTGCGGCGCAACGACCTTTTCACTGCCGTTCTCATTATAATTGCCAATTACCTTTTTCATATCCGAATAAATCGGAATTTTGAAGGTGTCCGGCTGCTCAAAAGACAAAACAATCTGCTGTTTATAAAGCTCAATCTTATGTATCCACAGTCTTGTGTCATTATGATACTTGGAATCCGCATGAGCCGCAAGGCGCGTCTGTTTGTGCGCAAACTCGTTTGAATTGAAGGTCAATTCCTCCGGTCCCCAATTCTTTTGCTTGGAAACGGTCTTTCCGCCGCCTTCAATATAAATTTCGTGCTGAACACGGCTCGGATATTTCGTATCTGCCCAAGTACCTTCAGCTTTAACCTTTATTTTTTCAATGCCTCTGAGGTCTAAATCGTAGTATAAATATCCCCAGCGATGCCGGTCTGCATTCAACTCAACGCCGCCTTCGGTATATCCGGCAGAGTTTTTGTATGTAATCAACCGACCCGAATCGGCATAAGACGAGTTATTGTAGCTTTTACCTTCGATTACCGCTTTGGGCTGATCGTTTGCCGCAAAAAGTGAAACATCATCACTCATAAGCGAAACATCATTGCCCGAATCCGCAGGATATATCGTTACGGTCGCCGATGCATCGCTGCATTTCCCGCCGCTGACAAGCACTTCAAAATTAACAGGCTCTGAAATATCGGCTCTTTTAATAGGAATATCGATGTATTTATATTCCTGACCGGCAAGCAACACCGCCTCGGTGACAAGAGAGGAATAGTTTGTGTCGGCTTTGGCGGTGAGCGCCATAGTCTGCACATTTAAGAGCTGATAGGTTTCAAGATTGTTGGAACGCATAAGCTTTAAGCGTACCGTTGAATTTTGATTATAGGCTGACACATTGGCCTCTTCAAAATACAACTCGGTGTCTTCCGTTCTTTTATCGTTGTCCTTAATACATACATTGGATGTGATATTATTGCCAAGCTCCGCACCCTTGCAGTCATAAAGACCAATCATAAACGCTTCGTCATCTTCAACGATGTCATCATCTATGATTTTCACGGTAACGATTTTATAATTCTCGCCCTCGTTAAAATGCAAATTGATAAAGGCGCCCGGCATAACGGCGCTCATAGCTTCATCGCGCATTACATCATCTTTGTTTTCGACCGTAAAGAGCCTTGTAAGGTCTGTATCGGCTGTTGCCTCCGCTTTGGTGCTCTTTCCGAGAATTTCATCACGCATTTTATGAAGTGATGACGAATATTTTCTGTTTCCGTCAAAGTCTGCCGGCTGCGTTTCCTCATTTGCGGCTTTCTCAGAATTTTCCGCAGCGATGGCTTCCGGTACAATTTCATCAGTAGCCTCTCTGTTTTCCGATACTGTTTCATTGGCTACTTCGCCGTTTTCCGTCAAATTTTCAGCATTGTCATTCGCTTCGTTTGTATTTTCCTCTGTTCTCGGTGCATTTTCTTCAACAGTATCTGTCACACTCTCACTGTTTGCATCCGTTTGAACGCCTTCTACAGTTACGGGTTCGTCACCGTAGTCAGCAATGCTGCTTTCAAGCAAGGTTGGAGTGTCAAGCTTCTTTTCCACTTCACGGGAGGAAAACAGACCCTCCTCGACAAAAACAAAGTCTTCGCCATACTTTGCCGTCATTTCAATTGCTTTGACGCTGACGTCAACCTCGCCATCGGTTCCGCCTCGGCGGGCGATATAGAACTTTATTTCGCCCGAATCCTCGTTTGTTATGGTGTTTTGATTTACAACATCCAACAATCCGTTTGGATATTTTGCGGCAAATTCATCGGAAACCCTAAGCGCCTCCGGCGATAAATCCGGTTCTGTCGCAAATGCGGACAGCGGCATACACGATATACACATTGCCGCTGTGAGTACTGCGGCTATTGCCCGCTTTGCCTTTCCATTGTTCTTCATTACTGAAACCTCCTGAATATTTATTTATTTTTTACTTGAAATTTTTGTTTTATTCAACGCTTTTCTGCAAGCGGTCGAAGATTAAAACAACTATCCCACAGCATAAAATTTACATTATTTATTTGTTTGCTTGTTAAAACTTCCGTTTTTCCCGGCGGCAAACTTATGCTCTTGAAATCAAGACCTGTCAGACGGCCGCTTTCGTACTCAGCCACAATACCCATTGCATTCAAATACTCACTTTTATTATTAAAAAGCTTAACGCTTGTCCCAAGGCTTGTACGTGCAATCGGCGAGATAAAATACTCTGTATTCTTCAGCATTTCAAATACCATACCCTGTACATCTATTAGGCCATATCCAAAATATATTCTATCCGCACCCATTCCGAGCGGAACTGATGTTTTTTGCAATATGCTTAAAAATTCCTCCGCTGTTATATCTTCATCAATACATTTTGCAATCGCTGCCATTGCCGAAACGTGCGGAGCGGAAAATGACGTTCCTTTGTTTTTATCGTAGCCCGGAATTGAAACGCTTGATATGCCCTCTCCCGGCGCTACCACATCTACCGTTGTGTTTTTTTGTGAAAAGGCGCAAAGACTGTTTTTTTTATCAACAGCGCCGACACCGATTACATTTTCATAGTTTGCCGGATAATAAATTGTATTTGCAATGTTTGGTTTCTCTCCGTCGTTACCGACTGCCGCAACCAAAATGCAATCATTCTGCAAAGCGTATTCCACGGCAAGCCGCAAGGTTTCGCTGTTTTCCTTCATACCGAAGCTCATATTTATAACCTTGCAGCCGTATTTGTCCACTGCGTCGAAGATTGCGGTTTTCAGCATATATACCGTGGTTTTATATCCGTTGTCAAAGCATTTGAACGGAACGATTTTTGCATGACACGCAATACCGTCTATATATTTTTCATTTGCCTCAGCCGCAATAATTCCGGAAACAAATGTTCCGTGTCCGATATTATCCGTTGTATCCGGACTGTTTATAAGATAATTGTATCCGGGAAGCAAATTTTCGCTTAAATCCGGATGGCTATATGCGCCCGAATCAATTACCGCAACCTTTACATCATTGCCGAAGCAACCTATATCCCAAGCCGCCGAAATCTTTATTTTATCAAGATTCCATTGTTCTCCGCTTTGGTCACCCGTAAAATCCGTAAACAATTTAACCTCATAATTCGGCTCGTAAAACTCAACCGTATCGGCAGACAACATAGCGTCAAGTTCTTTTTCAGAAACAAGTATGCAGTCCGTTTTCGTATTTTTCGGAGAAGCACGAAATCTGCGGCTCGACTGTTTCGGATAAACAATGTATTCGTCATATGTTTCGGCTGCTGCACAAACACAGCACATAAGCAGAATTATGAATACTGTGCAGAGCACAAACAGAGTTTTTTTCAATTGTTTCATAATGTTTTAGTCCTTCACTCGTTTTAACTTAACCGAATCTTTCCTTCAGCTTTTCGCAAATTTCCTTATACCGCCGACTCGGAATTGCAAGCCTTTCACCGTTTACCAAAACAGCCTCGCTCGGTGTAACGCTCTTTATCCAATCCGGATTTACCGCATAGCTTCTGTGAATGAAAATAAAATCCGGACAGTTCTTTTCTACGAAATTGCCGATACGGTCATGTATGCGGTAATTCTTATCATCAGTATAAACCGTTATATTGTCTTTTGCGGCTTCAACATAAATGATGCGGTCAAGGCTTACTAAACTATATTCATACTCCGTTGTCGTAAGATGAATGATTCTGTTCCTGCTGGACAGCTTTTTTTGAACATAAGCATAGTTTCGTTTGCTTGCCTCAACGGGAAATTCTTCATTCTCTCTTACTGCGTGCATTACATTCGATAAATGAATATGCGTTATTTTAAGGTTGTTTTGCACTGTTTTCCACACAAAAGTAACTCTCTGAGGTTCCTGCATAAACATTGTTGGTGTGTCAAGAGTACAAATGTATCTGCCCACACATATACAGTAATTTGTTCCTTTGTCCGGAATACTCCATTCTTGCTCCGTCACGGTGCAGGGAACTATGCTGTCGTTTGCCTTTTTCAAAGCTTCCAAAACTTCTTTTTTCCCTTGATAGAATTGGTTTGCGGTTGACCCTATCCACAAAATATTGTCGTCTATTAGGCTCAAAACCAAGCTCGGAACACCCGAAAACCATTCTTCTATCATTTTTTGAGATAATTCGATAGCTTTTTTGATCGTTTTGCTTTGCATAAATCCACCTCACTTTCGCCCACACTTATATGATTATATTATAACACAAAAGCAATTTATAATCAATGAATGTGCGACCAATGATACACAATATACGACGAAATAAAAAATTACAAGGCAAATTTACGGATTACATCGACCACAAGAGGTATATCCGTCTTTTATCGCTTCGTCACGGGTGCAGTTTAAGTAAACCTTATTTTTCTCTTTCATTTGCGACACGGCTCCGCAGTCGGGATAGTGGAATTTCTTTGTGTTCGCATTGCCGATATATTCGCAAATTTCTTGATTTGCCGCATTTTCAGCGCTTTGAACAGAGGTTGATTTTTCGTTTTCGGTCGGGTTGGTTTGAGCGTTGTTGTTTTTCTTCGTTGTAACCGTAACGGTCTTTCCGTCGCTTGTTGCAACAATATCACCCTGCATATCGGTACGGTACACTTTAACATCTGCGTCACGCAAACGGCTTAATGTATCTTCCGTCGGGTGTCCGTAATTGTTATCTCCGACAGAAATTACCGCATATTTTGGCATAATCTCACGCAAAAACGGATATGTGGTTGAGTTTTTGCTTCCGTGATGTCCGACCTTCAGCACTGTTGCCGACAGGTCATATCCGGCGCTTAATATTTCCTGTTCCTCCTCACGCTCCGCATCGCCCGTAAAAAGAAAAGAGGTATCGCCGTATATGATTTTCATTACGACAGAGCCGTTGTTGCGGTCGCTTTCGCTTTCCGTTATCGGACCGTAAAATTCTATTTTGCTGCTGCCGAAATCAAGGCTTTCTCCCGGCTTGGGGTGAGTTATTGTTAAGCCCTGCTCGGCGGTTTTGTTTTTCAGACTTTCATAAGAGCGTGTATCGGCTTCGGTTTCCGGCGCTAACACATTTCCGACCTTCATTTTGGCAAGCGGAGCTGAAAGTCCGCCGATATGGTCATCATCTGCGTGCGATGCGACAATATAATCGAGATAATCAATGTTTAAGTTTTTGAGATAGGTATAAATAATACTGCTGGCGTGCGGCTTTCCGCCGTCAATAAGCATTGTTTTATCATCGCAGAGTACAAGCGCCGCATCGCCTTGTCCGACATCAATATAATGTACCGCAAAGCTGTGTTCGGAATAATCGGTCGTATCTTTCGGCGATTCTGTTTCCGTGACATTTTCCGACTGCCCGGGAGAATTAGGTTCTTCGGTTATCGGTACAGCTTCGTTTGTGCAGGAGCAAATACAAAGCAGCATACAAATACACAAAAGCGCCGATATAATGCGAGATTTGTTTTTCAGTTTCTGTAATCGTTTTTCAGTTTCCACATAGAAAACTCCTTTCTCCGTCAAATGTTTAATTACTGCGATTTTTGGACAAAATAAAAAATCGCAAAACTGATAGTTATACGATTTATCCTTTATACTATTTGATT
>ERZ1034952.2414-NODE-2414-length-13823-cov-8.009442_pt1 | contig 13823 bp, 13 predicted proteins | sample MGYA00520625_ERZ1034952 | MGnify/ENA primary metagenome ERZ1034952 (study PRJEB33766, sample SAMN09781773) | gut metagenome | biome: gut microbiome | host: Homo sapiens | place: Madagascar | study: EMG produced TPA metagenomics assembly of the PRJNA485056 data... | reverse complement strand
GTCATGAGACAGAAAGGATGAATCATTACATGAAAAAATTTATCGGCGCAGCGCTTGTAACGCTTTCCATTACGGCTGTTGCGGCAGCGGCTTCGGCAGACAGTGCCGGTGTTGTTTCCGCCGACGCCACATACGCAAGACAAGGCGCCGGAGATAATTTCAAAGCCGTTGAAACACTCTCGGCAGGCGAAATTGTTTCCATAGTTTCAGAAGAAAATTCCTGGTATAAAATTGACATAGACGGCGAATATGCTTATGTTTACTCCGGAGACGTTTCGGATAACTGGCAGAATACCGTGGAAGAAAACGTTAAAGAATACAAAGAGGAAAAAGAAAAAGCGGAAAAAAACGGCGAAAACGTTTTGGAATACTCAAAAGGATTTATCGGAGTACCGTATGTTTACGGCGGCACCACCCCTTCGGGTTTTGACTGCAGCGGATTTGTAAAATACGTGTACGCAAAATTCGGTATCTCGCTGCCGAGAACTTCTTATCAGCAGATGGCATGCGGAACCGATGTTACGGGTCAGGAGCTCCGCGCGGGAGATTTGCTTTTCTTCAACGGCGGCAGCCACGTCGGAATATATGCCGGCAACGGAACATATATTCACGCGCCGAGAACAGGCAGAAACGTATCGATAGACCCTTTGAACCGCGAAGTATGCGCGGCACGCAGAATTTTTTAAATGTTACAAATTATTACAAAACTTTACATTCGCCGGAATCCTCATTTTTCAAGGATTTCGGCATTTTTTCGTCAAAAAGATGTTTTAATTATTAAAAAAGTTTGACAAAAGAAGCAGATTGTGTTATAATAAACACGTTATTTGATTTAAAAACAGAATCGGGAATGTTTAAATTCCCATGCGGATAAATACTCTGATTATCAAAGGAGGCAGATTTATGTCAAAGAAAATACTTGCGGTTTTAACTGTTATTTTTATTTTAACGCTGTCGCTTTCGGCAGCAGTAAGCGCAGATGATGTTGTTTATGTTTCGGTTGATTTGCTCAATATAAGAAGCTCCGCTTCAACGTCTTCAAGCGTTTTAGGTCAGGCTCAGCACGGCGATTCGCTCACGGTGCTCGGTCACAGCGGCGAGTGGCTCAAGGTTTATTACTGGGGCGTTACGGGTTTTGTACGCGGCGACATGGTTTCATGTTCCAAGCCGGGTGCGGCTTCCGCGTCAGCTTCATCAAGCGAAACGGTTTATGTTGCCGTTGACCTTTTGAATATCAGAAGCTCCGCTTCAACGTCTTCGGGTGTTCTCGGTCAGGCAAAGTTTAAAGATTCTCTTTCCGTTGTGGGCAGAGAAGGCGAGTGGCTCAAGGTTTATTACTGGGGTGTTACGGGTTTTGTACGCAGCGACATGGTTTCCTGCTCCGTTCCCGCGGGCGCCGCGCCATCATCGTCAAACGAATGTGTTTATGTAACTGTTGACTCGCTTAATATCAGAAGTTCCGCTTCCCTTGCCGGTGAAGTTTTGGGTCAGGCAAAATTCCAGGATTCCTTAACGGTTGTCGGCAAAGAAGGCGCATGGCTTAAAATTTATTACTGGGGTGTTACGGGTTTTGTACGCGGCGACATGGTTTCGTGCTCCAAACCCACGGCTCTTTCTTCAACCGCAAGCGCCTCAAAAGAATGTGTATATGTAACGGTTGATTTGCTCAATATCAGAAGTTCCGCTTCAACATCGTCCTCAGTTTTGGGACAGGCTTCATACCGAGATGAGCTCACGGTTGTAGGCAGAGAAGGCGAATGGCTTAAGATTTATTACTGGGGTGTTACAGGCTTTGTTCGCGGCGACATGGTTTCGTGCACAAAACCCACGGCGGCGCAGGCGTCGGTATTTACCTCTGCCGAAACCGCGGACGCGCTCCCCGTTGATTATTCGGGCAAGGGCGGCTCGGTTGTGGAATACGCCAAAAACTTTTTGGGAGTTCCGTATGTTTACGGCGGCAGCACACCTTCGGGCTTTGACTGCAGCGGCTTTGTAAAATACGTTTTCGCTCACTTCGGCGTAAACCTTCCGAGAACATCATACGCTCAGATGAATGTCGGCACTGCCGTAACGCGCGAGCAGCTTCAGCCGGGAGATCTGGTAGTGTTCAGAAGCGGCGGTCACGTTGGAATTTATGTGGGAAACAATAAATACATACACGCTCCGCAGACGGGCAGAACGGTAAGCATAGACAATATGAACAGAACGCTTTACTGTGCAAGACGTATCATTAATTAGAACTAAATAAAAAAATGGGTTGTTTAATTTTTAAAACAACCCATTTTTTATTACTCCGTTTGGTGTGCGGAAATATCAGTGCTTCGCATTTCCAAAACACAAATACTTTTCTGCGCATCGAAGCATTTTAACATCTCCGTCACTATATAAAGTAGGCGTTTGTAAATGCCCTGTGCCCCAACTTATCAAAAACCTCAAGTCTGAAATATTTCTCATCACCGTCAAGCTTAAATTCCGCGCAGTCCGCCCCGTAAACCACTTTGCATACACGCGCTCCGCTTATAAGCGTTATTTTTTCCGCCGGCGAGCATTCTGTCAAAACCGTGTGACTGTCGCTGTCATATTCAAGATATTTAATTTCGGGCGCTTCATCAAGCGAATTTCCGTACGCGGCATAAAATGAACCGTTTGTCAGCGCGTTTGTAATATCTTCATACGAAAGAGACGGCGCCGCAATCACGGTATATCCTCCGAAAGAATCGCACCTTTTGTCATTCTCGCCAAAGCGGTTGTGATTGTCATCGGTCGCAGTGCAGAAAATCCGCTTTCCGCCGCGCAGCATGTCGTCATAGCAGTGCCCGTTAACATCGTCGTACCCTTCCGTAACGCAGCCGTAATTTACAATTTCCATCGCGTTCATGCCGCAGTAGCTCATATATTCCGGGTAGCTTTCCTGAGACCATGTCGGGTGGTTGTATGTGACAAAAAAGCGGTTTTCCCTGCCTTTTTTTATCATGTCGTTTATACATTCCGGCGTATAAACGCGCTCATAATCCGGCTCGTTTTCGTCAAACTTCAAAAGATGTCTCTGATTTGCGGCATTTGCAAAAAGATATTTGCTTCTGTGATAGCAAATGGACTTGTCGTTATCTTTGTCCAGCGCTATGTAGCACAAATGGCATGTTTTGTCGTTTTTTTCGCCGCTACGCTCAAATATTTCAAATTCAAAGCCGTTGAGCGCCAGAAATTCCTCGTCCGTCAAATCGTTGTGAGGAATAAAAACATCGTGATCCGTGTATGCAATAATGCTGTAGCCGTGCTTTTTATAGATTTCTTTAAGCTCCTCCGGAGTACAGCTTCCGTCAGACAGCGTGGAGTGACAGTGAAGATTTGCTTTGTAATAATTCATACCGCTGCTTTTGCGCGGCAGCAAAACTTGTTTTTTCATGATTTATCCCCTTTCGCCAAAATATATTCCATATACCGATACAAAGTATAGCACAGGAGATTATGAATGTCAACCCCAAAAACCGGAACCCTCCCGAAATTATTTTCCCATTCTTTCTTTCAGCACTTCAAGTGCATTTTCAATTGCCGGCGAGGTGATTCCCATAAGACCCGCGTTTTCAACAATTGAGATAAGTTCATTTACGGAAAAGCCGACTATCACCGCGCCGCGTATGAAGTTTACGCCCAGAATTCCGTCAAGCATGTGCGCCGTAACAACAAACATAAGCATCACGGCCTTTCGTATAATTCCCTTAAAACATGCCTCCGAGCTTAACCTACCGTTTTTTGTCTTAGGGCTTTTTTTGAATACCGCCGCAACAATAATTCCCATTATGTAGTCAATAGCCATAAAAACCATAAGTGACGCCAGGTCATACGAAAACGGGCCCCAGAAGAATTCTGCCGCACCGCCCAGCGCCGCGCACATTGCGCACAAAAAACCTTTTGTTTTCATAATCCCCCTCCTATCCGAAAATTGATTCGTAAAGCGATTTCGCCTTTGAATAAGACACTCCGAGATCCTGCATAATTCTTTCCGTTTCGTCTGCAGAGCTTATGCCTCCGTTTAATTTCGCGTTTGCCGAGATTTTCGCGGTGCTTGCATTGAGGAAGCCGCGCAGCCACTCCTGTTCCTTCTCAACCATTGCGCGAAGCCTTATGTTTTCCGCTTCTCTCGCCGCTTTTTTGTCAACCTGTGCCGAGTCAAACTCCCTCTGCTTTTGGGATTCATTTGATTTAAAAGTTCGGTTTTTCTCCGCCTCATCACGTTCAAACTCCCGCGCCGCACGTTTTTCGCGCGTTTCAAGCGTTTCGCCGCTCTCTCCGAGAAGATAAGCGTCTTTTTCGGAAATATTTCCCGTAATGCGGCTTCTTTCCGCCGCCTCGTCAAAGTCGTTTTTCCTCTCGTCAAGAAGTCTTTGCTCGCGCTCCGCATGAAGCTTTGCAAGCTCGTTTTCCGCCTTGCGGTTAGTCTCAAAATCGCTTCTTCTGCCGTCCGAAATTTTGTCAAGCGCCGAGAGCACGCTTTCAAGCTTTTCGTTTTCGTCCGTAAAACGTCTGTAATCCTCCTCGGCAAATTTCGGGATAAGCTTTGCCGCGCCCTCCGAGGCATAGTGCGATATAAGCGAATCCGAGGTTATCCCTCTGGCACCCATATCCGCCTTCGCGTTTTTAACATAGCTTTGCATTGCAAGCTTTAAATTTTCATCGCCCTCGGGATTATAGCCGCCGTATTCGCGGTTTAAAAGCTTTTGAAGAACGCGGCTTTCAAGCCCTTCCAGATCATTTTCGCAGCGTTCCGATTTAAGTCCCTTCAAAAACGAATCGCGCCCGTACACCGTGTCGCCTATTTTCACAAGACTTTGCCCGTCCACGTTGTAGTCGCGCCCGTTTACCGTAAGCTGCCCCGTTTTGCCGTTGTAGCCGATGTTCTCGGTTTTTCCGAGAGAATTTCTCACGGCGCTCCAGCCATCTCCCGCCGTAACGCCGTTTTTTTGCAGCGCGTCGTAAACGCTTTTTTCACTGTCGGCATAATATCTGCCGTCGTCGCGCAGCGTAAATCCCTCCGAGCCTATGTTTATGTCCTTTCCGTCCCTGCCGCGCACCAAAACGCCGCCGCTTTCCGGGTCGTAGCCGACGCGGTGTCCGAGATTTTCCAGAATCTTTCTTACCTGCACTGCCATAGTTTTTCCTCCTTTTTTACCTGAATTTCACGGGATATTCCGTCCCGTCAATAACCACATATGCGCTGTACGGCGAAGTTGTAACAAAATAGTATCCACCGGCATCCGTCACACCGCTTAATGTGTTAAGCTTAATTTTTTCCGCTCTTATCTCAAGCTCCGTCACGCCGCTTTCGGATTTCACCGCGCGTATAAGCACCTGCTTTGAATCGTCCTCCGCGTCCTCGTAGAATTTAATCATCTTCTCGCCGGCGCCCGTTTCGTCCTTTCCTATATAAAGGTTGTTTCCCACGGAAGCGCTTTTCTCCGTCTCGATATCTCCGCAAAACACCGCGTCACCCGAAGATGAAAGCTTAATGGAATTTTGCCCTGCGGCATTATTCAGCCTGAACACAAATGTTCCGTTTTTCTCCGCTCCTATAGAAAGCCTTTCCGTTCCGCTGCCATCGCGCATTATAAGCTTTGCGCCGTCAATTTCCGTGCAGCCGTCGGAGGAAGATATTTTTGTTTTGTCCGTCTCCAGTTTCTTTACGTTGCTCGAGTTTAGAGACGTCAGCATAACCTCAAGTGTTTTGTAAAGCCTTATGAGAATATCCTCCGTTTCCGCTCCGCTTATATCACCCAAATTGTCAAAAAGTAAATCTGCCATTTTCCGCTCCTTTCCTGCCGCTCTCAATATTATACCGTAGGGGCGACCCTGCGTGGTCGCCCGTTTTGTTTCCTCACACCAAACGGACAATTCGTGAATTGTCCCTTTCCTTGCGTTCCGGAGTTTTTTAACATCCTCGTTTTCTGCATCACATATACGTTTTCTTCTTCGCCCTCAGGCTCGCGCCCACCGAATACACCGACGCGCTCCCGTTTCCGCCCAGAATAATCTGAAATGAGTCGCTCTCCGAAAAAAGCCGCGGATGAAGATTTATCGTCAGCACGCGCCGCGCCGCACCCGCTGCGCTTAAAGCCTGATATTCCGCCGCGGAGCTTTCCTTGTCGTTTATCCTCACCTTTATGTAAAACGTCCCGGAAAAATCGCAGAGCACGTGCAGCCTGTGCAGCGACAAAACCTTTTCCGCGTCAATTTTAAACACGGCGCTTTTCCACTCCCAGTCAAGAGGTTCGCCGTCTCCTGTGAAAAGCCTGTAGATTTTCCCGTCCGCGGAGATGGCGCACACCTCGCCCGAAAGCTTTGCAAAGCCCGTAAAATGCGTGTTGTCCTCCACATACCATTCGCCGCTTTTAAGGTTCATCACACAGTTTATATATTCGCCGTTTCCCTGCGGCAGACATATAAAATACCGCCTCGAATCAGCCGCCGCGGCAGCGTCCCCCGCGCCCGATGAGAGCGCCTTGTCAATATAACGTCTTATAGGCTCTGAAACCACCTTCGGCAGCGTGCCGCCCCCGTAGGAAACAATTCCGTCATCCGAAAGCCACATAAGCCGCCCGGCGTCGCAAACTGTTTTGTGCGCCACACACCCCACGCTCCCCAAAACGGGAATCATTCTGTAGCTGTCGGGCGTGTTGCCGTAAATCTCCGCAAAGGAATGAGGCTTGAAGAAAACAAGATGCCCTCCGAAAACGCATATTGCCTCCGCGTTTTCGCCGTTTTGCGTGATAACCTTCTGCTCCAGTCCGTCATCGATGTCAAACCAGACGGTTCTGTCGGTGATGCCGCCGAGATAGACCTTGTCGCTTCCCGAATACGCCGCGCAGATTCTGTTGTTTACGGTGTCAGCCATGTCCGAGCGCGGCATTAAGGTTTCGGTGCCGAATGATACCGTCTCGCCTATTATCGCATAGTAAGACTTTGATTTTTCTATGCCGTCCTTCGTTTCAAATGTGGAAGAAACAAGAATGTTTCTGTCCATAAAATAAAGCAGCGCATATCTCGGGCTTTCCGCGACGGTGCCTATATCGTGCCACCCGCCGTCAAAATATTTCCATTTGCACACGCTGCCCGTTTTTTGAACCACCGTGAGATATTTCCCCTCCATGCAGCCGAAAAAAAGCACGCCTTCGCCCGCGTTTGTCAAAAACGTTCTTTTTTCGCGCGTTTTGAGAACGGGGAAGGACTGCGCCGAAATGTTTTTCATTTCCGCCGCCTGAGCGGAAGGCAGCGCCACAGGGTCGCAGTCTGTGCGTACTCCGCCGAAGCTTTCGCAAAGCGGCCGCACCTTTCCGCTGAAATTTTTCAAATACGGTTTCATACCCTCCTCCTTATTTGTACATCATTTTTTCCGCATATTCGCGCAGCGTCACGGGCATCGGGCCCCTGTAGCCGCAATGCGGACACTGCGCCGTGCGGTTTTCTGTGTAGCCCGTGTCTCTTAAAGCAACGCGCTCGCACCTCGGACAAACGGGGTTGTCCTTAAGCTTTTCAATATCTATTCCGCGCAGATATTCGTGCGCTTTGATGCGCCTTGCAACATTCCGCGGCAAATAAATCATGTCATTTCCTCCTTCTTATGGAGTTTTGAGTCTTTTTAAGATCCAAAAGCTCGGTTTTTGTGTATACGCCGCGCCGCACCGTCTTTAAAAAAGCGCTTGGAGGGCGCGACATAAGGCCGTAGCGCAAACTTTCCGGCGCGTGCGTAACCTCGTGCGGAGTGTCCGCGGCGTCGCCGCAGCTGCGCTCGTCAAAGCGAAGCTGCGGAAGCGTTCTTAAAAGATTTCGGCATGTGGAGAAAATGAAAAGCTTCTGCCCTTCTCCGCCTCTTAAATATTCGCGCACAGCGCGCCAGCCCTGGATTCTTCTGTTGTCAGCGCGCACAAGACCGCAAAGCCCGGCGCGCGCCATTATCTCAACTCCGGAAAAACCCGTGTCCTGCCGCCTGTTCCAAAGGTCGGGAGACGCCGCAATATAAGAAATATTTTCGTTTTCCGTAAGCTTTAAAATCTTTTGCGCCGCCTCGGAAAGCGTAAGTCCGCTTTCGTAAAGCTCCCTGAAAACATACACCTCTCCGCGCTCCGAAACCGCGTAAAGCAGACACGCCGTCATGTCAAGCCCGTAGTCAAGAGACGCAAAACGTTTGTAATACTGCGGCAGGGGAAAGGGCGCAATCTCGTGTTTTTCCCGTGAAAACTCCGGAAAGAACTGCCCCTCGAAGATGTCCCAGTCTCCGAGAAGCAACGCCTTTCTTTCATTTTCGGGCAGCAGCTCCAGCCTTTTTACATAGTCGGGGTCGCTTTGCATAAGAAAAGAGTTTTCCTGAACCTTTGCCGGTATGAAAATTCTTGTTCTTCCGCCCGATTCCTGTATTTCTCCGGGCGGCGCGCCGTCTACGAATCTGGCTTTAACCCAGGCATGTCCCATACTGCCGGGGTTTGTGGAGCACTTTATTTGCTTCGGGAAATCATTAACGCCCCTTATTCTGCTTTGCATGTACGTGTACTGATATTCGGAAAAATGCGTCAGCTCGTCAAACCTTATAATGTCGTACTCCGCCGACTGATACATCGTAACCGCGCTGTCGGAGGAAAGATAGCCGAATTCAATCAAAGACCCGTTTTTAAATGTCATGCGGTGCTTTGTTTCGTTGTAAGAGTACAGCGAAACCGGTATAACTTCTCTTGCGGTCATTATAAGAGAACGCTCCAGTTCGGGGAAGGAAGTTCTTAATATAAGCTGCTTTATTCCCGGATATTTTAAAGCAGATAAAAAAGCGTCCGCTATCTGACCGAAACTTTTTCCGCCGCCTGCCGCACCGCCGTACAAAACCTCATCGCAGTCCGCGTCCACAAAAGCTTTTTGTTTTGCCGTAAGCTTTAAATTGATTTCCATTTTTCCTCCTGTCGCTTGCTGTCGCTCACGCTTGTTCGCTCTCAAACGCAAAGCAAGCATTGCGTTTGGTTACATTCGGCGCTTCGCTTACGAAACGGCAAGCCGTTTCTACCCTCATAGATGTATAAAAAGCCACGTACACGCCGCGGCTTTTTATGATTTTAAGCCTTTTCCGCTCTCCATAAATACCGTGAAAAGTTGGTAGTGCCGCGAAGGCGTTATGTGTGCGTTTACAAACACATAGCATTCGCAAACGTGACTTTTCGCGGAAAAGGAGGAACAGCGGAGCGTGTGACTGATTTTCATTCCGAAAATCGGAACGGAGCGTAGCTTGTTCCGACGCCGTAGGGGCGACCCTATGTGGTCGCCCGTTTTGCAACCCGTTTTATTTGGTCCCCGTTCCCGTCTCCGTCGGCGTAACGCCCTTAGAGCCTACAAGTCCGCGCCAGTCAACATAACCGCAGTCAAAGCGGCAATATCCGTAAAAACGGTAATCCATTTTGTTGTCAATCTTCTCGCTGTCAAAAATAGGCTTTTCGCGCCACAGGAACATAAGGTTGTCCATAGAGCCGTCCTGAACATACCAGATTTTGCTGCCCGACGTATCGTCCGCAAGATAATCCCACACAAGAATTTCAAGCCCGGGAATTGTGTTTTTGTCGTTGTTTGCGGTGCCTGCCTGCAAGGTTGAGCCTACAAGTGCGCGCGCCGTAAATTCCCAGTCGGGGTGAACCACAAGGCGGCTTGCGTGCGCGGCGCAAAGCACTCCCGCTTCGTCCGTCTGCATGCGCATTTTTGTGAGCGCCTCTTTAAGCTTGGCGTCGGAAAGCTCGCCGGTTATGAGATTTCCGCCTTTGGATGTGGAGTTTGCCAGCGGATGCGCGTCGGAAAAAAGCGGCACGCCGTCATAGCCGTTGCTCGAAAATCCGCCGGTTATAACGCTTGCCGCCTGCGATTCCTCCGTTGCCGCAAGTCCGCGCGCAAGTTTTTGCGCACTGCCGCCCTTGCCGGCGCCCTTGAACACGTTGTACTGGTCGTCCTGAACAAGCTCCCATGTCACCTCATACGCCTTGTCAAAACGCTTTGCGGTGAATGTTGCGGTGTTGCCGGCTGCAATGTCGGAGAGGTTAAAGTCGCTGCCCTCGGTGTTTGCCGCCCATTTGCCGAACGCCCCGAGATGCGGATAAGTCGCCTGCTTTGCCTCCATGGTATCGGTTTTGAAAGTCTTGTCATACTGTTTTTCCTTCGCGTCGTAGCTGTCGAAGAAAATTTTCTTGTGCACCGGCGTCAAAAGTGTGCCGAAGCTTGTTCTTGTCATTTTGGCTGCTGCCATTATTCATTACCTCTTTTCTTAAATTTTAAATAGTCTGCCGGGCTTATTCCGGCTTTTTTTGCCGCCCAGAGCTCGTCGGAGTTTAATGGTATGTCCGCAAAGTCATCCGCGGCGTTGCCGCCCTGGGAAAGCGCGTGGATTTTCGAGTTTTTCCTCTCGCTTTTTTCCGCCGCCTCGCGCGCACGCTTTTCGCCAAACAGCGCACAGTAAGCCTCTTTTGGACTTACGCCGTGCTTGTTTGAAAACTCTATAACGGCTTTGAGAGTTTCCTCGTCATTTAACCCGTCATAGAAAGGCTCGCTTTTAAGAGCCGCCGTTTCACCTCTTTTCTTTTCAAAATTTTCGTAATCGGAAAGCTTTTTTTGAAGCCCCTCGATCACCTCGCGGTAACGCGCGATAAGCTCGCGTATTTCCGCATTTGCGCCTGTGTTTTCGTTCATTTTTAAACCTCCTTTATATTTTAAAGGGATATAAAAAGCTCCGCCTTTAAGATTTTGCAAAGCTTTTCACACCCCTTTTTAAGCTATTCCTTATTAACGTCCTTTGCCCCTTCGATTTCGGGGTTCATGGCGGTGCGCGCTTTAACCTCGCCCTGTATATCCTCCGGCATCTGCGGCGCCAGGGGCAGACCGAACTGCTGCACAAGATATTTCCTTGCCTCCGCGCGAGATATTATGCCGCCCGTGCAAAGCTCCGTCATAAGCTTATAAACAAACGCCTTGTTTTTGGGCATACCCGCGCCAACGGTTACGACAATGTCAAAGCCCTCGCTTTCCTCCTCGCCGTGAATTTCCGCAAGATATGACGGCTTGAAGAAAATAAACTCGTCTTTTTTATCCGTCACGCGGAATGCCATTTCGCGCGTCCAAAACTGCTTTACAAGCATAAGGCAGTATGAAAAAACCTCCGAAAGCGTTTCCTGAAGCACGATTTTTTTGTGGCTTGCCGCCGCCGTGCCTGCCTGCTGAATCGCCATTGCCTCCGTTGCCGTTGACACACCCGACTGCTTTCCGCCGCCTGCCGCCTGGTCTGAAAATCTCGTAACCCTCTGCGTTTCATAGCGCATTGCGCTGTCGCGGCGGTTCTCGATGTACGAGGGAAGCGGCGGCGCTTCAAGGTTTTTGACGGTGTTTATGTTGTTTACGGGAATATTAAGCCCCGCCTCGTTTGTGAGCGCGTCAAGATCTATTCCGCTTCCGGTTTCAATAAGCCTCTGCGGATTTCCCGTAAGGCGCGCATTTATTCTTATCTGGTCGTCAAGGTCGTTTATAAGGTCCTGCAGCGGAATCAGAAGTTCCGCGTCACCCTTGCCCCAAACGCTGTTCTCGCGAAAATAAAGCGGCGTTATAAAATAAGGATATTTCGCCGTTTTGTAAAACCCTTCGCCGCTGTCGGAAAGAACAATGCCGCACCCTGTCATCTCCACAAGACGAAGCCTTCCGCCGCGGTTTGTCCAGACGAGAAGATGTATGTACCAGTCGCTGTCGCCCTCGGGAAAAATTTCATCGTCGGGTGAATCGGCGGCAGGGTCAAAATTCGGCTTTATTTTCTCCGCCACGTCAGAGCCGAAATGCTCGCGCGCCCAGTAGACCGATTTTTTAATGCGTTCTATTATGAATTCCGCCTCCGAAAGCCTGTAAGGGTCCGTTATGCACGGGTCGATATAGAGCGCCTGCGGCGACACGTTGTCAATTATGGGCATCCCCTGTCCGCCGAGCGCCGCCGGGTCAAAGGTCACACGGAAAATTCCCGTGCCGTATTTTTCCCTCCGCCTTTCGTGAATGTCAAGCTTTCTGATAAGACGGTTTTTGTCCATGATAAATTCAAGGATAATGCGCACCGTCTCGGCAAACTCAACGTCCTGCGGCGTTACGGGCACGGGCGTCACGGCGATATTTTGCTCAATCAGCGCCGCCACCTGACCCTCCACATTCGGGTGGACGATATTGGTGTTTGAGCCGGGGTCGTTTTCGCTCTCGGCACGGTTTACCCTACCCTCCCAGTAGTCGTCATATTTTCTCAGCTTCTCTGCCATATCACCCTTGGCGCGCGAAGCGTTTATATAATAGGAAATGTATTTCTTGTAATCCATATTCAGCTCCTTCTCTGCGGCTCATAAAGCCCGTTTGTTTTTTTGTAAACATCGTAACGCGATTTAAGCCGCGTTTTTCTGCCGATAAAAAAGCCGCATATAAAAAATGCGGCGGAAAACAAAATAGTCAAAATGCTTTCACACTCCTTGTTTTCGGGTATTTTCCCGATTTTATGTATCTGCCCTGCATTGCCGCGCCGCAAAGCGCGTTAAACTCTGCCCTTAAGCTGTTGCTCATCTCGCTGTCCTCGCATGATAACGCAATGTCCGCCGCCGCGCCGCGCAGAAGAAGGTATTTCCATTCGCCGTCAAGCGCCGTTTCCTGTGCGAGAAAATCGCCGTCGCTCTCAAAGTCGGCGCGCTTTTTAAAAGGCGCCGCCCCGAGGAAGAATATGCTCACAAAATCGCCTTTTTTCACTCCGTGCAGCAAAATATAGCCGCTCGGAATAAGCGCAAAAAAGGCGTCTCCTTCTTCGCCCAAGCCTTTCGGCGGTATTTCTCTGCCGCAAATCGCCACGCCTTTAATATCCTCCGGGCATAAAAAAGCGGGCAGAGGATAAATTTCCGTGCCCACGGCCTTAAAGCGATATACGTCCGTTTTTGCGGCAAACCTCTTTATTTCGCACAGCGTTTTGTTTATAAAAGAGGTTTTTTCATCGTCCGAATACGGATTCGGGAGCATCATGTCAAGCTCCGATATAATTTCTTTAAGCGTCATAAGTCCTCCTAAACAATTGATATTTTAACAGAAATATCGCCGCTTTCCGTTTCCTCGCCGCTTTTGTCGTTCCAGCCGAAATTCGATTTTAAGTAGAACATAAGCGCCGTGTGTCCCTTGTCTCTCGTGAAGAGAAGGCTTTCGGCATATTCCTCTATTTTTGTATCGGCAATTCTTAAAATCTCCGAATATTTCTGCGTTTTCGTGTCTTTTTCGCCGCAGCGCAGCTTTGTAAGCTCGTCCTTTGTCAGACCCAAAAAAACAGCAAGACCTGTTCTTGTTACGGGCTTGCCGTTTTCTTCGCATTTTAAAAAATATTCATCGACGGATTTTTGAAAATCCTTTATGTTTTTTGCCACTTCATCACCCTCATTGTCCTTCCCCGATTATAACTATAGCACACTTATACAGTGACAAACAATGGCTAATGGATACGCTCTTAATGGACTTTAGAAAAATACACAGATCGCATAAAGCAAAAAATAAACGAAACAGTTCTGTAGGAGCATATATTGAATATGGCTTAAATGTGTTGAAATTCGCAAAATACGAATTTCTGTGTCTTATTTGCTTTATGCTATGAACAAACTTCGCCTCTCGGCGTATACACATACGCCTTCGGGTATCCCAAAGCTGAAGCTTTGGCTCAGTTTGTCCATTCTGCACTATTTTTCTCAAGTCCTGCCGCTGCTCACGCTTGTTCGCTCTCAAACGCAAAGCAAGCATTGCGTTTGGTTACATTCGGCGCT
>ERZ1034952.2413-NODE-2413-length-13827-cov-5.107029_pt1 | contig 13827 bp, 9 predicted proteins | sample MGYA00520625_ERZ1034952 | MGnify/ENA primary metagenome ERZ1034952 (study PRJEB33766, sample SAMN09781773) | gut metagenome | biome: gut microbiome | host: Homo sapiens | place: Madagascar | study: EMG produced TPA metagenomics assembly of the PRJNA485056 data... | reverse complement strand
ATTTTGTTTTATATCAAAGCGGCAGCCGTTCTTGATAATTCTTTTTGTTACCGGGGAAATCTTTTTAGTAAAAGCACTTTTATTTTATAGGTTTATAAGGTATAATTGTGGCAGAATGTGGTGAGGTGGGCAGCAAAATAATGTCTGCAATATCCCCTCATCTCAGAAAATTTAATAACAAATGGAGGACATTTACAATGTTAGTTTCAGCAACAGAAATGTTAAAGAAAGCAAAAGCTGGTCATTATGCAGTAGGTCAGTTCAACATCAACAACCTTGAGTGGACAAAGTCAATCCTCTTAACAGCACAGGAGCTTCAGTCACCTGTTATCTTAGGTGTATCAGAGGGTGCCGGCAAGTACATGACAGGATTCGGTACAGTAGCAGCTATGGTTAAGGCTATGGATGAGGAATTAGGAATTACAGTTCCTGTTGCTCTTCACTTAGATCACGGAACATACGAAGGATGTTACAAGTGTATCAAGGCCGGTTTCACATCAATCATGTTCGATGGTTCACACTATCCATTCGAGGAGAATCTTGCTAAGTCAACAGAGCTTGTTAATGTAGCTCATCAGCTTGGTCTCTCAATCGAGTGTGAAGTTGGTTCTATCGGTGGTGAAGAAGATGGTGTTATTGGTATGGGCGAGTGCGCAGATCCTGAAGAGTGCAAGACCATTGCAGATCTCGGTGTAGATATGCTGGCTGCAGGTATCGGTAACATCCATGGTAAGTATCCAGCAAACTGGAAGGGTCTTTCATTCGAGACACTTGACGCTATCCAGCAGAAGACAGGCATCATGCCATTAGTTCTTCACGGTGGTACAGGTATCCCTGCTGACATGATCAAGAAGGCTATTGAACTTGGCGTTTCAAAGATCAATGTAAACACAGAGTGCCAGTTATCATTCCAGGAAGCTACAAGAAAGTACATCGAGGCTGGTAAGGATCTTGAAGGTAAGGGATTCGACCCTAGAAAGCTTCTTGCTCCAGGTGCTGAGGCAATTAAGGCTACAGTTAAGGAGAAGATGGAATTATTCGGATCAGTTGGTAAGGCTAACGACTAATTAAATTTATCTGATCAAACATTCCGGCATCGGCATTCCATATATGTGGACGCGCCCTGATGTCAGATAAAAACAGGAGTCTGATATTCACAGATTTATTCCGTGATATCAGGCTCCTGTTTTTATAGATCAACTTTCATTTTTTAACCGGACATTTGTATCCGGGAAGATTTGTTCATTTTTAGTTATATGCACATTCTTCTTAACTTATCTGTATATTCTTCTTAACTGCTCTGTGTCCCGGTTAATATCACTGGTCATCGCTGATATGTGTGATAAGCATCCAGATGATTCCCGACAGAACCAGTATTACCGACGCTGCAAGATTTATATAGCCTCCGTACTTAAGAATCATGCCCTCACTTCCTATCATGCCCTTGGCTATATCCATGGCTATCCACCAGCCTCCAAGGAATATAGAGACAACAAGTTCAATGATCTCAAATACTAAATTGTTGACAAATGACGCCACCAGAACAACCACTGCCGCCGCGAGAAATGCATATAACGCTGTATCTGTAAGCTTTTCCGGGCTTTTGCTGTATGGCAGGAACAATGACACTGCAAATGCTATGCTGCCTATAATTCCAAAGAAATTCGGCATATACGAAGCCGCCGGCTTGTCTTCCTCTCTGTCTAAGACAATAGTCCTGCTCTCTCCGTCATAGTCATCCTCCGGCTGTCCCACCACAGGACAATCCTCAAGCCTTAAGGTCTGTGTGTCGTTTATGTCTTCTGGTATTTCCTCTTTGATCTTTCCCTTCTTCAACTGCTTATTGTAAGCTGCCATCTGCTTGTTATATTCCTCAAGCTGCTGCTCTCTTTCAAGCATTTTTCTCTTCATAACAGGAGTAAACAGCATGCCACAATACTCACAGGCTGTGGATTTATTATCTATCTCCTTGCCGCATTTTATACATTTCATTATTTATCATGTCCTCCGTTTATTGAACATCAGGCAATTTGTAATTTACCTCTTCCGGTAGTTCCCTTAAAAACACATTATAACATTATTCATGCTATTTATCTGCAATTTTTTAATTTTGACATATTGTTTAAGTTTCTACTCTTAAGATATCCCCCTTATTTTCAGGCTTCCCTTAGGTTTCTGCTTTTTAAGTACTCTTCAGTTTTTTACTTTTAAAGCACACCTTCAGCTTCTACTTTTTAAGATATTTCTTAAGATACTGACCTGTGTAGGACTTCTTACACCTGGCAACTTCCTCCGGAGTTCCCTGGACGATAACTGTTCCACCCTTGGCTCCACCTTCCGGCCCCATATCAATAATATAGTCCGCAGTCTTTATGACATCAAGGTTATGCTCAATAACCACAACCGTATTTCCACCTTCACTTAATCTTCTGAGGATATCAACCAGTCTGTCCACGTCAGCAAAATGAAGTCCTGTGGTAGGTTCATCCAGTATATATATGGTCTTTCCTGTGCCGCGTCTTGACAGCTCCGTTGCCAGCTTGATACGCTGTGCCTCACCTCCTGACAGAGTTGTGGACGGCTGACCAAGCTTTATATATCCAAGTCCCACATCCTTTAAGGTTGATATCTTCCTGAGGATCGAAGGTACATTTTCAAAGAACTCACAAGCCTCATCCACAGTCATATCAAGAACATCAAATATGCTCTTGCCCTTATACTTAACCTCCAGAGTCTCACGATTGTATCTCTTGCCCTTACATACCTCGCAAGGGACATACACATCGGGGAGGAAATGCATTTCTATCTTGATGATACCATCGCCTTTACATGCCTCACATCTTCCGCCGGACACATTAAATGAAAACCTGCCCTTCTTGTAGCCCCTTGCCTTTGCGTCCTTTGTCCCGGCAAATAAATCTCTTATGAGATCAAAGGTTCCTGTATATGTGGCAGGGTTTGATCTTGGACTTCTTCCTATAGGTGACTGGTCAATATTTATAACCTTATCAAGCTGGTCGTATCCTATTATATGCTCATGCTTTCCCGCCTTGACCCTGCTTCGGTTCAACCTCCTTGAAAGCTTCTTGTACAATATTTCATTTACCAATGAGCTCTTTCCTGAACCTGACACTCCTGTAACACAGGTCATGACTCCCAGTGGGAAATCAACATCTATATGCTTAAGGTTATTCTCATATGCATTCTTAACTGTGAGCCATCCTGTAGGCTTCCTGCGTTCCGCCGGAACCTCTATCTTCTTTCTTCCGCTTAAGTATGCACCGGTGATGGAATTCTCACATTTCATTATCTCCTCGGCAGTTCCCTCGGCAATGACATATCCACCATTTTCCCCAGCTTCAGGTCCTATATCGATTATGTGGTCTGCCGCACGCATGGTATCCTCATCATGCTCAACAACGATCAGAGTATTCCCAAGATCTCTCAACTCACAAAGAGCTGCGATCAGCTTGTCATTGTCCCTCTGATGAAGTCCGATACTCGGCTCATCCAGTATATAGGCAACGCCCACCAGCCCTGAACCTATCTGGGTTGCAAGCCTTATTCTCTGGGCTTCACCGCCTGAAAGGGTTCCTGTTGCCCGGTACAATGCCAGATAATCAAGTCCCACATTTATAAGGAAGTGAAGTCTTGATCTGATTTCCTTTAAAATGGCACTTCCTATAAGCTTCTGACGTTCATCCAGCTCCAGTCCATCCATGAATCTGCTAAGATCCTCTATGGACATCTCCGTAAGCTCTGAAATATTCTTGCCACCTATCGTAACCGCCAGAGCTGTAGGCTTAAGTCTCTTGCCATGACACTCCTCACATGGAGTGATGGTCATGAAGGTTTCGTATTCAGCCTTCATGGTCTCGCCACCGGTTTCTCTGTATCTTCTCTCAACATTCTTCACAAGTCCCTCAAAGGTAATGTCGTAGACTCCTTCTCCACGCTGTCCCTTATAGTGGACCTTCACCGGCCTTGAACCCTCGCCGTATATAAGCAGGTTCTTTATCTCATCGCTGTACTGACCAAACGGTGTATCCAGCGAAAATCCATACTCTTCCGCCAAAGCACGAAGTATTGCATTTGAGAAGCTCTTGCCATCATTACAGGACTGCCATCCCATCACGACAATGGCACCCTCATTTATGGATAATTTGTCATCCGGTATCATAAGATCCGGGTCGAATCTCATCTTAAATCCCAGTCCCGCACAGCACGGACATGCGCCAAACGGATTGTTGAATGAGAAGCTTCTCGGCTCTATCTCATCAATGCTTATTCCACAGTCAGGACATGAGAAGCTGTCAGAGAAATTGATGACTCTGTTGTTGCCGTCTGTCTCCATGATCTCGATCTTCATAAGTCCCTCTGCCATCTTAAGGGCTGTCTCCACGGAATCTGCAAGTCTGCGTTCAATGTCCGGTCTTATAACAAGACGGTCTATTACCACATCTATGTTGTGCTTCTTGTTTTTGTCAAGCTTGATCTCCTCCGACAGCTCATACTGACTGTCATCTATAACAACTCTCACGAAACCGCTTTTCTTGATCTGCTCCAGGAGCTTGACATGCTCTCCCTTTCTGCCCCTTACCACAGGTGCAAGTACCATAAATTTTGTCCTCTCAGGGAGCTTGACTATCTCATCTACCATCTGATCTACGGACTGGCGGCTTATTACCTTGCCACACTTCGGGCAGTGAGGTATTCCAACCCTTGCAAATAATAATCGGAAATAATCATATATCTCTGTAACTGTTCCCACTGTGGATCTCGGGTTCTTATTTGTAGATTTCTGATCTATGGATATGGCAGGTGACAGACCTTCTATCTTGTCCACATCAGGCTTCTCTGCCTGTCCTAAGAACTGTCTTGCGTAAGAAGACAGTGATTCCATGTATCTTCTCTGTCCCTCGGCATAGATGGTGTCAAACGCCAGCGAAGATTTTCCCGAGCCTGAGAGTCCTGTGACAACTACAAATTTGTCCCTTGGTATCTTAAGACTTATATTCTTAAGGTTGTGCTCCCTCGCTCCTTCTATTGTAATGTACTTTCTTTCGCTCATTTTCCTATCCTTCTTTAACATTAATCCTTGTCATAGTCCCTAAGGGTGACCTTCAGCTCTCTTATTCTGTCACGAAGCTCTGCTGCCGCCTCAAAGTTCAGGTCGGCTGCAGCAATGTTCATGTTCTTGGTAAGCTTCTTTATCTCTGTCTCCAGTTCCTTTCTGGTCATGGATTCGATGTCCTTATTGTCGTTACGTGGAACATCCTCTGCCACCTCATTGCTTATGAGATCCCTGATCTCCTTGACAATGGTCTTTGGAGTTATACCGTGCTCCTTGTTGTAAGCGTCCTGGATCTCACGTCTTCTGGCTGTCTCATCCAATGCATATTTCATGGACTTGGTAATACTGTCCGCATACATTATAACGTGGCCCTCGCTGTTTCTGGCAGCTCGTCCTATGGTCTGTACCAGTGAGGTCTCAGATCTTAAGAAGCCCTCCTTGTCTGCGTCAAGAATAGCCACAAGGGTTATCTCCGGAATATCAAGTCCCTCTCTCAAGAGGTTTATGCCCACCAGAACGTCAAATACACCCATTCGCAGATCTCTCACTATCTCAACTCGTTCCATTGTATCTATGTCAGAGTGGAGATATTTGACCTTAACGCCATTTTCCCTCATATAATCTGTAAGATCCTCTGCCATCCTCTTGGTAAGGGTAGTTACCAGTACCTTATTTCCCTTCTCGGTTTCCTTGAATACCTCTGTAAGAAGGTCATCTATCTGTCCCTCTACAGGTCTTACCTCCACCGGTGGATCTAAAAGTCCTGTAGGACGGATTATCTGCTCTACCCTCTTCATTTCATGTTCTTCTTCATATTTTGAAGGTGTTGCAGACACGAACATAACCTGATCCAGCTTACTCTCAAATTCCTGGAAGTTGAGCGGTCTGTTGTCCAGGGCGGACGGAAGCCTGAAGCCGTAATCCACCAGATTCATTTTCCTGGATCTGTCTCCTGCATACATACCTCCTACCTGGGGTATGGTTATATGGGATTCGTCCACAATAAGCAGAAAATCATCGCCAAAGAAGTCCAGCAGCGTGCTTGGTGTCTCCCCGGTCTCTCTGCCTGACAAAGGGCCTGAATAGTTCTCGATTCCCGAGCAAAATCCTGTCTCCCTCATCATCTCTATATCAAAATTGGTTCTTTCTTCTATTCTCTGTGCCTCGATAAGCTTATCCTGTGACTTGAAATATCTGACCCGCTCTGCAAGCTCTGCCTCAATACGGGTAAGGGCTTTGTTAAGCTTCTCCTGACCTACTACATAATGGGACGCCGGGAATATACAGGTGAAATTCAGACTTCTCCTGACCTCTCCTGTGAGTGGGTCAAATTCGCATATCCTGTCAATCTCATCCCCGAAGAACTCTATCCTTATTCCGTCTTCAAATGTAGATACCGGCATGATCTCCAGCACGTCACCCCTTACTCTGAAGGTTCCTCGCTGAAAATCCATATCGTTTCTTGAATACTGGATATCCGTAAGCTCGTCTATCACCATGTCCCTGTCTTTTATCATGCCCACACGGAATGACAACATCTGATTTCTGTACTCATCAGGATCACCGATACCGTATATACATGAAACCGAGGAAACAACTATTACGTCCTTCCTGTCAATAAGGGCGGCTGTGGCACTGTGTCTCATCTTATCTATGTCGTCATTTATGGATGAGTCCTTGGCTATATAGGTATCCGTTGACGCCACATATGCCTCCGGCTGATAGTAATCATAGTAAGAAACGAAATATTCTACCGCGTTATGAGGAAAGAACTCTTTAAATTCCGAATACAACTGTGCCGCCAGAGTCTTATTATGGGCGAGCACCAGTGTTGGCTTATTAAGCTGTTTAATAACATTCGCCATGGTAAATGTCTTACCTGATCCGGTAACACCTAACAGTGTCTGGAACTGATTGCCTTCCTTAAATCCCTGCACCAGCTCTTCGATTGCCTGGGGCTGGTCACCGGTTGGCTCATATGGCGATACCAATTCAAAATGATCCATATATCTCAACCTCTAATTTATTATTAGTATTGTTGCTGATTTAGTATATCATTCATAATAAAAAAAGTACAGAGCAAACCGAATGTTTGTTCTGTACTTTTAAGTTTCTTATTTTATTCAATCAGTATTTTTCCCTCTTCCCCTGCAGCACATTCATCAGTCCGGCATACACCTCCGGATTTCCTTTCACAACGATAGCCAGGATCTCCTTTGCCTGGTTAAGATAGTGGAACAGGCTTCTTACATTAAAGACATTTGCCCTATCTTTCGCTTCCAGGCTCCTGAGATATCCCTCTTCGTCATAATAATAATGGTCATCCATAACCACCACCAGACTGTCCACTCCACCGGAAGGCTCCGCATTTCTGCTGCCATACGAATTTCCATCACCAACCTTATACCAGTACCCTCGTGCCCTATAATCTTCAAGAAGATTGGCAGCCTCACCATCATCATTTGCATAGACGACCTCTATATGAGGATATTCCTTAAGCCGTCTTCCGGCAGGAATATGCATAATATTCTGGATAAATGATGAAAGCTCTGTGTTTGTACGGATACGATTAGTCAGACGGAATATCTGAATCCCCTGAAGTCCCTCGATCACATGAAGATTGCCCCGGTCAAGCTCATAAGGCGAGATCATGTCCTCAGAATCACTGGAGAATATCACCGGTCGGTCACCGGCACACTTTAAGATAAACCTCAGCTTCTCCACAGACAGCAAATGTGCCTCATCCACCAACACGGCACTATACTCGGCAAATATGTCTTTCCCATCATCCAAAAGCCTACTATCCGAAAGAAAATCTATCCTATGTAATCGCTCATGTAATATCTCCCACTTCTTTCCCGCCTCGCTGCAGTGTATCATACACACCTTACGCCTGTCAGAAAGCTCCATTGCGATATCGTATAAAAGCAGGGTTTTTCCTGTTCCTGGAAGTCCCGTAAACAGAAAATATCCCGAATGTTCTGCTCTTATTTTCCTCAGTATCTGCCGCCTTATATCCCTCTGCTGTGAAGTAAGAAAATATTCTTTATTCAGGAATTTCACCGGATCTGTAAGGGGCGATATAAGATAATATTCCGCCCTGAACAGCTCTTCAATATCACCTTGATAATCCCTGCTGTCCCTGCTCAGGATATCGCACAGGCTTTCCCAGTCCGCCTCCACAATATGGTCATGATTTGTAAGGCGTACCAATCTGTTTTCACTGCTTATGTAAGTGTAGGAATATATCGGTCTGGTGAGAACTGACAGATAATACCTGTTCTGTATCAACTGCTTTTTTATCATTTCGTCGGACACCGCACCGCTCTTAAGCTCGATATTTACAATGTGCTCGTCCTTGATCTGGATCAGGTCAAATTCCTTTCCCAGTCTCGGTATCTGGAATGAATAGAAGAACCTGAGGGCAGCCACCTTCTGCATGTGTAACTCAAGCTGTTTAACCAGTGCCCTCATACTGTCAAGCTCCCATTCCCGAAGTCTCAGAAAATGTTCTCTGCCTGACAACTGCCGCTCCAGCTTCTGCAGCTGTTCCATATTCTGTTGTCTCGTGATCGCATAAACTGATACAGATTTCATTTCCTAACCTTATTATCCAAAATTCTGAACGTAGTAATATGTGTAGTAGTTTGGATCGTCATCCCTGATAAATACTGAAATTCCTATGATTTCCCAATCGGAATCAAGCATGTTGGAATTATGTCCCGGAGAATTCTTCCAGCCTTCCATTACTGCGTCCGCACCTCTGTAACCGGCGGCAATATTCTCGCCGCCCATCTTATCGCTGGCGGTTAAACAAATCTTACCGTTTGGTCTTGTGTGGCTGAAGGAATATGATATCTCGGCACTTCTCACATCTGCACACGCCATAAGATCCTCGTCAATGCTTAAAGCTGACAGTCCGTTCTGCCTTCTGTATGCATTAAGCATATCCACCAGCTCGTATGCCATTTCGTAATCATAATGTCCGTTTACTGTGGTGCTCCTGCCATTTCCAAGGTCGATCTTTATGCCTGTTTCTGTCTTGGTAACTACCCCTGACGCGTCACAGTATATCCTTCTTCCGTCATTTGTGGTGTACCAGCCTGCCTTGTTTCCTCTCACGCCATTTGACATGAAGTAGTACACACGGCTCATGATCTCAACAGTATCATTCTTCACCTGCTTCATTGAAGTTCCGTCCCCGGTGTAACAGGTTCTGCTGGAACCGTAATATGCAACGGTTGACTTGCCATCACTGTTTATGTTGAATATATTTCCTGATATTGTCTTCCAGCCTGAGCTTCCCTTGCCCCATTTGCCGTTGTTCCAACTGGTAAATGACCACACGCTGCCGCTCTTCGCCATCCTTGATGTTACATGGCTGCTGCTGCACACATACACATATTCTTTTGCACTGAGCTGCTTCCAGCCTGCTGTGGTAACTCTCGTGCCCGAAGCGTCAAAATAATAGTATTTGTTGTTGTAAAGGGTGCATATGGAATTCTTGCGTCTCACCCATCTGCCCGCTGAATAGTCGTAGCACTTTCTGCCTGATGGATAGTATATTCTTGTGTTCTCACCGGCACTGTTGAAGAAATAATAGTTCTCCTTTATCTGTCTCCAGCGGCTGGTGACAATCTTGTAATCGCCGTTAAAAACAGCATTGTTGAACTCCTTGTATACCCATCTTGCCCCAGACTTCTCTGCAAATGCATTTATACCACCATCTGCTCCTCTGTACGCCATCTTTGAACCATTTACGGTATACCAGCCGGACTGCTTTTCCAGCTTGCCGTTTCCATCAAATCTATAATACCGGTTATCCACCAGTCTAACCAGAGCATTCTTTCTCTGATCAAACTTTCCTGTTTTAGCATTATAATCAGAGCAGGTTCCCGCTGAAGGGTCATATATCCTTATTACCGCATACTTCTTGCTTTCCTGAAGATAATATTCAACGCCGTCAAGCTCTACCCAGCCATCAAGATCCATCTTGCCATACTCGTCATAAAGGTAGTAATATGAACCCTCTTTCACAAGCCCGGAGTATGATACGCTGCTCCTTGCCGCGTCGCCTGAAGTTGCTGTTACCTGAGTTTCAACTGCCACCGGCTGTCCGCCGCCCTCCTTGGCAAAGGTTACTCCTGAGAACAATGTAGAACTCATTATGGTAGCCGCTGTTGCCGCATAAACAACGCCCTTTTTGGTCATTTGTATTATATTCTTTCTCATCAGATCCGCTCCTTTCGTCTTCGTAATATGTACGTTTTCTCTGATATAGTTTCATCTGTCATAAAAATCAATTTCACCAGGCAGCCACTATGTAAATTATACCTTATACGCAAATGAAAAGGAATGCGAAATTTTCTCAATTTTTTTCAAAACAGCATAATTGTATGTAAATCCGTCATTATTTGTGATAGAATTACCTTGTTGTGTATTTTTTCGGATCTTCACAACTTTTAAATTTCCACATAAGGAAAGGTTATGACGAAATGAGTGCAATAGTAACATTAAAAAAAGGTGAAGGCCGCACCATAAAAGCAGGCGGAGCCTTTATTTACGACAACGAAATTGCTTCCATAATGGGAAGCTTCGAAAATGGGGACATTGTCATCATAAAAGACTTTGACGGATATCCCATGGGAAAGGGATTTATAAATACCAATTCCAGGATCACCGTCAGAATGTTGACCCGCAACGAGGATCAGGAGATCGACGAAGAATTTTTCGCAAAACGTCTACAGGCCGCATGGGACTACCGCAAAAAAACTGTGGATACCGGCAGCTGTCGAATAGTCTTTGGCGAGGCTGATTTCCTGCCGGGAATAGTCATCGACAAATTCTCGGATGTACTGGTAGTTGAATCATTATCTCTCGGTATGGATCGTGTTAAAACTTTGTTAATAAATCGTTTAAAAACTATCCTTAAGAATGATGGTATAATTATCAAGGGTGTATATGAGCGAAGTGATGCAAAGGTACGTCTCAATGAGGGAATGGAAAGATATAAGGGCTTCATCGGTGATGAATTCGACACCAATGTAGAGATCGTCGAGAATGGAGTCCGTTACATGGTTGATGTGAAGGATGGTCAGAAGACCGGCTTCTTCCTTGACCAGAAATATAACAGGCTCGCCATACAGAGATTATGTAAGGGTGCCAAGGTTCTTGACTGTTTTACACATACAGGATCATTTGCATTAAATGCCGGGATCGCGGGAGCAGCAAGCGTACTGGGAGTAGACGCTTCACAGCTTGCAGTTGATCAGGCGATTAAAAATGCTGAACTGAATAACCTCAGTGATACAGTTTCATTTAAGTGTGCTGACGTATTTGATCTTCTCCCGGAGCTGGAGAAGCAGGGCGAGAAGTTTGACGTGGTCATTCTCGATCCGCCGGCATTCACCAAGTCAAGAAACTCTATTAAAAATGCCATAAAGGGATATCGTGAGATAAATCTTCGTGCAATGAAGCTTGTAAAGGAAGGTGGATTTCTTGCAACCTGTTCATGTTCACATTTTATGGATTATGAGCTGTTCACCAAGACCATCGGACAGGCAGCGGCAAATGTACGAAAGAGACTTCGTCAGGTCGAGTTCCGTACTCAGGCACCTGACCACCCTATATTATGGGCTGCGGACGAATCTTACTACTTGAAATTCTACATATTCCAGGTAGTGTCTGAACATTAAATAGTGATTTATAATTTAATATCAGTTGATATTGTATATTAAGTGCAGATACTTCACCTGCACTTGGGGGAGATATACTGAAAACCGGAGGGATTACAACAATGGATTTAATTCAACGCAACAAGGACGCATCTTATTTAAAATTCGATAAGTACGTGAATTATGATGACCCTGCTGTGAAAGCTAAGGCTTTTGAATTAACAAAGGGGTTAACTGAACCAATCGACAAAATTGAAAAGATTTATTATTTTGTGAGAGACGAGATCTATCACACATGGGACACAAAGGATGATATCATAACCATCTCAGCCTCAGATGTCCTTGAAAAGAAAACAGGAATGAGCTACGCAAAGGCAAATCTTCTTGCTGCACTTATGCGTGCAAATGGAATTTATACAGGATTCTGCTATCAGCGTATCAAGCATTTTTCTTCGTCAAACAAGCTGGCACTTCATGCTCTTAATGCAGTATATGAGCCAAACCTTAAAAGATGGATCCGCCTTGACGCAAGAGGCAATAATTATGAATTTAACGCAGACTTCTCTTTAAATGAGAGAAACCTGGGATACAAGATCAGACCGGAGCTCGGAGAATTTGAGTTCAACGATCTCATTGCAGTTCCACTGCCGTCAACAATGGCAGCCCTGGAGCGTAACACCAATGCAATGTACATGTTCTTCAACGATCTGCCGGATTATGATTCATAAAGTAGAAACCAAAAAATCAGCAGTCCGATATGAACTGCTGATTTTTTTATCTCTGCAAATGTAAAACCACGAACATTCTTCTGTCTTTTATTTAAGTCACTTCTTATCAGTATCCTCAACTATATAGCTTCTCACTATGGTCTTGCAATCTTTGCACATATCGCAATGTATCTGTACTACCATCTTGCGCTTTATGCTTTAATCTGAAATCTTACTACTTACTATCACATCGTTAAAAAATTTTATAAATTGACTTACTTGTTTCCCAGATACATTTTCCTTAAGTATCTCTAACCCACATTCCAATAGTAAGTCGTCCATCATTTTCACATAATATGAAATCTTATGAACATCTTCATTTTCCATTTCAGCACAAGTACTGAATATGCTGCCAGTCACAAGCTTATATTCATAAACATCCACTTTTCCGTATAGCCTTTTCCATGATGTCATAACATTGTCCCGGCTCATATCACAATCAAGCTCCGGTGCAATTCCCCAATATATACATGCAAGTACGTCACCATCATCTGCTACATATTTGTATAATTGATAAATCTCTGCACTTCCACCATCTTGAAAATCTACCCACTTATCGTCCCATCGCGAGTTAATAACGATTTTCTTTTCATCCAATAACGAGATTGTTCTTTTGTCCTTTACTTTATAGGCTTTTTTACTCCCATAATAACTCTCAGACGCTGCAAACACATCAATGACAGATTTCCCTATCTCTTCTGTATCTGTGTCCATAGGCAGAACAACTTCCTTAATAATTTCATCATATGTTCCCTGATGTTTTTCTGATCTCTTCATTGAATAAACAATACACTGGTTACTTTCGGTTATGTTTATTCGCACATAATGGTTATTTTTCCAAAACGCAGTTTTGCTTTTATATCTGCTGTTTTTCTTCCACGCCGCATTAGCTTCTCTTTCCTTAGGATTTGCAGAAGATAATGGACTATTTCCGATATACTCCACTGCACGAAGCACACATTCTCCAATTTCTCTTGCATTAGCAGTATCCGGAATATTTTCGTACCAATCTGCCTGAACAGAATATCCTGCAACATGGTCAATTATCGGGACAATTAATATACGCCCCTCTCCTTTATACAATGACACCAACAATGGATATGAATGAACTGACATGTAAATATCTCCTTCTCATTTCGAAGTCTCACACCGGGCTACCGCCATTCCTTCTATCCAAGCTTCTCCACATCACAAGGCCTTGCCACAATATGTTTTGCCCCGGCGCCACGGAACTCCTCTTTGCTGCCGTATCCATAGAGAACCCCCACCGTGTCAATTCCACAGGCTTTGCCGCCCTCTATGTCATAAAATC
>ERZ1034952.2409-NODE-2409-length-13843-cov-12.460545_pt1 | contig 13843 bp, 10 predicted proteins | sample MGYA00520625_ERZ1034952 | MGnify/ENA primary metagenome ERZ1034952 (study PRJEB33766, sample SAMN09781773) | gut metagenome | biome: gut microbiome | host: Homo sapiens | place: Madagascar | study: EMG produced TPA metagenomics assembly of the PRJNA485056 data... | reverse complement strand
GTAATAACTAATGATACAAAGAATGTCACAACTATTAATCCTATAAAATTAAACAAAAAAGACATTGTCAAATTACAATTCAACAATGCCTTCCTTTACTTCTTAAACACCACAACTCTCTGCCCCACATAATTAAACACCACAAACGCTCCCATTCCAACCAGCATAGACAGATTATCCTGTACACTCTTACTCTGTCCGTGCAATACCCAGGACACAACCGGCTTCGCCATTCCGTATGCCAGCAGATAGCATATGGTAATATTCAGCACAAACTTTCCAATCTGCTTCCAGGATTTCTCCTTGTTCTGAAATGTAAAGTATTTATTCAAAAAATAACTCACAACGCTTCCCACTACATAATTAGAAGCTGATGATAACCAGTAACTCAAATGTAACAGATTATATGCTGCGAACATCACCCCGGTTCCAACCAGAGTATTTACTATGCCAACCAATACAAATTTCCAAAAAGTAATATCCAATATATTTTTAATCTTATCTTTCATTTTCAAATAATAAGCGGCTCATGCATACCTTCACACAAGCCGCCCATCCTCTCTATAATTATGCTATTCTGTATTGCATTTTCCAATCTACCTCTCTGCGTCCGCTTATTCTCCAAGCCCGCTCTCGACCGCATCCACCATTGCTTTCATGGCCTCTTCTTCATCTTCCCCGTCGCAGATAAGCTCAATTTCATCTCCCGATTTCACGCATGCTCCAAGGACACTCAATACACTTTTCGCATTTGCTGCAGTGTCATCGTTATACATGAATTCTACTTTGCATTTGTATCTGCTTGCTATGTTACAGAACATCCCTGCAGGTCTGAGATGTAGTCCCGTCGGATTTGTTATTGTAACTTTCTGTCTGATCATAATGTATTCTCCCCATTTCTGTCTGTTATTCGCTCTGGCCGTTCTGATTGTTTTCATCTGTCTTTGTCTGACTGCTGTTCTGGCTTTCCCCCTGTATTTTACTGCTCTGCTTTGAATTTTCAAGTGTGATATCCACATTCACTTCATTCACAAGTGTGCAGCCATCCGGCAGTTCCACAGACACCGGAACGGTATATGTACCAGGCTCTGTATAATTCTTAAGATCAATGCTGACTTTCTTCGCAGGTGAGAACAGATTCAGCACATCATTCGGTCCCTTCACCTGTATCTCCAGATCAACGGTAGATCCGTAATTAATACTCAGTCCGTCCGCTATATTCTCCAGGATGATCGATCCTGTCGATATCTCAAAGCTCTTTGTTCCCGGCTGTTGTACCTGGATGGATATTACCACCTTATTCGCATTCTCTTCCGCAAGGGACACCCCGCTCGGAAGATAAGATGAGATATCAATGGTCTGCTCCGTTCTCTGTGTCAGTTCTTCCAATTTCAGGGCACTCGGTGGAATATCGATCTCCGAGATCCCGGCAAGCGTACTCTTATCACCTGTCACTTCCACTTCCTGCGGTTCTACCGTGATCTTGCCAAGTTTATACCCTTCTGCTGCCGACACCTCTGATGTATCCACTTTAAGTGGCACACTTTTTACCTGAAGCAGTTCTACTTCAACACTGACTCCTTCTTTTCCAAGGTTGTTTGCAAGAAGTGTCTGGTCGATCACGTTATTATTTGCATCATACAGTACCAGTTTTGCTTCTACCGTCTCATCTTCGGATAATCCGGATACGTTTGCTTCTGCTGTTACTTTTGCAATATTGTTAATGATTCTCTTCGGTCCGCGAAGTGTTACTTTTTCCGGAAGTGCTTTCAGGCTTCCCACTTCATATCCGTTTCTTACCGTTCCCGTTGTTGTCGGTGTGATCGGGAAATTATTCTTCGCTTCCTCATCTATCTGAATCTGCAGATTTCTTGGATTTGCCGTTGCCTTTTCATATTTTCCTGTATATCCTTTGACTGTTACTTCAATCGGCACCTGTGTACGAAGCGTCAGTTCTTTCATGTTCGCTGTCGCAACAATATCCTCTGCCCTGATCTTATCCAGTACCGACCGCTGTGCTGTAACTGTTACATTAATCTCCTGTGTGTTATCCACGATCTGATACGTATTATTATTATCCGTAATCACTTCTTCATGCGTTACCTGCACCGGGATATTGGAAAATGTCTTGTCATCCACCGGATCATCGATATTCACTACAATCAGCCATAAGAATGCCGCAATCAGGAAAGCCAGTATTTTCAGCGCAAGATTGTTAGTTATTCTTTTTCGCATGCTTCCGCCATCCTTTCCACATTGCCTTTATTCTGTTGGTTTCACTGCTCTTATGCTGTACCTCTTCCAGCTTCACACGAAGTTCTGCTTCATTGATACTTCTTGTAAGCTCTCCTCCCTGTGCGACTGACACAGCTCCTGTCTCTTCTGATACCGTAATGACCAGTGCATCACTGACTTCGCTCATTCCTACTGCCGCCCGGTGTCTGGTGCCCAGATCCTTGCTGATCCCCATATTATCCGAGAGAGGAAGATAGCAGGTCGCCGAGACGATCCTGTCACCTCTTACGATGATCGCACCATCATGAAGCGGTGTATTATGTTCGAAGATATTGATCAGCACCTGACTTGATACCAGACAGTCCATCTGGATTCCGGTGCTTTCATATTCCGTAAGCCGTATTGCCTGTTCTACGACGATCAGAGCCCCTGTCTTGACTTTTCCCATGGCAAAGCATGCACGGATAATATCCTCTCTTGTCTCTTCACTGAAACGTATCTCCCGGTTCTGTTCAAAAGGAACAACCGATGTCAGGAATTGCTTCTCTCCAAGCTTTTCCAGTGCCCTCCGCAGTTCCGGCTGAAATACTACAATTGCCGCTGTAGCCATGACCGTCAGTGAATTTCTTGCGATGAACAGGATCGTATGCATCTTGAATATAGCTGCGAGAAGAATAAAGCCCGCAAGTACAATGATTCCTCTGAGCAGCATCCATGCTTTCGTATTCTTTATCCATATGATGATCTGATAGATCAGAAAAGTGAGGATCAGAACTTCTATGATATCTGTGATATGCACTCTCGGAATATAAAGTCCAATTCCATATTTATCAATAAAATCTGCTATTGTCTGTTCCATTCCTCTCACCTCCCTGCATGGTTTTTAATGATTTTTTCTGTCTTTCTATCTTTTTCTGCGGTTGCCTGCATGAAATTCATTTTCCAGGCTCTGTGTCAGAAGCATCTTATCTACATCTTTCATGTCATGTTTCTTCGGTGCCGGTCCTCTCTTCGGCGAATGCTTTCTTGCCTGACTTGCCCGGATCTGTGCCGGACTTCTGTAGTCTGCATCACCATATGACGGCTTCCGTTCTGCTTCTCTTTTCTGTCCATGTCCCGCATGTACTTCCAGATCGATGGCTTTTGTCTCTTCTTCCGCCGTATCCTGCGACAAACGTTTTACCGCTTCTGCATCGATGATCTCCGTCTCCTGACGTTCATTGATCTTCTTCACAGTCTTCTCCGGCGTTGTCATGGCAACCTTCGGTATTGCTTTTACATAGTAATAATATTCATCGTCTTCAAACTGCAGACGTTCACTTCTTGCATAATCTACCGAGAACAGGAATAATTCCAGCACAAGTCCTGCAACGGCTGCCACAATATTTCCTATGATCAGTGGACCATAGGAGGTGTTTACGCCCAGTGCAATACTTCCCATTGCCGTTACGACCACATTGGCAATTGCTCCCGCAATAATCCCAATCTTCCAGGCATGATCCAGTTCCTGTCTGCGGATGGTATAAATGATAAAAAATCCAATGATAAATGCAACTATGTAGAGCCACATTTCTTTATTCTGAAACACTTTCTGTACGTATGTGCTGATCTCGGCAAGCATTGCCTTACTTCCGGACGTCTTAGATACCGCACTTATTTTCTTAAGATATTCCATCATATAATATACAACAGTTCCACATCCCATCGGTACAAGACTTACCGGTGTATAGATCAATGCACATGCAACCGGTACCACAAACGGTATCTTAAGTGCAAATGCAATCGGTGTCAGAAGCACAACAAATGCCATCTTCGGTGCCAGTCTGATATAAAATATATACATGATCAAGAAGATCAGTGCAGACACTGCGAATATGCCTATGGACGCTGCCAGTGTATGTGCAAGCAGCAGTATCGTTGCAAGCACCACCATAACCGCAGGTGGAAGGAAAGTAGCAACCACAGCCAGCCCCAGAGAGATCACCGGCGAGGAAAGTGATTTCATAAATCCTGTATTCTGATTGATCATTGTAAATGTTATCATTGCCAGTATGAACTGAAAGGCTTTATCAAACGACTTGGAATGCTTCCCATAAACCGCTTCTATTCTTTCACGTATTACATATATATTGTCCATCTATCTTTTCTCCTTTTCATACATTTTCAGCAGTTGAATCAGATTATGATTATACTTTTTCACTCTTTTCCTTGCCTTCTTGTGTTTCTCATTATAAATGTGACTGGCAATTCCGCAATATACGATCACCACACCCACATAGCCTGCCAGAATGATCAGAAAAAGGAACAGGATCAGACCATTCGACATATTACTCATTATATCCTCCACACCGGCCAGTAAAAGCAGCGCCACCAGACACACATAACCGACTGATACGCTCAGAAATGCATATATAACGTGCAGGCTTGCATAATCTTTTCTATAATAGGAACTGATCTTAAAATCTTCTTTTCCATAAGTCTCTTCATAGAGAGCAAGCTTTGTCATTAATTTTACTTTTCTCTCATCTAACATATATCCACCTCAACATGATATTAATTCCATAAAAACATCATTTTAAGTATAACAAATATCAGTACCCTTGTCCAATACTTATAGTTAAAAAATAAACCTTCTCCACGCCTTTTTCCTTTAATGCTTTTGCCGCCGCATCCAGTGTATTGCCGGTCGTATATATGTCATCCACCAGCAGCACCTTCCGGACAGGGCGAAATGCCGGTGTTACCGCAAATGCATTTTTCAGGTTCTTTTTTCTCTCATTATGTCCAAGTTTCTTCTGCGGACTGGTCTTCTTTCTTCTTGCCAGGCTTTTACTGTCCACCGGAATGCGCAGCATCCTTCCCAGGTTTTCCGCAAGAATCTGTGCCTGATTATAACCCCGTTTTCTACATCTCGCCCGGTGCAGCGGGACCGGTATGATCACATCCGGGTTCCATCGCCGGATTTCTTTCTGAAAATTTTTCACGAGTTCCTGACTGTACAGTTCCCCGTATCTTCTCTGATTGTGGTATTTGAACTGATAGATAGATTGATTCACAGGAGCTTTATGGTTCCATAAGCTTAATCCCTGCTCATAATAATGATGTGTATGCATACAGTCATAACAGTATTCCTTTTCCATACTACGGATCTGCTTGCCGCATTGCATACACCTTGGTTCTCTGATTCGTAAGAATTCCAGCCTTTCCCTGCATTCTGTACAGATGCCCTCTTTACAGACTTTCTGACAGAATGGACAGGTTTCCGGCCAGAACAGAACAATTATATTTTCTTTGATATCTTGTATGATACTTTTATTCATTAAATTCACGGATTCGCTCTGCGAGACTCGTATTGCGGTTCTGCTGGTTTGTGTTTTGTATCATCTCCTGGAATACGCTTTCACTTCCGATCACCGTCACACATTTTCTCGCTCTTGTGACAGCTGTATAGAGCAGATTTCTATAATAAAGCTGTCTTGGTCCCTGTAACAAAGGGATAATGACTGCGGGATATTCGCTTCCCTGTGCCTTATGGATTGTGATCGCATAAGCCAGTTCCAGTTCATCCAGCAGATTGTATGGATATTTCACCTGCTTCTTTTCATCATATTCGACCGTCACGGTCTCTTCATATGTATTGATCTTTTTGATAATCCCCATATCCCCGTTAAATACACCGACCCCTTTATCAATCGTCATTCCGTACCGGGTGGTGATCTCCCATTCAATCTGGTAATTATTCTTGATCTGCATCACCTTATCCCCCTCACGGAACAGATGATCTCCATATTCTTTTTCCTGTTTGCCGAGCTTCGGCGGATTCAGGTATTCCTGCAGGATCTTATTGATCCGTTCCACTCCGAGCAGGCCCTTTCGCATCGGTGTCAGCACCTGAATGTCTGCCTCTGATGCAGCCACGAATTTTGGAAGTTTCTTCTGGATCAGTGTAATGATATTACTGATGATCATATTTGTATCATCACGTTTCAGAAAGAAGAAATCCATGCTTTTGTTATCCAGCACAACCGGCTCACCCCGGTTGATCTTGTGGGCATTGACGATAATATCACTTTCACCTGCCTGCCGGAATATCTTCGTAAGCTTTACCACCGGAAAACATCCGGAGGAAATAATGTCTTTCAGTACGCTTCCCGGTCCTACACTCGGAAGCTGGTTCACATCTCCCACCAGAATCACACGGGTTCCCGGCACGATCGCATTCAGCAGTGCATACATCAACGGCAGATCTACCATTGACATCTCGTCTATGATGATCACATCTGCTTCCAGTGGATTCTCTGCATTGCGCTGGAAACCGCCAATCGTCTCATCATCCGGATTGCCGGATACTTCCAGCAGCCGGTGAATCGTCTGTGCCTCACATCCGGTCGCCTCTGTCATACGCTTTGCTGCTCTCCCGGTCGGTGCTGCCAGATAGATGTCCAGTCCTTCGCTTTCGAAGAAATGAATCATCGCATTGATGGTCGTTGTCTTACCGGTACCCGGTCCTCCGGTCAGTATCATCAGACCATGCCTGACTGCTTCCATTACTGCATCTTTCTGCATCTCGTCCAGATACAGTTCTGTATTCTTTTCAATCTGATTGATCCTGTGAAGAAGTGTCACATCGGCTGCTTCAAAATCGAGATTCAGATCATGCAGCATCTTCGCAGTGTTCAGTTCCATATAATAATAGTGAGAAGTATACACTCTCACCCCCTGCTCTGACTGCTTCATGACGATCTTCTTTTCCATCATAAGATCCATAAGATACTTTTCCATATCCTGTATCTGTACTCCGAGAAGGTCTCCCGTCTCTTTCAGCAGCACGTCCTGATACAGATAGACGTGTCCTTCATTCACACTCTGTTGCAATGTATAGAAGATTCCGCTCCGGATCCGGAAATCGGAATCTGTATGTATGCCAATCTTCATTGCAATCTCGTCGGCTGTCTTAAATCCCACTCCCGGCACATGGTCTGCCAGATGATACGGATTCTCCTCTATCGTGCGATAGACATTACGTCCGTAATGCTGATAGATCTTTGCTGCCAGTGTTGTAGAAATGCCGAACTTCTGCAGATAGATCATTGCCTGCCGCATATCCTTCTTCTCTTCTACCTGTGAAGCGATCTCTCTTGCTTTCCGTTCACTGATTCCTTTGATCTCTGCCAGCCGTTCCGGCTCCTCTTCGATGATCCGGAAGGTATCTTCTTTGAATTTTTTCACTATCTTTCCCGCCAGAGAAGCGCCGACTCCTTTGATCGCACCGGAGCCCAGATATCGTTCGATGGATACCAGATCTTCCGGCTCACATATCTCCGATTCCTCCACAGCGAACTGAAGGCCATACATCTTATGCGTTGTATAGCCTCCTTTCAGTCTTAACAGTTCACCTTCTTCAATATAATGAAAACTTCCGACACAGGTCACTTCTCCATCTAAATTATTCAGATGGAATACCGTGTACCCGTTGTCTTCATTGCGGTAAACAATATGTTCTACGTATCCTTTTATTTCTTCCATTCGATTTCACTCACCCGGATTCCTATCTGAATCTAGATTCCTTTTCTGTCACCCATGAACTCTACGTATTCTCCGGTTCCGATGGCAACAACCTTCATCGGATCATCCGCCGTCATCGTGTTGATGCCTGTCTTTTCCTCGATCAGTTCTTCCATACCACGTAACATAGATCCGCCTCCGGTCAGCATAATCCCTCTGTCAAGGATATCTGCGGAAAGCTCCGGTGGTGTTCTCTCCAGCACGCTGATAACAGCTTCTACGATCTGTCCCGTTGTCTCCCGGAGTGCTTCTTCTGTCTCTGTCGAAGTTACCGTTACCGTCTTCGGAAGTCCTGTTACCAGGTTTCTTCCTCTGACTTCCAGCGTCTCATCTTCGATCATTGGATAGGTTGTACCGATCTTGATCTTAATATCTTCCGCTGTTCTTTCACCGATCAGAAGATTATGTTTTTTTCGCATATAGCGGACGATCGCCTCGTCGAAATCATCTCCGGCAATCTTTAAGGATGTATTTACAACTGTTCCACCAAGTGAGATAACGGCAATATCGGATGTACCTCCGCCGATGTCAACGATCATATTGCCACACGGCTTTGAGATATCGATTCCCGCACCGATTGCTGCCGCAACCGGTTCTTCGATCAGGTGTACCTCTCTTGCTCCTGCTGCATAAGTTGCTTCCTCCACTGCCTTGCGTTCCACTTCTGTAACCCCGCTTGGTACACAGATACTGATTCTCGGCTTCTTGAATGTACGCTTTCCAAGTGTTTTCTGCACGAAATATTTGATCATTTTTTCTGTTACTGTATAGTCTGATATCACGCCCTGTCTCAAAGGTCTGACTGCCACAATATTTCCCGGAGTTCTTCCAAGCATCAGTCTTGCTTCTTCTCCGATCGCCTTGATTGCATTCGTATCTCTGTCATACGCTACAACAGAAGGCTCTTTTAAAATAACACCCTTTCCTTTTACATACACCAGTACGCTGGCGGTTCCCAAATCAATTCCAAGATCTACTGACATTCCCAATTCTCCCTTCATCAAGCTGTCTATATTCCTATCTTTGGTGAGATATGATTATATCACATGCTATTTTTGAGCATGTTCCCATTATAATCAAAATCATTTAAAATAAAAAGACCCATTTTGCTTAAATCTTTGTGAACCTTTTTACATAAATATTACAATATGACGAATCCGGACGATGCATTGAACAAAATGTCATATTTCTACCGTTCCAGCATTGGTTTTATATACTTTCCGGTATAGGATACCGGACTTTCCGCAACTTCTTCCGGTGTTCCCTCTGCGATCACGGTTCCGCCTTTGTCACCGCCTTCCGGACCGATATCGATGATGTAATCTGCGGTCTTTATCACATCCAGATTGTGCTCGATCACAATGACTGTATTCCCATCTTCTGTCAATCTGTGGAGAATCTCTGTCAACTTATGCACATCGGCAAAATGCAGTCCCGTCGTCGGCTCATCCAGAATATAGATTGTCTTTCCCGTACTTCTCTTACTCAGCTCTGTTGCCAGCTTGATACGCTGGGCTTCTCCGCCGGACAGAGTCGTAGACGGCTGTCCCAGACGGATATAAGAAAGCCCGACATCATACAAGGTCTCCATCTTTCTGCGGATACTTGGTACATTTTCAAAGAAATGCATTGCTTCTTCTACGGTCATGTCCAGAACATCATAGATATTCTTTCCTTTGTATTTCACTTCCAGTGTCTCTCTGTTGTAACGTCTTCCCTTACATACTTCACATGGAACATAGACATCCGGCAGGAAATGCATCTCGATCTTGATAATTCCATCTCCGCTGCAGGCCTCACATCGTCCTCCTTTGACGTTAAAACTGAATCTTCCTTTTTTATAGCCTCTTGCTTTTGCATCCGGTGTTGCTGCAAACAGATCCCTGATCAGGTCAAATACTCCGGTATAGGTTGCCGGATTGGATCTCGGAGTCCGTCCGATCGGAGACTGGTCGATATTGATCACCTTATCCAGCTGTTCCAGTCCCTCGATGCCTTTGTGTCTGCCCGGAATGGTCCTTGCACGGTTCAGGTCTCTTGCCAGACGTTTATAGAGGATCTGGTTCACAAGTGAGCTTTTTCCCGAACCGGACACACCTGTAACACAGGTCATCACGCCAAGCGGAAACTTCACATCTATGTTCTTCAAGTTATTTTCCTGTGCTCCGAGTACTTTCAGCCATCCGGTTGGTTTTCTTCTTACTTCCGGAACCGGGATCCGGATCCGCCCGCTCAGATAGGCTCCGGTTACAGAATTTTCATTCTGCATGATCTCTTCCGCATTTCCGGTTGCAACTACTTCACCGCCATGTTCTCCCGCTCCCGGTCCGATATCCACGATAAAGTCCGCTTCTCTCATAGTATCCTCATCATGCTCGACCACGATCACGGAGTTCCCGAGATCCCGCAGATGTTTTAAAGTTCCAAGCAATTTATCATTGTCTCTCTGATGCAGTCCGATACTTGGTTCATCCAGAATATATGCCACACCTACGAGTCCGGAACCGATCTGTGTTGCCAGACGGATTCTCTGTGCCTCTCCTCCCGAAAGTGTTCCGGTCGATCTTCCAAGTGTCAGATAATTAAGTCCGACATCCATCAGAAACTGGATTCTGGAATTGATCTCCTTTAAAATCTGTCCGCCGATCAGCAATTGCTGGTTCGAAAGTTTCAGTTCTTTTAAAAAGGTCTGCAGTTTTTCAATTGACATTCCTGTCAGTTCGGAAATATTTTTATCTCCTACCGTCACAGCAAGTGCTCCCGGCTTCAGGCGCTGGCCTTTGCACGCAGAACACGGTGTGATATTCATAAACTCTTCGTATTCTGCTTTCATCGTTTCCGACGAAGTCTCCCGGTAACGGCGCTCTACATTGCGGATCAGACCTTCGAATGCCACATCATAGACTCCTTCTCCGCGCTGCCCCTTATAATATACTTTCACTTCTTTGCCGTTTGTCCCATGGATCAGGACATCATAGACTTCCTTCGGATAGTCCTCAAACGGTGTATCTAACGAAAAGCCATATTCTTTGCTCAACGCATCCAGGATCGCATACGTGAAGCTCTTCTTATCCGTGCAGGACTGCCATCCCATAACAGTGATCGCACCTTCACTGATACTGAGATGTTTATCCGGAATCATCAGGTCTTCGTCAAATTCCATCTTGTATCCCAGTCCAAAGCACTCCGGACATGCGCCGAACGGATTGTTGAACGAAAAGCTTCTCGGTTCGATCTCTTCAATACTGATTCCGCAGTCCGGACATGAGAAGCTTTCGCTGAACTGGACCGGTTCCCCGCCGATCACATCCACGGTCATCAGTCCTTCCGCAAGATTCAGTACATTTTCAATGGAATCGGTCAGACGCTGTTCAATACCCTCTTTTACTACCAGACGGTCTACAATAATCTCTATATTGTGCTTGATGTTCTTATCCAGCTTGATCTCTTCCGACAGTTCGTACATATTACCATCGATCCTGACACGGACATATCCGCTCTTCCTGGCGCGCTCCAGTAATTTTACATGGGTTCCCTTTCTGCCTCTTACAACCGGTGCCAGCAGCTGTATCTTGGTTCTTTCCGGAAATGCCATCACCTGTTCTACCATCTGATCAACCGTCTGTTTCTTAATCTCACGCCCACATTTCGGACAATGCGGAATTCCTGCTCTTGCATATAATAACCGGAAATAATCATAGATTTCCGTTACCGTTCCTACGGTAGACCTTGGATTGCGGTTCGTAGATTTCTGATCAATGGAAATAGCCGGAGACAATCCTTCTATACTTTCTACATCCGGTTTTTCCATCTGTCCCAGGAACTGTCTGGCGTAAGAAGACAATGATTCCATATATCTTCTCTGTCCTTCCGCATAAATTGTATCAAATGCCAGTGATGATTTTCCTGATCCGCTAAGACCGGTCAGTACCACCAGTTTGTCTCTTGGTATGTCTACGTCTACATTCTTCAGATTGTGTTCATTTGCTCCTCTGATCTTGATATATTGTCTTGAATCTTTTTTCTGTGTCATGTAAGTCTATGATCTCCTTTTTCTATATCTTTATTTCCTGTAATGTCTTCTTAAGCTCTATTAACTTATCCCTGAGTTCTGCTGCCGCCTCAAAATTCAGATCTGCCGCAGCTTTCTTCATCTGCTTCTCCAACTCTTTGATCAGCTTCTCTAATTCTTTCTCACTCATGGATTCCGGATCTTTTTCCATCTGTAATTCAGAAGCTGCCACTTTCCGGGATACTGAGATCAGATCTCTGACTGCTTTCTGGATCGTCTTCGGTGTAATACCATGTTCTTCATTATATGCCATCTGCACTTCACGTCTTCTCTGCGTCTCATCCAGTGCTGCACGCATGGAATCTGTGATCGTATCTGCGTACATGATAACATGCCCTTCTGCATTACGGGCCGCACGGCCGATCGTCTGGATCAGAGACGTCTCGGAACGCAAAAATCCTTCTTTATCCGCATCCAGGATCGCAACCAGTGTGATCTCCGGAATATCCAGTCCTTCCCGCAGAAGATTAATGCCGACCAGAACATCGAATACGTCCAGGCGCATATCTCTCACGATCTCTGTACGTTCCAGCGTATCAATATCTGAATGCAAATAGCGCACGCGGATTCCCAGCTCACGCATATAGTCGGTAAGATCTTCTGCCATTCGCTTGGTCAGCGTTGTTATCAGTATTTTGTGTTTATTGGCAATCTCTTTATTCACTTCTCCGATCAGGTCATCGATCTGTCCTTCTACCGGCCGCACTTCTACTTCCGGATCCAGAAGTCCGGTCGGCCGGATCACCTGCTCGGCTCTTAAAAGTTCATGTTCTTCTTCATATTTCCCCGGTGTTGCAGACACGAACATGACCTGATCGATCTTACTTTCAAATTCCTCAAAACTAAGCGGACGGTTGTCCAGTGCCGATGGCAGACGGAATCCATACTCTACCAGTGTACGCTTTCTCGACTGATCGCCATGATACATACCGCCGATCTGCGGAACCGTCTTGTGCGACTCATCGATCATTATGATAAAATCATCTGGGAAATAATCCATCAATGTATTCGGCGGCTGCCCCGGAGCAAGTCCTGCCAGATGCCTGGAGTAGTTCTCAATCCCTGAACAGAATCCGGTCTCACGCATCATTTCTATATCAAAATTCGTTCGTTCCGCAATTCTCTGTGCTTCCAGAAGTTTTCCTTCTTCTTTGAAATATTTTACCTGTTCTTCCAGTTCAATCTCGATATTTTTTATTGCTTTCTCCATACGCTCCTTCGGCACAACGTAATGGGAGGCCGGGAATATCGCAATATGATTCAATGTATTTTTAATCTCTCCGGTAAGCATGTCTATCTCTGAAATCCGGTCAATCTCATCTCCGAAGAATTCCACCCGAATAGCCGTATCGCCCCGGTCTGCCGGTACAACTTCTACAGTATCGCCTCGTACACGGAATGTTCCCCGCTTGAAATCCATATCATTTCTGTCATATTGAATATCTATCAGCTGGCGCAACACTTCATCTCTGTCCTTCTCCATCCCCGGTCGGAGCGATACCATCATCTGTTCAAAGTTCTCCGGTTCACCGAGACCATAGATGCAGGAAACGCTGGCAATTACGATCACATCCCTGCGCTCGATCAATGCTGCCGTTGCCGATAACCTCAGCTTATCAATCTCTTCATTTACGGAGGAATCCTTCGCAATGTAGGTGTCTGAAGATGGGACATAAGCCTCCGGCTGGTAGTAATCGTAGTAGGATACAAAATATTCCACTGCGTTATCGGGGAACATCTCCTTGAACTCTCCGTATAACTGAGCCGCTAACGTCTTATTATGAGCGATGACAAGTGTCGGCTTCTGTAATTGCTGAATCACATTTGCCATCGTAAAAGTCTTTCCAGAACCCGTAACCCCTAGTAAAGTCTGGCATTGATTGCCTTCCTTGAACCCTTTCACAAGCTCTGCAATTGCCTGTGGCTGGTCTCCGGTTGGCTCGTATGGGGCTTTCAATTTGAACTCATTCA
>ERZ1034952.2408-NODE-2408-length-13854-cov-6.737227_pt1 | contig 13854 bp, 13 predicted proteins | sample MGYA00520625_ERZ1034952 | MGnify/ENA primary metagenome ERZ1034952 (study PRJEB33766, sample SAMN09781773) | gut metagenome | biome: gut microbiome | host: Homo sapiens | place: Madagascar | study: EMG produced TPA metagenomics assembly of the PRJNA485056 data... | reverse complement strand
ATATACATATACATATGAAATGTCAAGGAGTAATTTTGCAAATGAAGAAAAAAGCATTCAAAGCCGCATTTCCATATACGATTCCTATAGGTATAGGATTTCTTTTTCTGGGTATGTCCTATGGATTTATGATGCAAAGTAAAGGTTTCTCCGTATGGTATCCGTTTTTTATGAGTATGTTTATCTTTGCGGGTTCTATGGAATTTGTAACATCGAATCTGTTGCTGTCGGTCTTCAGTCCGGTCGCAGCATTCTTTCTGGCACTGATGGTTAATGCCAGACATTTATTTTATGGTCTTTCCATGCTGGACAAATATAAGAACACTGGTTGGAAGAAATTCTATCTGATCTTCGGTATGTGCGATGAATCTTTTACTGTTAACTGCACGGTGACGCCGCCGGATGATGTGGATCGTGGCTGGTTTATGTTTTTCGTCAATCTGTTAAACCAGATCTATTGGGTAGCTGCGGCTACTGCAGGCGCACTACTTGGATATGTGATCCATTTTGATACAACCGGAATTGAATTTGTCATGACTGCACTGTTTGTCGTCATGTTTTTGAACCAGTGGGAAGAGACGAAGGATCACCGCCCGGCACTGGTGGGGCTGATCTGTTCGGCAATCTGTCTTCTGATTTTCGGAAGCAGTAATTTCATTGTTCCGACGATGGTATTTATCATCATCTGCTTTAGTGCAGAACGTAAATGCAGTAAGAAAGTGACGGAGGTGGATGCGAAATGACAATGACAACAACACAGGCAATCATTACGATTGCAGCAGTTGTTCTCGGAACAATGGCAACACGCTTTATACCGTTTATTATCTTTCCGGAAGGAAAAAATCCACCGGAGTTTGTCAAATATCTGGGGACGGTTCTTCCCTATGCGGCGATCGGTCTTCTTGTGATCTACTGTCTCAAGGATGTGCCGGCGAGCAGTACTCACGGGCTGCCGGAAGCAATTGCAATTTTATTTATCGTATTGATCCATAAATGGAAAAAGAACACACTTCTCAGTATCGGTGGGGGAACGGTGCTGTACATGATACTTGTACAGACTGTTTTTCGCTGAAAAAGCATGAGAGAATAAGGATAACTATCCTTTCGGATAGTTGCATATAGAAACGGATTTTGCTAAACTGAAATCACATAGTTTTCCAGAATAATACAATCCAACAAAAGAAAGTGAGGGTAAATGTATGAGGAAAAAAAGGTTGGCAAAATCCGTTTCTTTGATGTTGTGCGCTGCAATGACCGTGACGATGGGCAGCGTTCCGGCACTGGCAGAGGACCTGGGGGGGGATTCTTATGAGATAGCATTCAGTGATGATGCAGATAACTTTGAGAATCCGGCTGAGACGGAACCAGGCATTGAAGAAGACTCAGAGGCAGAAGTAGTCCCGGAAGAAGCATCAGGCGAAGAAGATGTCGCTTTTGATGTGGGAGATGATGACTCCGAGCAGATTGACATTGTAGACGATGCACAGGACGAAGATGAGCTTGATATCGCTACAGAAGAGGTGGATGAAGAAGACCTCGGAATCGCAGAATTTGCGGGTGAGGATGGAATTGCTGTTTTTGATGACGGGACGGCGCAGGAAAAACAGGATGTGGTCTATCTTGAGACATCAGGTGCAATTGGCAGTGATGCAAATAATGGTACAAATATTCATAGTGCAGTTCAGACACTGCAAAGAGCAAAAGAATTACTGGCAGAAAACGGAACGCTCTATCTGCTTTCTACATTAACGATTGATGGAACAGATACACTGGAAAATATGACAATTCGTCCGGCAAGTGGTTTGTCAACGCTGATTAAGGTTGCCCAAAAAGGACATCTTACAGTTAAAAATGTAAAAGTTAAGGGTGAAAATGAAGCAGGTACAGAGTGCAAAATAAGCTATGCATTTTACGTAGATGAAGGTGCGACTCTTGATATTGAAGGTGATGACACAGAAGTTGGTCCTTTTGTAGGAACTCCTGGTGCTGGTGCTGAGTGCGTTGAAGTACGCAAAGCGGCGACGCTGAATTTCAGAGGCGGTAAACTTCTTGGATATAGTGATGCAGAAAACAATGCATATGGTCGTGGTATATATGTAAATAGCGGAACTGTTAATATGAGTGGCGGTTATATAACAGGACATATTACAAAAGACGGCCGTGCAATGGAAGCATTTTATGCCGTGGTGAATCTTACAGGTGGTGAGATTTCAGGCAATAATACAACAAATGGCTCTGGTGCAGCGCTAGCAATGACTGGTGGATCATTACATATGACCGGCGAGTGCATGATTAAGGATAATTCTGCTGCATATGATGGCGGTGCTATTTATATGTATGATGCGACAGCAGAAATTACAGCCGGAACGATCAGTGGCAACCGTTCAGATGCAGGCGGTGGAGTCCTCGGGCTGGATTCAAAGATTACCGTTGGTGGTAGTGCAAAGATTATTAATAATGCGGCTTATAATGGTGGCGGTATTTTTATTCAGTCGGATGATTATACAGAGTCGAAGGCACTCCTTACTGTAAATGGCGGAGAAATCAGTGGCAATCAGGCAGATGGCAGTGGCGGCGGTATCTATGCCAGAGCTTCCAAGAGAGAACCGGGAAGTATGAATGTTGTAATTTCAGGCGGAAAGATTGCCGGAAACCATACAGGCACCGAAGAAGATGAAAATGTTCAGAAAAATGCAATCGCACTGATGGCATATTATGAGGAAGAAGATCCTACTGAAAATACAGGATATGCAGATCTGTATCTCAGTGGTTCACCAAATATCGATTCTATTTTAATTGGTGATGCTGCAGAGTATGGTCCGAAGATTGTGGTAACAGATGCATTTACACCAGCTGCTCCGATTCTGCTGAAACCTACATACGGAACAGCGGGCAGAGTTGCAGTAAGTTATGGCAGTGAAGAAGCGGCAAATGCAAATAAAACTCAGTTTACAAAAGAGTATGCAACTACATGCGGATACAAACAGGATGGCGCTAATCTGATCTGGACAATGCGTTACAGAATTTCGTTCAGAACTTTTACATCATTTGATCCGCTTCAATACACCTGGGATAAATGTACTCTTTACGTGGATGATGGAGAAACTATAGCAGCGGAGGAACTGCCACAGGCAGAAACAATTCCGGGATATACAAGAAAATCATGGCGTAATGCCAAAACCGGTGAGGCATGGGATCCTGCATCGAAGGTTACTGGCAGATTGCAGATCAGTGAAGTTTGGGCACTCAATAAACCAACAGTTACAATTGAACAGTCTGCAAAAGCCGGCTGCCCGTCTTCTGCAATTAATCTGACAGCAAAGGCAGCACATGATCTTGATACAACGACATATACCTATCAGTGGTATAAAGATGGTAAGGAACTGGATGGACAGACAGAAGAAACTTATGTAGCAAAAGAAGGCGGAGAATACAAAGTAGTTGTAACTGCTATCGGAGCAGGAAGCAATGCAAAGTCAATCGCAGAAACATCCATCAAACTTCCTGCATTTGCGCATAAGTATTCCTGGAAATCTGACAAAAAGAATCACTGGCAGGTTTGCAGTATCTGCAATGGCAAGGTAAAGACAGCAGCGCATAATTACAGTGGCTGGAAAGTTACAAAAGCAGCACAGATCGCAATTGCCGGAGAAAAAGTAAGAACATGCAAAACCTGTGGTTATAAAGAAAAAGCAGCGGTAGCAGCTCTTCCGGTACAGAAAACACCGTTCCTGGGTGTTACCAGTAAAGAAAAATCTGTCACATTAAGATGGAATACAGTCAAAGACGCTGACGGATATATGATTTATGGTGCAGAATGTGGTAATAACAGCAAATACAGACTGCTCAGAACTGTCAGAGGAAATGTAAACAGCTGGACACATACTGGTCTGAAAAAGGCAACCTACTATAGATATTCTGTAGTTGCTTACAGAAATATAAACAAAAAGAAAGTGACAATTGCACAGACCTACAGTATGCACATTGCTACGACAGGCACGAAACATGCTTATGCAAGAAATCTTCAGGTGAACAGAACAAATGTTGTTCTGAATCGGGGAAAGAGAACAGCACTCAGAACAAAGGTTATTTATTCATCCGGAAAAATTCAGAACCATATTGCAGCAGTCCGTTTCAGTAGTTCTAATTCCAGAGTTGCTACTGTAGACAGCAGAGGAATAATTTCTGCGAGAAACAAAGGTACCTGCATTATTTATTGTTACGCTCCGAATGGTGTACGTAAGAATGTAAGAGTAACCGTAAGATAGGACAAATATTTCTCCAAATTGTTATTGAAAAAATATAAAGTTTTAGCCTAATATAGAGATAGCCGTTCCTGAACTTTACCAGAGATTAGGACGGCTATTTTTTATGTAAGCATAGTACATAAAGTTCTGTGATGCTGTCGAAAACAGTCGACAGATAACTGTGATTCTTAGGATAATTTTGTTTCAGAAATAATTCAAAATCTGTTATAATGAGAAAAGATAAGGAGATTTGAAACATTATTAAAAGAAGATAAATAAAAAGTATTATACAGGAGAATTATGATATGAGTTTTCAGTTTGCACATTATAACTACAATGTTATGGATTTGGATAAATCAATCAGATTTTATGAAGAAGCACTTGGACTTAAAGAAGTGCGCCGCAAAGAAGCCGAAGACGGAAGCTTCATTCTTGCATATCTTGGAGATGGCAAGACCGGATTTGAACTTGAACTGACCTGGCTGAGAGACTGGGAAAAGGATCATTATGATCTCGGTGATAACGAGATCCATCTTGCATTTACGACAGATGACATGGAAGCAGCTCATAAGAAACATGAAGAAATGGGATGCATCTGCTTCGAAAATCCGGCAATGGGTATTTACTTTATCACAGATCCGGACGGATACTGGCTGGAAATCGTGCCGGAGAAATAATACAGTTGGTTAAAATATGACAAATGATGGAGGTTCAGGTATGCCAAAGAGAATCCTGATCATAAATACAGGAGGGACGCTTTCTTCTGTAAAGAGCTCCAAGGGGCTTGTTCCGGGAATGAGCAGTGGCGATATGCTGGAGGAACTGCGTATGGTTTCCAAAAATCTGGAGCTGGAAACAGAGGATTTCTGCTCACTTGACAGTTCCAATATCGGACCGGAAGACTGGACCAGACTTGCAACACTCATCGCAAGAAGAAGTTATGATTATCATGGGATTGTGGTGATTCATGGTACCGATACGCTGGCCTATACGTCTGCGATGCTGTCTTTTATGCTGCAGAATATTTCGATTCCGGTAGTTGTGACAGGAAGCCAGCTTTCTATCGCCAATCCGGTTGCAGATGCGCTGGAAAACTGTCGGTGTGGAATCCATATGGCAGCCAGCGGATATCCGGGAGTTTTTGTTGCATTCAATCGTAAGGTGATGCTCGGATGCCGTGCGTCCAAAGTCCGTACAATGAGCTTTGATGCGTTTGAAAGCATTAATTATCCATATGTCGGAGAAATCAGTTCACTGGGACTGCGCGTTTTTGAGAAAAATCTTGTAGAGAAAAAAGGAATCTTCAAACCACAGACAGCGTATTCAGACAAGGTTGCACTGCTGAAGCTTTATCCGGGAATCAGTCCGGAGATACTGGATATGTATTATGAAAAAGGATATAAAGCTGTCTATATTGAGGGATTCGGACTGGGAGGAATGCCTTTCCTGAAAAATGATTTCACAGGAAAGGTCGGCGAAGTTATCGAGAAAGGAATGCTGGTGCTTGCCGGAAGTCAGTGTCGTTATGAGGGCAGTAATCTGTCTGTATATGAAACCGGTCGCCTCGCACTGGAGAAGGGTGTGATTCAGGCATATGATATGACTACGGAAGCCGCCATGACAAAGCTTATGTGGGTACTTGGGCAGACCGGCGATCTCCGTGAGATGAAAGAATATTTTTCCATGGACATTGTCGGCGAGGTATGTATTGGATAGCGTGTGTAAAGTATTGAAAGTGGATATGTAAGATGAATAAATTTCGTGCAGCGGCGATTCAGATGCCGACAGTAGAAGATAAGATGAAAAATATAAAGGCAGTCAGACATTATCTGGAGCAGATTAAAGCACAGAACGTTGACTTTGTCGTGTTACCCGAGATGTTCTGCTGTCCTTACCAGACGGAAAAATTCCCGGAATACGCAGAAGAAGAGGGCGATTCTGTGTGGAAAGCTCTTTCTGCATATGCGAAAGAATACAACATTTATCTGGTAGCAGGCTCCGTTCCAGAAAAAGACGACGAAGGCCACGTGTACAATACCTGTTACATTTTTGACCGGAATGGAATACAGATTGGTAAGCACCGAAAGACACATCTGTTTGATATTGATGTAAAAGGTGGTCAGAGCTTTAAAGAATCCGATACGCTTACTGCGGGAAACAGTGGGACGGTATTTGATACGGAATTTGGCAGGATGGGTGTGATGATCTGTTTTGACATCCGTTTTCCGGAGTTTGCACGCATGATGGTAAATGACGGAGCAAGAATGATCTTCGTACCGGCAGCCTTCAATATGACGACCGGACCGGCACACTGGGAGCTTTCTTTCCGCACCCGTGCACTGGACAATCAGATTTATATGCTGGGATGTGCACCGGCACGTAACCCGGAAGCAGGATATATTTCATGGGGCCATTCCATATTTACAGATCCATGGGGAAGAGTCGTGGACATGCTCGATGAAAAAGAAGGGATTTTGATCGGTGAAGTTGATCTTGATTATGAGAATGAAATCCGCGAACAGCTTCCACTTCTGAAAGCACGGAGAAATGATGTGTATGGGAGAGAGAAGTGAGTGTATGTTTAAAGATTGTTACTGTTCATTCCGTTCACAGCAACTAAAGATTCTCCCTGTATAAATTCAATTAAAGAATTGATTGAAAAAAATAAAGCAGTAGCATATAATATGTTTAACAAGGGAGCTGGAAGGTGAGTGCTGGTCACCCAATCCGGCGAAATAAGATTAGTAAAAAATAGCTGTCAATTCTCGCCAAAGATTAGGACGGCTATTTTTTATGGGCATATGTAAGTATAGCTACAATTAGATTAGAAATAGTTAAAATAATCATAAATGTTTCGTAATCGCTCATAAACTTCACCTCCTCCGTAAGGTGCTCGGATTAAGAGAAGAGCACGTCCCCCAGCTACCTGGGTAAATATATTAAATTATGGAAAGTATAGCACATACAGTTCCATATAATTGTCGAAATCCAGTCAAGAAGCATCGGGTTTCTTAATGTCGATTATAAATCGATGCAAGTTAGTGGGCAAATTATTACAAAATGGCATCGGAAACAGCAAGAGCACAGCTGAACCGATGCTTTTTCTTGATTTCCTGCATGTCTGCCAATTTATAGAAAGTTTATACACATGCAGATAATTATGTGCTATCATATGAATGGAACAAAATGTTCAAAAAGGAAGGCTTGTGGTGGATGAAGGCAGAAAGTACATTAGCAAAAATGATTTCTACCGCAGGAGAAAAGGCAGCATATGATACAGCCTGTAAGCGATTACTTGCAAATAAAATAATTCTTGCATGGATCATGAAAAGCTGTCTGGAAGAGTACAGGGATTGTGGGATTTTGGAGATTGCTTCAAAGTACATAGAAGGTGAGGCACAGATCTCAGAAGCAGCAGTGCATCCGGATGAAGAAGCAGAATCCCTACAAATAACAGGTCTAAATACAGAAGATAGCACCATTAATGAAGGAACCGTAACCTATGATATCAGATTTCGTGCCATTGTGCCGGGCACAGGAGAGAGAATCAGTCTGATTATCAATGTTGAAGCACAGAATGATTTTTATCCAGGATACCCGATTGTAAAGAGAAATCTGTATTATTGCTGTCGGCTGGTTTCATCACAGTATGGTACAGAATTTACGAATTCTCATTATGAGAAGATAAAGAAGGTTTACAGTATCTTTATATGCATGAACCCTCCGAATTACAGAAAAAATACGATAAATCAGTATTCCATACAGGAAGAAAATCTGATAGGAGAATTTGGCGAAAACGTAGAATATTATGATTTACTGACAGGTATTATTATTTGCCTTGGAGATGTTGAGGATGAAATGACTGGGATACTAAAGCTTCTGGAAGTAGTATTATCATCGGAGAGAAGTCCGAAAGAGAAGAGAGAAATTCTACAGGAAGAGTTTAACATTAAAATGACGCAGGAGTTAGAAAGAGAGGTGTCAGAGATGTGTAATCTGAGTGAAGGGGTAGAACAGAAGGGTATAGCGAAAGGAATTGCAAAGGGAATTACCGCTTCAATACGAAATCTCATGGAGAGTATGGGATGGAGTATTGAACAGGCGATGGATGCGCTTCAGATACCGACGGAAGAGAGAAATGGTTATCTGAATATGTTAAAGAAATAAGAAGATGAAAAGTATAATAGCATGATGAAAAGGTCAGGGGAATTTTTGCAGGAATTTCCCTGACCTTTTTTTCTGGAGAACAGAAGAAAACTCTTTAATTTGTTGACACCTTTTTTATCAGGTGATACAATACAATTCTTTGATGAAACAAAGTGCAACATATATGAATCAAAATACAAACAATATAACACTTATAACCAAATAAATGATCCATTAAAAAGATCAGGAGAAGACAAATCATGAACAAAAAGGAAAATCATTCCGCAAAAAGTGAGATAGAGCAGGCTTTGCTTCGTCTCATGACACAGAAATCCTATCTGGATATCACTGTGACAGATATTGTGCAGGAAGCGAAAGTGGCGAGGGTTTCTTTTTACAGAAATTTCGCATCCATTTCAGAGGTATTGGACAGTATCGCAGATGCGACTGCAGAGAAGTTGAATATTGAATTTCTGCCGATGCTGGATACGACAGATGAGCGTAAAATACGGGAGTATCTGTTTAATTATTTCTACCAGATATCATTGAATTATAAAGAAATGTGGGCAATCCGCGGACTGAATATGGATCTTTTTACGAAACGCCTCGGAGAAAAAATCCATGAAAAACGTAAAGCCGTCGAGTCCGCAGACCCGAATATGGCAGAGAAATATGGATGGGTTGTAAAACTCTGCGTGCTGGATGGCGTATCCAGGCGCTGGATCATGGATGAAATGAAAGAAACACCGGAAGAAATGATCGATTATGTAATGCCGATCATCAAGTCATTATAAGAAGTTTGAACAGTGGAAATACAAAGGAGCAGAAATAATATGAAAAAAACAGGAATCATGACAGACAGTCACAGCGGAATCTTGCCGGAAGAAGCGGAACGACTCGGTATCAGAGTTCTTCCGATGCCTTTTTATATCGGAGAGAAACTTTATCGTGAAGGTGTAGATCTATCCCGGGAGAAATTTTATGATATGCTTCGAAAGGGAGTAGATGTGTCCACTTCACAGCCGTCCCCGGCAGAAGTTATTGATATGTGGAAAGAAATGCTGAAAGAATACGAGGAAATCGTCTATATTCCTCTCAGCAGCGCATTGAGCGGTTCCTGTATGGCAGCAGCGGCAATGGCAAATGATGATGCATTTGCCGGAAAGGTATTTGTCGTTGATAATGGCCGTGTGGCGACACCAATGCACCGTTCTGTCCTTGACGCAGTAGAGATGGTGGAAAAAGGATACAGCGCAGCCGAGATCAAGAAGATTTTGGAGGAAACCAGAGAAAAAATGACCATCTACATCGGTCTCAGCACACTGGAATATTTGAAAAAAGGCGGAAGAATCAGTTCCGTAACCGCACTGGCGGCAAATGTCCTGAATATCAAACCTGTCATGCATTTCAGCACGGGAAAACTTGACACTTACCAGAAATGCCGTGGACTGAAAAAGTCACGTAAAGTCATGATCGATGCAATGAAGGAAGAACTGGAGACAAATTTTGCGAAAGAATATGCAGCAGGGGAAGTATACCTGATGGCGGCATCCAGCAGTAACGATGAAGTGACAGAAGAATGGGTAAACCAAATCCGGGAAAGTTTTCCGGGAATGGAAGTTATGTGCGACAAGCTTTCCTTCGGCCTGTCCTGCCATATCGGTCCGGATGGCCTCGGAATCGGATGCACCTGCAAGCCAGTGTAAAAGCGCCTCTTGACTTTATGAAGTATAAAAGAGATAATCTTTTATATACATATGAAAATTTCAGGAGGGTTTAAAATGGAAAAACCTACAGTTTATTTTACGGATTTCCGCTGTCCGGTCGGAACCAGCCAGCTTGACAAGCTGAAAAAACTCTGTATCGCAGCCGGTATCAAAGATATTGATATGGACGGTAAATTTGTAGCAATCAAAATGCATTTTGGTGAGCTGGGAAATCTGGCATTCCTACGTCCGAACTATGCCAAAGCAGTAGCAGATCTGTGTAAAGAGCAGGGGGGTATGCCGTTTCTGACAGACTGCAATACACTGTATCCGGGAAGCAGAAAAAATGCACTGGAACATCTGGACTGTGCAAATCTGAATGGATTTAATACAATTACGACAGGCTGTCAGATTATCATCGGAGACGGACTGCGCGGAACTGATGAAGTAGAAGTTCCCGTTGTAAATGGAGAATACTGCAAGACCGCATTTATCGGACATGCGATCATGGATGCAGACATTTTTATAAGTCTGACTCATTTCAAAGGTCATGAGGCTACCGGATTCGGCGGTGCACTGAAAAACATCGGTATGGGCTGCGGAAGCCGTGCAGGAAAGATGCAGCAGCATGCAAGCGGAAAACCGGCGATAAACGAAGAAGTCTGTCGTGGCTGCCGTCGCTGTGCAAAAGAATGTGGCAGTGATGCGATTACATATGTAAACAAAAAAGCAGTGATCGATTATGATAAATGCAAAGGCTGCGGCCGTTGCATCGGAGCCTGCAGTTTTGATGCTGTATACAATCCGAACAGCAGTGCAAACGAACTTCTTGACCGTAAGATGGCAGAATATGCGCAGGCTGTCTGTCATGGCCGTCCGCATTTCCATATTGCGTTGGTTCAGGATATCAGCCCGAACTGCGACTGTCATGGAGAGAATGATGCACCGATTCTTCCGGATATTGGAATGTTTGCAAGTTTTGACCCGGTTGCACTGGATCAGGCATGTGCAGATGCATGTCTGAAGGCAACACCGATCGCGGACAGTCAGCTCGGAGAACATCTGGCAGAGCCTGGATGGCATTGCCACCATGATCATTTCAAAGATTCCAATCCAAACATCGAATGGAAAGCAACCCTTGATCAGGCAGAAAAAGTCGGACTTGGAACCAGAGAATACGAATTAAAGAGAATTAAATAATCACAGGAGAGGGTTGATTTATGGAAAAACAGCATCATGAGAGAAGCACGTTTTCCGGCAAACTCGGATTTGTACTATCCGCGGCCGGAGCTTCCGTCGGACTGGGAAATATCTGGAGATTCCCGTATCTGGCGGCAAAATACGGCGGCGGCATTTTTTTACTGATTTATATTATTCTGGCACTGACATTTGGTTATTCAATGATCGTGGCAGAGACTGCACTTGGACGAATGACGAAGAAAAGTCCGGTCGGTGCTTTTGCCAAATTCGGCAGATCTAAATGGCTGTCATTCGGTGGCTGGATCAACGCGATCATTCCGATTCTGATCGTGCCGTATTACTCAGTAATCGGCGGCTGGGTAATCAAATACCTGATTGAATATGTAAAGGGCAACAGCCAGAAGCTTGCGACAGACGGATATTTCTCAGAATTTATTTCCAATGGAGTATCCACAGAAGTCTGTTTTTTGATTTTTGCGGTATTCACAGTAGCAATCATTTATGCAGGGGTACGTAACGGTGTTGAGCGTGTTTCGAAATTTATGATGCCGATTCTGGTATTTCTGTCCATTCTGATCGCAGTTTATTCTGTGACAAGACCGGGAGCACTGAAAGGTGTAAAATATTTCCTGATACCGAATATTGAGAATTTCTCATGGATGACCGTTGTGGCAGCAATGGGACAGATGTTCTATTCACTTTCAATCGCAATGGGTATTCTGGTAACATTTGGTTCCTATATGAAAAAAGACGTATCCATCGAAGGTTCCACAATAAACGTAGAAATCTTTGATACAGCAATCGCAATTATGGCAGGTCTGATGATTATTCCGGCAGTATTTGCATTCTCAGGCGGAGATCCGGATACGTTGCAGGCAGGACCGTCCCTGATGTTTATCACGATTCCGAAAGTCTTTGCAAGCATGGGACTGGGAACCCCGATCGGAATTTTATTCTTTGTGCTGGTACTCTGTGCGGCACTGACAAGTTCGATTGCTCTGACCGAAAGTGCTGTATCGACCTTTCAGGATGAGTTGAAATGGTGCAGACAGAAGTCCACACTGGTAGTCGGTGCAATCATGCTTGTTCTCGGAAGTCTTTCTTCCCTGGGATATGGACCGCTTGCCTGTGTAAAGATCATCGGAATGCAGTTCCTTGATTTCTTTGACTTCCTGACAAACTCTGTGATGATGCCGATCGCGGCATTTGCGACCTGTCTTCTGATCTCCAGAGTGATCGGTGTGAAGAAGATCGAGGAAGAAGTTCTGCATGGCGAAGGCACATTTAAGAGAAAGAAAGTCTTTAATTTTATGATCCGGTATCTCTGCCCGATCTTTGCGGTAATCATTCTTTTGAGTTCCGTGGCGAACGCATTTGGATGGATTTCCATGTAAAACAGATATAAATATAGAAGAACATCTTGTTGAAAGAGAGTTTCGTAGATTTTTCGTTTATTCTTTCACACAAGGTGTTCTTTTTTTGATAAAATGATGATACAAGGTTAAAGGGACTGAAACTATATAATCCCGGATACTGGATATTGTGATGTCGGAGCGGGACGGAATCAGTCTGGCACGCGAAATCCGCAAAAAAGGCGACGAGACAATGGTCATATATACTTCGTCCACCACAGAATACGCAATGGATGCTTTTGGAATCCATGCACTGGGATATCTGCCAAAGCCGGTCGAGTATACAGAACTGAAAAAAACACTCGATATGACCAAGACTTTATATGATGCAAGACCACAGAAATATATACATATCATGGGTGACGAAGGTCCGCAGAAGGTTCCTGTCATGGACATTACTTATGTAGAAAATATAGGAAGAAATGTAAGATACAATCTTCGAAGCGGACGGGAGATCGAAGCAGGCAGATGTAACGGAACTTTTGAGGAGGTGGTTGCACCGCTTGCAGATGAAATCATATGAACGAATTTTTAATCTATCGATTATCTATGATTTTTCAGCTTGCTTTTTTGCTTCTGTTTCTTCCGCTGACGAAACGTCAGGGCAGCAGCTTGAAGCTAGATGTTCCGGCAGAGTTTGAGCAGGCAAAAGATTTCGGCTTTGCGACTATGCTCAGTAATCTTCTTGAAAATGCATTTATAGCGGTATGCAAAGTTCCGGATTCGAAAGAAAAGTATCTGTCAGCCTGCAAATGTCAGCCTGGCATTCAACAGCCCGATCCTTACCATGACCGGCGACGCAGTGGTGCCGACGGAAAGTTCCTCAGATTTATCTAACTTCGTTACATCAGCAATCCTGAATGGTGCGGAATGGAATGATAACACTACAATTTTGCCAGATACAGATTACACAATCAAATTAACATTTGGAGAGAATCGGAAAGGCAGGAGTTTCTTGATTTCTGTACAGGAGTTTGCGGAGTAAAAATCCTGTATGATTCTTTTTTTAAGGAGATCATGAATCCGGAAACAGTGCCGGAGAGACTGGAAGAATAAAGATGAACCTTTTGCAAAACTATATTTTTATCCCACTTGACATCTTCCGCAAAAATGTACAATATAAAGGTATAAAGAACAAATTGG
>ERZ1034952.2403-NODE-2403-length-13878-cov-7.055849_pt1 | contig 13878 bp, 12 predicted proteins | sample MGYA00520625_ERZ1034952 | MGnify/ENA primary metagenome ERZ1034952 (study PRJEB33766, sample SAMN09781773) | gut metagenome | biome: gut microbiome | host: Homo sapiens | place: Madagascar | study: EMG produced TPA metagenomics assembly of the PRJNA485056 data... | reverse complement strand
CGTTTGAGGTGCGTGTGGTTACGCCGTGGGGGTTCGAGTCCCCTCTCTCGCACCAGAAAAAAGAGCCCTTTCGGGGCTCTTTTTTTGTTGGTCAGAAAAGGCGGCGGGATGGGAAAACCCCTAACCTTGCGCCCGAAAAGCACCACTTCGCGGCTTAGATAAGAGATAATAGGGAATAGTGAATCAACAATGGAGATTGCCTTGCTTGATGGGCGTTTCTGTACGATTTATTATTATCGATTATCTCTTGTTTTTTATTTCATGCCCGTCTATTGACCCGCATTTTTCCCTATGGTAGAATACTCGCAGGGCAAGTGGGTGCCTTTGCCCCTGTTTCCGTTGACAATACAGATTTTCAGAAAGAGAGAAGATAAATATGCCCTGTACAACAATTTTGGTTGGTAAAAAAGCAAGCAATGACGGCTCTACCATCATTGCAAGAAATGATGATGGCGGTTTTGAAGCCAAGCGAGTTCTGGTTCACGCCGCAAAGGAAGCGCCGTATACATACAAAACAGTGATTTCCCATTTGTCTGTGGAGCTTCCGGGGAATGCCATGCGCTATACCGATTGCTCCAATGTGAACAAGGAAAACGGCGTGTGGCCTGCCTGCGGCATCAATGAGGCCAATGTGTCCATGACGGCGACGGAAACGATTACCAGCAATCCCCGGGTGCTGGGCGCTGACCCCTATGTGCGCTATCAGCCGAAGAAGGGCCGCAGCACCAAAGAGATTCCGGGCGGAATCGGGGAAGAGGATTTGGTGACATTGGTTCTTCCGTACATCCGCTCTGCGCGGGAGGGCGTTTTGCGTACCGGTGCCCTGCTGGAGCAGTACGGAACCTATGAACCCAATGGAATGGCCTTTGCAGATGCCAATGAAATCTGGTGGCTGGAAACCATTGGAGGCCATCATTGGATTGCAAAAAGAGTGGCGGATGACCGGGTGGTCATCATGCCGAACCAGTTCGGCCTTGACCATTTTGATTTTGAGGATGCCTTTGGCCAGCAGAAAGAGAACCTGTGCGCTGCCGATTTGAAGGAATTTGTGGAAAAGAACCATCTGGCATTGGATTTGGGCGCGGACTTCAACCCCCGGCTGGCCTTTGGCTCTCATTCTGACGCTGACCATATTTATAACACCCCCCGCGCGTGGTTTATGGGGCGCTACTTCCTGCCCCGCACCTACAAATGGGACGGCGACAATGCGGATTTCACCCCGGAGAGCAACGATATTCCCTGGTCCTTTGTGCCGGAGCGGAAGGTAACTGTGGAGGATGTGCGGTATCTGCTTGGCTCTTATTACCAGGGCACGCCCTACAATCCCTATGACAAGAACGCACCCCAGAAGGGAAAATACAGAACCATTGGCGTGCCCAACAGTGATGTTTGCGGCATTATGCAGATTCGCGGCTACCTGCCGGAAGCCATCCAGGGCGTGGAATGGCTGTCCATGGGCGGCAGCGGCTTCACTGCCTGCTTCCCGGTCTATGCCAGTGTCCCGGAGTTCCCCAAGTATTTCAGCGGCACCACGGAAACCGTCTCTACCAATCATATGTATTGGCACAGCCGCCTCATTGCAGCCCTGACGGATGCCTACATGGGCAACGCCCTGCTGTTTGATGAGCGATACATGAACGCGGTGATGAACCGGGGGCAGCAGCTCCTGTGCCAGTATGATGAGCAGGTGCTCCGGGGCGCAGCACCCGAAGTGCTGAAAGAGGCCAACCAGAAGATTGCCGACATGGTAAAGGAAGAATCCGAAAAGGCACTGGCACAAATTCTGAAAAATGCCTCCGAGCACATGAAGATTCGCTACCACAGAGGGGATAACTAAACCGCAGGAAAAATGTTTTCCATAATGCGCTTCCCGCCGAACGCAGTTGCGTACTTTTCTGTTTAGGAACAGTTAATATAAATCCTTCGGTTAGATGTGAATATGAAAACCGAGCCGGGAATGTTTCTCCCTGGCTCGGTTTTTGTCTGCAATTAAAAGGATTCGCGCTGGATGAATTTAGAATTAAAGGTGATGCACTGGTGCTCCCGGTCGCCTTTCAGCAGGCCAATCATAAGCTGCTGGGCGTAATCGGTCATTTCCTTATAGGGCTGGGCAAAGGTGGTGACGGAGGGGATGGAATAGGCGGTGGTTTCCAGGCCGTCGAAGCTGACAACGGCCACGTCCTCTCCCGGAGTCCGCTGCACATCCCGGATGGCTCGCAGGACACCGGGGAGCATGATGTCGGCCTGACAGCACACGGCGGTGATTTCCGGGTGCTGCTCCAGCAGTGCTTTCAGCTGCTGATAGGTGCGGTCGGGCATATACCGGCACTCCAAAAAATAGTCCAGGTTGTGCCGGAGACCCGCTTCCGTCAAAACGGTGCGGTAGGCCTGCTGCCGCAGTCCGTAAATGCTGATGTCATTGGGGGAGGAAATCACGGTTGCAATGTCTCGATGCCCGGCATCTACCAGCATTTGCATCTGCGCCTGAGCACAGGGGTAGTGGTTGGTTTGCAGGGAGGAATAGAGGGAGCCTTCGCCGCCCAGGGGGAGCACGGTGTTGATGAACACGGTGGGGCAGGGGAGCCGCCCCAGCTGCTGCAAGCCAAGCTGCGCATAGTTTCCGCCCAGGTAAAGGAGGCTGGAAATTTTGTCCCGTTCTAGGTAGGCAAGCAGCTCGTTGAATTTCTCCTGCTTGTCCTGGATATAGAAATTATCATGGAATCCGGCGATGCAGTAGCCTGCATTGTGGAAATCCTTGGAGAGGTTCCGCTCCATCCACTCGTAGACCTCATTATAAACCGCCTCCACCACCAGGCAGATGCGGGTGGATTCCGGGGCGGCCTTGGCGTTTTTTACATTGGCCTTGGGGTCGTATTGATTTTCGGTGATGATTTGCAGCACATGCTGGCGGGTTGCTGTGCTGATGTCGGGGTAGTTGTTCAGTACCTTGGATACGGTTCCGGGGGTCACCCCCGCAAGCCGTGCAATATCTCGGATATTCATGGGAGGCCTCCTGACGAAGTTGGGCGGCTTACTGGGCTTCCTTGCAGAATTTCAGCAGAGGTGTGGGGGTGATGCCGTACCGTTTCAGATTTTCCAGTGCCGCGTCCATGCAGCTGTCCCACATCTGGGTGGGGTTGTGGCAATCGCTGCCCACCACCACCGGCAGGCCGGATTTGGCAGCCCGGAGCCAGAAATTCTCGTGGGGGTACATATAGCGCTCCCCGTCCGGGTATTCCTTCAGCCCCCGGCGCAGACCGTTGGCGTTGTATTCCAGCACCACGCCGGAGCGGGCGGCGGCCTCCAGAATGTGGTCGGTGGCGGCATCGCAATTGCGGTCCCAGGGCAGGGGGGACATGGTGAAAATGTCTGGGTGGGCCACGGCATCAAAGAAGCCGGTTTTCAGCGCCTGGGAAACGGCATCGGCATATTCCAGGTACTTTTCCGTGTTGGGGGCACCGGTGGTGATGTTGAAAATCTTCTGCTCGGAATCCACAAAGAAATGCTCACCCAGGAGCAGATAGTCCATGTGGTACTTGCCCTTCAAGTCCTCATAGTAGCTTTCGTACTGGGGCAGATACTCAATTTCAAGACCGGTGTACAGGGAAATCTTTCCTACATAGTCCCGTTTCAGCTTGGCCACCTCGGCGATGTACTCTTCCAGCTCGGAAAAGGGCATCCGATAACCATAGTCAAAGTCGGGAAAGGGTGCATGGTCGGAAAAGCCGAGGACGCTGAGGCTGGAATCCAGTGCGGCACGCAGATAATCTTCGGCGCAGCCCTGCGCGTGCCGACAGCGCTGGGTGTGGGTATGGAAGTTTGTTTTCATATAATCCCTTTCTAGCGAAACACATTCCGAAACGATTCGCCAATAAATTCTCTTATGTCCCACAGTATAGCATAGTTTGCACAAAAATACAAGGGCATTTTTTACACATACTTAGATAAATTTTCTTGACAATCCAAAATTACGGCGCTATAATGCAGATAAACCCAACGAAACAAACGGAAACTGTTTCGCTGGGAAAGAACGAAACACGAGAAAACGAAGGAGAATTTGTATGATGAAGAAGATTTTCTCTCTGCTCCTGGCTGTCTGCATGGTGTCCGGCTTGCTGGCCGGCTGCGCAAGCGGAGGCACCCAGACCCAGGCAACGACCCCCGAGGTGAGCAAGACCGAGACTACCTCCGCGGCCGAGGCAACCGAAGCAGCAACGGAAGCAACCGAGGAAGAAACCACTGCCCCCCAGGCCGTTACGCTGAAGGTGTGGAGCCCTTCCGAAGACCAGAACCCCGACATGGGCGCTTGGCTGAACACCATGTGCGAACAGTTCAATGCCCTGCATCCCGAATGGGACATCACCTTTGAGTACGGTGTCTGCACCGAGTCCGATGCCAAGAAGTTGGTTCCTCAGGACATCGACGCAGCTGCTGACGTGTTCCTGTTCAGCTCCACCGGCCTGGAAAACCTGTGCCAGTCCAACAGCCTGGCAGAGTGGGGCGGCAAATACTATAATTATGTGTACGAGAACTTTGCCAAGGCTCTGGCCGACTGCCTGGTGTATGACGGCGGCCTGTACGGCATCCCCGTGACCACCAACACCTACTTCGTGTACTATGACAAGAGCGTCTTCACTGAGGAAGATGTGAAGTCCCTGGACACCATGCTGGAAAAGGGCAAGGTTGCCTTCCCTCTGGCCAACGGCTTCTATAACGCTGCCTTCTATCTGGGCAACGGCTGCACCTTCTTCGGTGAAAATGGCACCGACCGCGCTTCCGGCATCCAGCTGGGCGGCGAAAAGGGCACCGCTGTCACCAACTGCCTGGTTGACCTGGTGGCGAACCCCAACTTCATCGTGGCGGAACCCTCCGATGCCGTTGGCATGATGCGTGAGGGTCAGTGCAATGCTTACGTCTGCGGCACCTGGCAGGCAGCCCAGACCCAGGAAATCCTGGGCGAGAACTTCGGCGTTGCCATGCTGCCCTCCGTGATGATTGACGGCGTGAACACCCAGCTGCGTCCTTTCACCTCCGCAAAGGCTGTGGGTGTCAAGTCCTCCACTGCCTATCCCGAAGTGGCTCTGAACCTGGCGATGTACCTGGCCGGTGAGGAAGCCCAGAAGGCTCACTACGAGCTCAGAGGCTATGTGCCCTGCATCAACTCCCTGATTCCCGAAGTGCAGAACGACCCGATTTGCGCCGTGGATGCACAGACCATTGCCGAGATTGCAGTTCCCCGCAGCAGCTTCACCGAGTTCTCTTACTTCTGGACTCCCGCTGAGAGCATGGGCATCGAAATCCGCGACGGCTTCGTGACCCACGAGAATGCGGCTGAAAAGACCGAGGCTCTGAACAAGGCGGTCAATTCCTCCGGCCTGGAATAATTACCCGTTAGAGGATAGAAATGATGCAAACAGAGACGAGCGTAACTGCTGATGCGCGTGTCAGCGTTCCGCGCGCCCTGAAAAACGGTTCTGTCGTGGTGGCTCTTTCCTCAGTTATCTGGGGATTGGGCTGCTTCGTCAGAAAGCAGTTTGCAAAGGGTGCGCTGCTTTTGGCCGCCGAGGTGGGAATCATTCTTTATATGATTTCCTCCGGCTTCTATAACCTTACGAAGCTCATCACCCTGGGTGACGTGGAGCAGCAGAAGGTTTGGAATGAGGCAAAGAGCATTTTTGAATATGTGGACGGTGACCGCTCCCTGGTCATTTTGCTGTACGGCATTGTGACGGTGGCCGTTTTGCTGTGCGGTGTGCTGCTGCTGCGGCTCTCCGTCAAGAGCGCCTATCAGGCAGAGCAGCTGGCCAAGACCGGCAAGCCCGTGCCCGGCTTCCGGGACGATATGACCCGGCTTTTTGACCGTGACCTGCACAAGCCCTTGCTGACCCTGCCGATTCTGGGCGTCCTGGTGTTTACGGTGCTGCCGCTGGTGTTTATGACCAGCATGGCCTTCACCAACTACAGCGTCCTGGATAATAAGCTGGTGCTGTTTGATTGGGTGGGGCTGAAAAACTTCCGGCGTATGGTGGACTTGCAGGGCAGCCTGGGTCAGACCTTCTGGTCGGTGCTGGGCTGGACGGTGGCCTGGGCGGTGATTGCCACCTTCTCCAATTACATTCTGGGAATGCTGCTGTCCCTGTTCATCAACTGGAAGGAGATTCGAGGCAAGAAATTCTGGCGGTTCTGCTTTGTCCTGACGGTTGCAGTGCCCCACTTTGTCACGTTGCTGATTATCCGCCAGATGCTGCAACCCAACGGCGCGGTGAACGTGCTGCTGCAAAACTTGGGGTGGATTCAGTCTCCGCTGCCCTTCTTTACCGATACCACCTGGGCGCGGGTGACGGTGATACTCATTAACATCTGGGTGAGCGTGCCCTATGTGCTGCTGCAAATCACGGGCATTTTGCAGAATATCCCCGCAGAGCTGTATGAGTCGGCCAGAGTGGACGGCGCAAGCCCGGTGGTGACGTTCTTCAAAATCACGCTGCCTTATATGCTGTTTGTGACCACCCCCTACCTTATCACCTCCTTCACCGGAAACATCAACAATTTCAACGTGATTTTCCTCACCTCCAAGGGTATGCCCCGGGCGGTGGAATCCACCGCGGGCACCACAGACCTGCTCATTACCTGGCTGTATAAGCTGACCATTGACAACCAGTATTTTGACGTGGGCGCGGTGATTGGCATTATGACCTTTGTGACATTGAGTGTTGTTTCGCTGCTGACCTTCCATTACAGCGGCTCCAACAGAAATGAGGAGGGCTTCCGATGAGACTGAACAAAAACGGGACAGTCAAGCGTCCGCTGCGCAAGCGCATTGGCATCTTTCTGGCTCATGTAGCTCTGGCAATTCTGGCGTTTATCTGGCTTATCCCTATCTTCTGGGTGGTGCTTACCAGCTTCCGGGGAACAAAGGGCGCTTACAGCTCCACGTTCTTCCCCACCAGCTACACGCTGGATAATTTTATCAAGCTGTTCACGGACTTCTCCGTGTTCAACTTCCCCCAAATGCTGCTGAACACCCTGATTATTGCCGTGGCAAACTGCCTGCTTTCCACCTTCTTTGTGGTGAGCGTAGCCTACACTCTTTCCCGGCTCCGCTTCCCCTCCCGGAAGAAAATCATGAGCATTGCCATGGTGATTAACCTGTTCCCCGGCTTCATGTCTATGATTGCCAACTACTACATTTTCAAAATGCTGGGCTGGACAAACGGACCCATGCTGCGGGTGGCCATGATTGCGGTTTACGCCGGCGGCGCGGGTGTGGGCTACCACATTGCCAAGGGCTTCTTTGACACGATTCCCATTGCGCTGGACGAAGCGGCCATGCTGGATGGGGCAACTAAGTTCCAGGTGCTGCTGAAAATCATCATGCCCCTGAGTAAACCCATCATTGTGTATACGCTGCTCACTTCCTTTGCCGGACCCTTCAAGGATTTCATGCTGGCAAAGGTGCTGTGCGGCCCCAACAAGGCCTACTTCACCGTGGCGGTTGGTATGTATCAGATGCTGGAGCAGGAGTACATCGACCAGTGGTTCTGTAGCTTTGCGGCGGCAGCGGTGATTATCTCCATTCCTATTGCCGCGCTGTTCCTGGCAACCCAGAAATATTATACGGTTGGTGTCGGCGGCGCCGTCAAGGGCTGAGTACGACAAAACAAGTTCGTGGGGGTGCTTCGCACGGGTGAAGCACCCTCTGTTTTTATGAAAAGGAAGGAAAACGAATGGCGGATTTACGAAGATCCCGAATTGCAAAAATCCCCCAGGTATCGGCTCAGTGGATAAAAACGGCGGCGGCCATCCTGCTGGTGGCGGCCAATGCCGGGGCGATCCTGGTGGAAAAGGGAATCATTGGGATGGACGGCTATACCATGTCGGAGCTGCTGACATCCATGGAGAACTCCTCCGGCATGACCGGACTGGTGGGGGCGGCGGTGCTGGCGCGGCTGTTAAACGGAATCGCCATCCCGCTGTTTGCTTTCCTGCTGGCGGAGGGCTTCCGGCACACCCGGAACGTGCGGCGGTATCTGGCGGCACTGACGGTGACGGCGCTGGTGAGCGAGCCCATTTATGACTTCGCCATGACCGGCACACCCCTGGATTTTTCTGCCCAGAATCCCATGCTGGCGCTGGTGATTGGACTGCTGGTGCTGATTTTGATGGACTGGCTGAACCGGTTTGACAAGACCGAGCAGGTCATTGGCCGGATTCTTTTGACCCTGGGCGGGCTGTTCTGGGTGACGGTGCTGCGGATTCCCTATGGCATCGAGACGGTGCTGATTATCAGCGTCTGGGATTCCTTCCGGGGACATCATGCAGTGCGGATGATTGTGTCAATTCTCGTCAGTTTGGTGGAGCCGACGGGCCCGCTTGCCTTCTGCGCCATTGGGTATTACAGCGGGGAGCGGAAATTGAAGGTTTCCAAATACCTGTTTTATGCGCTGTATCCTGTTCATCTGCTCCTGCTTGGGACGGTGCGGTACGTCTTCTTGAAGTGAGAATATCGCCCCGGCGCGAAGCGCCCCTGCCTCCCCTGGAAGGGGAGGTGGTTGAGCGTCAGCGAAACCGGAGGGGTTTGTCCGTCAACAGAGCGGTGCAAAAAAAACCCTCAGTCAGATTTGTCGGTTCCGAAGTGCCGCCAAATCTGCCAGCTCCCCTTTCGGGGGCGCCCTTGGCAAAACCAGAATCCGTTTCCATTCATCCGACCGCACCCCCTCAGTCAGCCCGTTCGGGCTGACAGCTCCCCCAGAGGTGGAGCCGAGGGCGCTTCGCGCCGTACATACTTGATAATGACGCAATTTGAAATTCGTTCCGCGTACCTTGTTGACGTTCTAGCCCATCTGTGCTATGATTCTGCCTATATTTCCCGCAAAAAAGCAGGGGAGAAGGGAAAAGAAAACATGGACAATATGAAAAAAAAGATAAGTGCATTGGGGGTGATCCGGGAGGGGGCTATCCTGACCGCTGCAACGGCAATCATTGCGGCGGCGGTATTTTTCTTCCTGGTGCCCAGCCATACCTCCATCAGCAGCATTTCGGGTTTGGGCATTGTGCTCCAGAATGTGATTCCGGTTCCGCTGTCTGTCATCACCATGGTGCTGAATGTGGCGCTGCTGCTGATTGGCTTTCTGACCTGCGGCAGAGAGTTTGGAGTGAAAACCGTTTACACCAGCATCATGCTGCCCGCCCTGCTGGGACTGCTGGAACTGCTGTTTCCCAACTTCCAGTCCCTCACTGACAGCCAGGAGCTGGATGCCCTGTGCTATATTCTGGTGGTGAGCATCGGGCTGAGCATCCTGTTTAACCGGAATGCCTCCTCCGGCGGATTGGATATTGTTGCAAAAATCATGAATAAATATATGTGTATCGATTTGGGCAAGGCAATGTCTCTGGCAGGAATGTGTGTGGCGCTGTCCTCTGCCCTTGCGTATGACAAAAAGACGGTGGTGCTCAGTGTGCTGGGCACCTACTTCAACGGAATCGTCCTTGACCGGTTTATCTTCAGCCAGAATCTGAAGCGCCGGGTGTGCATCATCACAGAAAAGGAAGAGGAGCTGCGGAAATTCATCATCGAGGATTTGCACAGCGGTGCCACCATCTATGAGGCAATCGGCGCTTACCGCCATGACAGGCACGATGAAATCATCACCATTGTGGATAACAGCGAGTATCAGAAGCTGATGGCCTTTCTCGGTGAGCTGGATCCAAAGGCATTTGTCACGGTCTATACGGTGTCCAATATGAAATACCAGCCCAAGCGGTAGCGTGTGGTGGGCAGCAGGGGCATGAGAAAAAATAATGTGTTTTTCACCAATTTCCTATTGATTTTTTTGGAATGGTTGTGTAAAATATCGGCATGGAGCAAATGAGATTGCTCCAAAAAATCAGTCGGGATACTCCGACAAAATCAATTTAGGAGGAACAAGAATGAAAAAGTTGCTTTCTCTGCTGCTGGTCGCTGCCATGGTTCTCAGCCTGGCTGTTTGCGCCGGTACAACCGCAAAGGCAGATACCGAGGGTTCTGTCTACTACCTGAACTTCAAGCCCGAGCAGGATGAAGCCTGGCAGAAGCTGGCAAAGGTTTACACCGAAAAGACCGGTGTTCCCGTTACCGTTCTGACCGCCGCTTCCGGCACCTATGAGGAAACCCTGATGGCCGAAATGGGCAAGAGCGAAGCTCCCACCATGTTCCAGGTCAACGGCCCTGTGGGTCTTGCCAACTGGGTTGACTACTGCTATGATCTGTCCGACTCCGAGCTGTATTCCCACCTGACCTCCGATGGCTTTGCCCTGAAGGACGGCGATGCCGTTGTGGGCATTGCATACGTCGTTGAGTCCTATGGCCTCATCGCCAACAAGACCCTGCTGGAAAAGGCTGGTCATACTGCTGAGGAAATCACCTCCTTCGAGGCTCTGAAGGCTGTTGCCGAAGACATCACCGCCCGCAAGGACGAGCTGGGCTTTGCCGCCTTTACCTCCGCCGGTATGGACGGCTCCTCCGACTGGCGCTTCAAGACCCACCTGGCAAACCTGCCCATCTACTTTGAGTACCAGGCAGACGGCATTGGCACCACCAAGGCCATCAAGGGCACCTATCTGGACAACTACCGCAACATTTGGGATCTGTACATCAACAACTCCACCTGCGACCCCGCTGAGCTGTCTGCCAAGACCGGCGACGACAGCCGTAACGAGTTCCTGAACAGCCAGGCTGTGTTCTATCAGAACGGCTCTTGGGAATATGGCAACCTGAAGGGCACCTTCTCCGATGATGAGATGGTCATGCTGCCCATCTACATCGGCGTGGGCGACGAGTCCAAGCAGGGTCTGTGCACCGGCACCGAGAACTACTGGTGCGTCAACAAGGATGCTTCCGAGGCTGACATCGCTGCCACTCTGGCATTCATGAACTGGTGCGTCACCGAGGGTGCTGAGGCCATGGCAAACGACATGGGCTTTGTTATCCCCTTCGACACCGCTGTGGAGTCCACCAACCTGTTCGTCAAGCAGGACGTTGCTTACACCGCCGAGGGCAAGACCCCTGTGTCTTGGAACTTCCCCACTATGCCCAGCGAGGAGTGGAAGAATGTGCTCGGTTCCGCTCTGACTGCATACGCTGCTGACCAGACCGACGCTAACTGGGATGCCGTTGTCTCCGCCTTCGTGGATGGCTGGGCTACCGAGTATGCACTGCACGAGTAATATCCCGTAGATTCTTGGGGGTGGGCTGCTGCCCACCCCCGTTTTTAGAAAGTAAGATGGATTGATGCCAAAAGGGAAGCAGCACCGGCTTGCCAGCTTGCCTTTTGACATCAATCGAACTTAGAAACGGAGGAATCTTCCATGGTAAAAGCAACCAAAAAGTGGTGGCCTATTTTTGTGCTGCCCACCTTTGCAGCCTTTATTATCGGCTTTATCGTCCCCTTCTGCGAAGGTCTGTACCTGTCGTTCTGCAAATTTACCACCATCAATAAAGCGGTCTGGATTGGCGCTTCCAACTATGTCAAGGTCTTCCAGGATCCCCAGTTCTTCACCTCTCTGGGCTTTACCGCTCTTTTTACCGTGTTCTCCACGGTGCTGATTAACGTATTTGCCTTTGCCGTTGCCCTGGCGCTGACCAACAACATCAAGGGCACCAACGTCTTCCGTACCATTTTCTTCATGCCCAACCTGATTGGCGGCATCGTCCTGGGCTACATCTGGAATATCCTCTTTAACTGCCTGCTGAGCCTGCTGGCAAAGCCGCTGCTGGCGCTGAACATTACTGCCGGTTTCTGGGGCATGATTGTGCTGATGTGCTGGCAGCAGATTGGTTATATGATGATTATTTACATCGCCGGTCTGCAATCCATCCCCACGGACTACATCGAGGCAGCCCGGATTGACGGCGCTACCGCCAACCAGATTCTGTTCAAAATTAAGATTCCCAACGTGATGCCCTCCGTCACCATCTGCACCTTCCTGACCCTGACCAACTCCTTCAAGCTCTTTGACCAGAACCTGGCATTGACCGGCGGCGCACCCAACCACGCAACGGAAATGCTGGCTCTGAACATTTATCAAAACTTCTACGCCCGCTCCGGCGCTGCCTGGAAGGGCATCGGTCAGGCCAAGGCCGTTGTGTTCTGCCTGATGGTCATTGTCATTTCCCTGATTCAGCTGCGGGCAACCCGCTCTAAGGAGGTACAGCAGTAATGAAAAAGCAAAATCTTGCCAATTCCTTTTTGACCGTGGTGTTCACCCTGTTCAGCCTGGCATGGATTTATCCCATTGTGATGATTCTGCTGAACTCTCTGAAGAAGGAATCCGCCATTTCCACCAATACCGTGTTCGAGGTGCCCACCGCCGATACCTTCGCCGGTCTGGATAACTATATCGATGCCGTTGGCTCCAAGGGCTTTGTCTCCGCATTCCTGACCAGCTTGCTGATTACCGTCACCTCTGTGGCTGCCATTTTGCTGTTCTGCTCCATGTGTGCCTGGTTCATCACCCGGGTGGAGAACAAGTGGACCAAAGCCATCTACTATCTGTTTGTGTTCTCCATGGTGGTGCCCTTCCAGATGCTGATGTTCACGCTGGCTGGCACCTCCGATAAGCTGAAGCTGAATACCCCCTGGAACATCTGGTTCATTTATCTGGGCTTCGGTGCCGGTCTGGCGGTGTTCATGTTCTCCGGCTTTATGAAGTCCATTCCGCTGGAAGTGGAAGAAGCTGCTATGATTGACGGCTGCTCCCCGCTGAAAACCTTTTTTGCCATTGTCATTCCCATCCTGAAGCCCACCCTGATTTCTGTGGGTATTCTGGAAACCATGTGGGTGTGGAACGACTATCTGCTGCCCTACCTGGTGCTGGATCGGAAGAAGTATTCCACCATTCCCATCCTGGTGCAGTATTTCAAGGGAAGCTACGGCAAGGTGGAAATGGGTCCCATGATGGCGTGCATCATGCTCACCGTGCTGCCCATTATCATTCTGTACCTGTTCTGCCAGAAGCACATCATCAAGGGTGTGGTCGCTGGCGCTGTCAAGGGCTAATCGCATCTCCGCAAGGGGTCGGCAAACGCCGACTCCTTTTCCTTTGGATTTGCACAGCTATTGTAGGGGCCGCCATTTTGGCGACCTCTATAGCTTAGAATCACTGCACCTGTAGGGGCGGCTCGTAGCCGCCCGCCAGCGGCGCAGCCGCTCAACATTCAACGAACTGCTCAGTTGTGTAAGCTTCGGGAGGCTAAGAGCCTCCCCTACCAGGCGTGGCATGTGTGCCACCCTATCATCATTTACAAATTGTTTACTCGTGCAATCGGCCTGCTCCCGCCAGAAAAAAGATTGACTTTCTTCCGCCTATCTGTTAAAATGTCCGTATTGATATATTCCCACCAGAATGGAGGTGCCATGATGAGCCACATTAAGACCCTGGAGACCAAGAACCTGTGCCAGAGCGCCAAGAACGGCGGCTGCGGCGAGTGCCAGACCTCTTGCCAGTCCGCTTGCAAGACCAGCTGCGGCATTGCCAACCAGCAGTGCGAGAACAAGGAAAGCAAGTAATTTTGCCTTTCGCTTCACAACCCAAAGTGCCGCCGTTTTTTCCGGCGGCACTTTTTATCGGACTTTTATAGGAGAATATCATGGTACATTGTTATAAGCTCGGAGGACTGAACATCGTCCTCGATACCTATTCCGGCTCCGTTCATGTGGTGGACGACATTGCCTACGACATCATCGGGATGTACGAGCAGAAGTCCACGGAAGAAATCGTGGCGGAAATCCGCAGCAGATACCCGGACTGCGCCGAGGCAACCGAGGCGGAAATCCGCCAGGTTTGCGCCGATGTGGAAACCCTCAAGCAGCAGGGGCAGCTGTTTACCCCGGATACCTA
>ERZ1034952.2401-NODE-2401-length-13890-cov-5.494543_pt1 | contig 13890 bp, 12 predicted proteins | sample MGYA00520625_ERZ1034952 | MGnify/ENA primary metagenome ERZ1034952 (study PRJEB33766, sample SAMN09781773) | gut metagenome | biome: gut microbiome | host: Homo sapiens | place: Madagascar | study: EMG produced TPA metagenomics assembly of the PRJNA485056 data... | reverse complement strand
GCGCAGGAGGCCGCTTCGGCGGCCTAAGGGTGTCAACGAAATCGGGGTAAATTCAGATTCAAGGGGCGCAACCCTGTCAGCGCCCAGCCCGCACCGTTGCGCCGCGGCGTGGGACGGGATATGCGGGCCGTCGGTTTCCCGGCGCGCTATGCGTTTCTTGCCAACATATATGCATTGACTCGGTAGCGAAACCGAATCGCCCCATTTCCGCGACGAGCGTCCTTGTTTGAGGTATGCGCAAGATCGTTGGCGTGAATTTCCGCATTCTATGAAATGCTTAGATTCAAAATGGCGGGAAACGGTCTAGCTGTAAGCGCGCCTCCAGACAACAAATACCACGATTTAGCTAGGGAGACGGCACTGCCTCCGTGGAACGCCTTAAGACAGAGAAGGAATGCCGACAGTATTATGGGCTTGGCGGTGTAGGGAAATGAAAGAGGAAGCTCAATCGGCTGATATGGGCGGCGCGGATGAACCCCGAAGTCGTTAGTCTCACGAGCTCTTGTTATGCGCAAGCGGGAGAGCAAAGCATCTCGATGGATTAGGGTGAGTTATTGCCCGCGCTCTCGATGCAACCTTCTTTCTGACCTGGTTTTGCTGCATTTGCTCTGCATGCTGTACATTCCGTACGATATTTGTTCGACATCCCATCTGCTTCTGATTCAAAACAAATATAGGAGTTTCACGTTTCGAGAGGATGCGGGCATATGATTTTTGCGATAACCGTTGAACGGACAATCGTCTTCTCTCTGATCCTTGCTATTGGCTTCGCAGTGGCGAAGACCGCCGTCATCAAACGCGAATTCATGCCCGACCCCGCCCAGCTCATCACGAAGGTTCTGTTGCCTGTAATGATCTCCTATTCCACCTGCGAAAACTGTACTCGATAAGACATTTTGACAACGTAGCGCTCATAGGCGTTTCGATCGTTTTCCATGTGATTGCGTCTTTGTTGATGTTTGTTCTCGCCCGCTTGCTTATTCCATCCCAAGACAAAGACCGTGTCTTTCAGTTCCGCTTCATATTCGGCAATACGGGATTCATGGGCATTCCACTATCATGCGAACGCGTACAAGGGGCAGGCGTATCACGACCTCGCCGTGCTCCTTGAAGGAATGAGGCATCACGTGCTTACGACGAACCAAGATAGCCTCTTCGAACGCGCGATGCCGCCGGCAAGGATTAGCGCTATCCAGGGGGATTGGTGCTACTTCCAATGTGCGAAGCCGAGTCATGGGGTGCACGCCGAACGAGTGCGCCGCAAAGCCAGCTGAACTTCTGATCGGGAACGTTGCCTACTAGAACGCTTGAGCTTCGATGTTTTGCGGCAGCTCCGACCAAAAGTATTTTACCCTGCAGCTGCTGACATGCGGCTGCTTCGCTATCGGAGATCAGCTGCAGGGAGTATTGTAAGAGGGCTAGCGCACGATGTCCCCGTCGTCGAACGGATCGCCGCACTCGGGGCAGAATTTCGCCAGCTGAGCGCCAGGTTGCGGCTCCCATCCGCATTTATCGCAGCGGTACTGCGGAACGCCCGCCGGCTTGGGAGAGCCGCACTCGCTGCAGAACTTCCCTTTGTTAAGCGCTCCGCACGAGCACGTCCAGCCATTGCCCTCGATCGGCTTGGACTTACCGCATTCGGCGCAGAACTTCCCTTCGTTCTTCGCACCGCAGCTGCAAATCCAGCCATCACCTGGCTGAGGCTGCGGCGCGCCGCAGCCCTGGCAGAATCTGCCGCTGTTTTTCGCCTGACCGCACGCGCAGGTCCATCCTGCGGCAGGAACGTTTGCCGCAGCACCCGCAGCATCGCCTGACGCAGCGGGGGAAGACTGCGCCTGCTGTCCCATCTGATAAAGGCTCTGCGCACTTGCGCCACCTGCGTTCTGAGCCATGTTCATGCCCATAAACGCCATCGCAGCTCCGCCCGCTCCGGTGTTTTCTGCCGCAGCCTGCATCGCGGCGCCCTGAGCGCCCACCATGTAAGCGGCTGCAAGCGTAGGATCCCGAAACGCCGCATTGCGCTGCATTTCCTTGATCATCTGCTCGTCTTCTTCGTTAGCCTTGACCGAAGAAACCCCCACACGCTGGATCTCGATGCCGCGGAAATCGCGCCACTGCTCCGAAAGCTCGTCTTTGAGAACGTCGGCGAGCTCGCGCGTTTTCCCCGGCAGCTCGGAATAGCGAATGCCCATGGCCGAAATGCGGGCGAACGCAGGCTGAAGGGCGGTCAGAAGCTCGCTTTTCAGCTGTCCGTCGAGCTCCTCCCGGCCGTAGGTGTCCGCAATGTTGCCGCACACGTTCGCGTAAAGCAGCATGGGGTTGGTGATCTTGTAGCTGTATTCGCCGAAGCACCTGATAGCTATGTCGATATCGATGCCCGCGCGTTCGTCAACCACACGAAACGGCACCGGCGAAGGGGTTCCGTACTTGTTGCCGACCAGCTCTTTGGTGTTGAAGTAGTACACGCGCTGATCCATCGGCGCTTCCCCTCCGAAGGTGAAACGCTTGCCAACGTTGGCGAGCACGGCGGTTATACCCGTGCCAAGATCGCCGGTGAACAAAGACGGCTCGGTATCGGCCTCGTAAGTGTACTCGCCGGGCTCGGCGCAAACGTCAACCACCTTGCCCTGTTCCACGATGAGCATGCACTGCCCGTCCGCAACAGCGATGACCGATCCGTTCGAGATGATGTTGTCGGCGCCTTTCGTGTTGCTCGATCTCGAGGACGCGCGCTTCGCCCCCTTAACGGCAAGCACATCGGCCGGAATTGCCTCGCAGTAGAAATAGTCTTTCCATTGGTCGGCCAAAACGCCGCCCGCAGACCCTACTGCCGCTTTGATGAGTCCCATGTTCAAGTCCTTTCGATTGCCCAATAGTCGATTTCTACGTATCCGTGTGCAATAGCGCCGAACGTTTAACTATCCAATGCGCGGCGTCGCAGCGCAGCATCGGACGGCCGCAACGTTCTCAACGCCGCTCAGAACTTCCCGCTTGAGCCCGTGAAGCCCCCCGATCGGGTTATAGAAGGGGCCTCGGATGTCTTGCTCTTTCGCTCAATAGGCTCACGGGAGACGGCGGTGCGTACAAACTCGTCGGCTTGCGCGGTAACCTCCACGGGACCAACCGCGTAACTCTTCGCCTCAACAGCAGGCTCAACCGACCGCATTTTGCGCATGAGGTACGCCATGACCGCGTAAGTGAAAGCAACCGCCGCAGCGATCGGCGCACCCAAGGCGAACACCGCTTCGGTGATCAGCTCGGGAAGATCTTTCGGGGGATTACCGACGGTGTAGGGTTTTCCTTTGTCGGCGGCGTCAAGGTAGTTCTCAGTCCATGAGAGGAAGTCGACGGACCCTTCGTACCAACGGTCTTCGGAGAAGTCATCGAGGAAGAACTCCGCCAGATACGAGCATCCCGTATCGTCGAAAGCATAGGACCCCTTGTCGCCGTGAGCGGCTAAAGCGTAGTCCCTCGACTCCATGGAGAGCAGCAAAACGATTCCGTCTTTCTGTTCCCCAACACCCAGATTGTAATCGGAGAACAACTGCGCTGCGGCAGAGCTGACCGACCCGTCGTAGTATGCGCGGTAATCCTCGACGAATACCAGATACGCGCCGAAACCGTCTTCCTGCTCGATACGGCGCGCCTGCTCCTCGAGTTCCGCCCTCTGCCCGGATGCGAGCAGGCCCGCCTCATCGGTCACGTGGCTGAGGAGCACAACGCGATTTTCCGCCTCCCCAGCGAAAGCGCGAGGAGCTTCGCACAAGGCGGACCGCCCGAGGAAAAGCGCCGGCGAACCGAACGCGAACACCAGAAAGAAGGCGGCGAGGGCACGGGGCAGCCGCTTCGCCGTCGGCGTATCGCATCGACGGCCGCGACGCACCGATGCGCCGCTTTTCGCAAAGCCAAGCGCATCGCGCGTATTCAGTGGCACCCGAATCATAAGATCGCCTCCTTCAGAAGATCGAAGGTTTCGATGGTTTCGAATCCGAAAAGCGATACCAGCAGAGCGGCTATCAGCGACGCCGCAAAGCACAGCGCGCATACAACAGCCCGTTTCCGGTTGTCCACCGGAAGCTTACCGACGATCTTTCCCGTCTGGCCGTTCATGGCGAAAAGGTAGCTTTTGTCGTTCCACGATGTATTGAGCACCCAAACAGGCAGAAGGGCGTATCGGGTCGTCCCGCATTCAACGGAAACGCTGCGAGCGGATTCGGTGACGGTTTGGTAGCCCGACACCGTCTCCTCCAGCAGATGCGCCAACGATTCGCCCGCACGCCGTTCGGCTCGGGGCCCGCACTCATCAAGACCCACATCGGACCTGTCGGCCATATATCCCGGCAGGTAGGCTGTAGAGAACGGTACGGTTTCGCAGTAGTCGAACGGCTCGAGCGAATCCATGTAGTCGTCGGACATTTTCGTGGAAGCATCGATGGGAATGCGCGAGAACGCCGCAAACCCCGATCGCAGTACCCGGTAATAATCGATTTCCGTCACGCGCTCGTCTCCGGATACGTACGTTCGCATGTTGGAGCACTCGAACCTTACCGTGCCGGAAGCAGCGCAGTCGAACAGGAAGAACGGGACGTAGATCCCTTTGATCGACTGAATTCGATTCTCGTCCTTGAAGAATCTCGGCAGAAACGGCCTTTTCGCATAATGCTTCTTCAGCGCGGCAACAGCCGCATCTTTCTCCAGCTTGAACGGGATAACGAGATCGGGCCTGAGAGCACCTGCAACCCTGGATTGGATCACGGTCGGATTGTCGCAATAAGGACACGACGTGGCTATGGTCGCATGATCGCAAACGAGCTCGGCCCCGCACGAGGGACAGCAGCATGTTCGCATCTCCTGCACTTCCGCATCGTCGAACTCCCCTGTTCCCGCCAGGCTCCAAGACGAACCGCCCTCCTTAGAACCCATGTCGGCCTTTTCAGCCGACGCCTCGGGTTCGGCGCGCGCGCCATAAAGGGCCTCTATGGCGTCGGGGGCATACGAGCTTCCGCAGAATTCGCATGCGAGCAGCCCTGTTTCCGCATCGAATCCGAGAGGACCCGTACAGGAAGGGCACTGGTAGTTTTTCACGCTCGAAGCCATGACCGCCTCCGTTGATCAGTTGCCCGGTGTCCGATTCAACGCGAAGCCTAATCGCCAAGGGCTCCGCCGCAGAACTCGCAACAGTTCGTCGTCGTAGGCGTTGTTGTCGCACCGCAATACGGACACGCAACCGCTGCTTTGGGTGCCGCCGCCGCTGCGATTTCCTCACGTGCGCTTTGGCGGTTCTCAAGAAGGGTTTCCACTATCCTTTCGCACAGGTCGCGATACGTACGGTATTCGACGTTGGCTTCGGGATTGAACGCCTCTGCGCCTGAAAGCGAGCCGATAACGAGGTTGATGCCGCCCGGGTTCGCAGAAACCGCAGGTCCGCGCCTCTCTTCGACTTCGACGGTTCGGCTGTTCACCTTGAAGCGTATATCGTCGAAATACGGGTTGTTGACGTAAACGGTTACATAGAAGTTGTAGGAGTGGGTGAATCTCGGAGGATCGTAGCTTACAGCCTCGTTGTTCTCGTCGAAACGCGTCACCTCATCGATATCCTCGTCGATGTCGTAAGTGCATCCCGTGATATCGGAAAGCTCGAGCACATCGGGGTTCGCTTCCGAATAATTACGCGCCGAGGTAACCATGAAGCGGCCCGCGTCTTCGTCGACAAGAACCTTGGTGGTTTCGCCGAGCGATAGCGTCGTGCGAAACGCGGCGACGTTTTCCTTGTTAGCCTCGCGGTATTCAAGCTGCTCCTCGATTTGCGCGACGGTCGAATGCCGGCGCTCATCGAACCACGGCGACAGTTTGGCCGCACACGCCTTGCACATGTTGCCGTCCTCGAGCTTGCGGTTGCCCAAAAGACCGATTTCTCCGCCGCAGATGGCGCACTCTTTCTTCTCGAAAAGCTTCCCGAACAGTCCCATGGTTCATCCTCCCTTACCGAACGCAGCATTCAGTCACTGCGACGCCACAGAGGAAGGGCCGCCCGTTTTCTTAGCCCGCTTGATAGGTGCCGCGCAGTTCTTGGCGAACGTCGAAACGAGGTTTGAATTGCGGGGCGCGAGGTCAGGGCGAAAGCCCTTCCATTGGCTGCATTATGCGGGGGAAGGCCCGCGAAGTTCCATTACCTCATTGGGTATTTCAGCGCGAGCGCGGGAAAGTACTTAAATTGATTAGGAGCCTGACCGGCGGCTAGGCCTCCGGATTCTGAGAAGCATCCTCTTCACCGAAGAGGGAATCGAGCTTCTTGCACCGGCGGAACAGCTCGAGATAGAGCACCAGCTCTTCGCGCGAACCGACGTTCAGCTTACGGTATATGTTCGCATTGTGCTTGCGCGCGGTATGGATGCTGATGAACAGACGCTCGGCGACCTCGCTCGTTTCCATGTTCTCGGCATAAAGCTTCACTATCTTGCGCTCCGTGGCGGTAAGCGTGGCGAAACGGGCCGAAAACTCATCGAGCAAAGAAGCAACATCGGGAGGGAGCAAGCTCGGCTTGATGCTCGTCGCTTTCGAATCCAACACCGAAACAAGCGCGTCTATTTCGGAAAAACCCGTTAAACCGTCCCCGATGGACCCATCCGCCTTGAGGGCGTCCACCGCGTCGGATATCGGCCTTACGAATCGACGCGACAAATACCGGGAAAGCATAAGCGCAACAACGAACAGGAGCAAAGAGGCAACGATGATCTTCATGCGGTCGGCGAAGGCCATCGCGCTGTAATACTCTTGGGGAACGAGGGTGATGGCGCACACGTCCTCACCGTCTGTTGTCTGCAGGCCAAGCGGCGTATGGAGACCGACAAACGTGCCGTTTGACGCCTCGTACACGTTGAAGCCGGAGTCCTCGCGAACGTAGAGCTTTTCGGCATCGGACAGATACGTTGATTTGAGTTCTCCGGTCATGCCCTTGGACAAGTCCACAACGCCGTTGCTTACAGGGGCTACGGCCGTCATCACAGAACCGTACTCGCTATCTTGCGCAGGATAGGACAGGCTGAAAAGCAAATCGTTCAATTCCAAGCCGCACACCCCGCGAACCGTTCCGTTCGAAGAGCAGACAGGGGCGACAACCATAACCACGCTCTCCCAGGTACCGGGAAGCTGCGAACGGCTTGTCCATCGGCAACTTTCCGAAACCCTCCCGGTCGAGCTGCGAAGCATCGTTTCGTACCCGGGCAAAAGCGAACTGTCGAATTCCAGTCTCCATCGATTATGGAGCTCGAGGCTGTTTTCCCGAGCGATTTGGGGAGTCCCGCGAAACAAAACGATATCCTGACCGACCACCTCGCTTACACTGAGGTTCGCAAACCTGATGTACACGCCGGCGCGAGAGTTTTCGGCGTTGTCAATCTGCGTGTTTACAGTGGCGTCGATGACGACAAAAGCGCCGCTGCAAGGGCTCGTCTCAAGCGCGGTGCGCAACACGGAGAACAACGCGCGCTCAGCTCGAGTAATGCCCTCCGGGTCATCGTTGAGCTTAGAAGTGAGATGGGTGAGCAGCTGGTGATCCAGAGCGTTCGAAGATTCCTGAGACAGCGCGATGGCGTGGGCGGCAAGCACGCTCGTTTGCTTTTTAACGTTTGCCACCGTACTGACATGATGAGCGTCGAGCGCATGACGAAGGTTGCTCTCCCTGATGGAGAACACGCCGAACAAACTGGCGAGGACGAGCATCGCGGCAAGCAGGACGAAGATCATCGAAGCCCAATATGCGACAAGCTTGCGCCGCATGGAGACTTCCTTGCGCGTCGCATGCATAAGCTCGATCGTCTGCCGTATGCGGTTCATGCGCGACTCCCTCCTTTCGCCAACCGCGAACCCGGTTTCAATCTACGGGAATCTGACCTCCCGACAAGCAGACGCTAGGCCATCATTCCGCGATCGCATGGCTCGTAACCGGGATCCATGCTGCCGGATTATCAGAATCCCTTCTTGAACTGCTCGTAGCTATCGGCGATGAGCCTGTCGAGAGCCGCGCCGCTTTCGTCTCCGGATTCGATGAAGCTGTTGCGCGCCGCCGAGAGATGCTTTCGCACGTTCGACTCGAAAGCATCTTCAAGCTGCAGATACGAATCGGTTTGAGGGGCTTTGTAAAACAGGTAGTCCCGCTGGGTTTCTATGTAGGCGCGATAAAGCTCAACGTATCTTTGGTCGGTTAGCTTTTCAATGCATTGTGGCAAATAGGAATCGTACGCCTCCTGAACAACGGGCATATAGCCGGTGTTTACGGCAAATTGGCTATTGCGCTCGGGGTCGGTAAGCCACTTCAGGAACCGGATGGCGGCTTGCTCCTTTTCGGGCGTCGACTTTACCGTGCATATCCCTGCCCCTCGCTGCATCACCATCTTCTCCCCGCCGGCGAATGTCGGGACGGGCATGATGTCGAACTCGACGATTTCGGAGGTGTTGTCGGCGCGAATAACTTCGTTGGTGTAATACAGAACGCTCGCCGAAGAGCCAACGCTGGCAACCGCCTCCCCCGTCCGAAGGGGATCGGTCGCATAGCCGCCTCCCAGCCACAGGCCTCCGCTGATTGCCGCGCGCGCATAAGGCTGCCACACGCGGGCGAACGTCGAGCTGAACGAGATGTCGTCACCGTCGAAAAACGACGTTCCGAGAGACTCAATGCCCACTTGGAAGTAATCGAAGTGGTAATCATGGGCGAAGAACGCCTTCCCATCGCTTTCGATATCCGGCGTAAGGCTGTCGGTCCATTCCTCGTAGACGCAACAAGCGTCAAAGAGACCCTCCCACGTTCTCAAACTGTCAAGGGTTACGCCTGTTGCAGCGGAAAAGCGGTCGAAATCGGTTTTGTTGACGAAGAGCAACTCTGTTGACTTGGCAACGGGCAAACACACAAGATGGCCGTCGACTTCGCCATCTTCCAGAAAAGCCGGCACGAAGGCTGCAAGCTCGTCTTCGGTGAAGTAATCGCGATAATCGACAAGGATGCTCTGATCAGGCAGAGCAAGAACGGTCTTCGGATAGGAAACGAACATATCGGGCAGCTTCGGCGACCCTGGCTCTCCCGCCGCTGCGGCGATGATGCCGTTGTGGATGTTCTTGTTGTCCGACACCATGGCGACCTCAACCTGGATGCCCTCTTCGACGCCAACCGTGTTGTTGAAAACATCGATGAGATCGTTGAGCGGAGAATCCGTCTGGCCACCGTAGACGTGCCAGATGGTGATGGTGGTCGGCTGGTTGCTCTGCGAGCGGACGCAGCCGGCACCGAGCAACAGCCCGCAGGCGAGCGCCAACGAAAGAATGATGCCGACCATCCTTCTCATACGCACAACCCCCATTCATATCGTTGCTTGCAGCAGATAGGAAAAAGATCGAGTCTCACGGCTCATTATGCCAGCAAAACATTGTCCGCGCATCGACCTGCAGAACCGAAGTATTCGATTTAGGCCTTGGATTCAGAAATCATGCGATTGAACTGCGGTTATGCATAAGACAGTGACACTACTCAATTTAAGTATTTTTTCTTTTGCCCCGAGAAAATACCCAACGAAGTAATGGATTAGCAGACTTTCGAAGTGTATCAATAGCGGTGTGAGGCAACCGTCTCACGAACAAAACGTTCGAACTGAGGAGGGCGGAAATCATGAAGAGACTGTTATCGATCACCGCGCTGGCGCTCGTAATCGCTTTGAGCCTTGCGTTTACCGGCTGCAGCGGCGCGCAAAAAGACGCTTCGGCGAACTTCCAGGGAAGCTGGAAGATGACGAACGTAGCAGGCGCAACCGAAGACGACATTGCGGTCATGGAGGCGTTCGGCATGAGCGTCGTACTCGACCTCAACGAAGACAAAACTGCTGTTCTTGATATGATGGGCGAGGAAATATCGGGCACTTGGGAAGCAAAGAGCAGTACCGAACTCACGCTGACCATCGAAGGCAGTTCCGTAACGGGCAAACTGAATGGCGAAGAGCTTACGATTGCTGTTGATGGCGAGGAGATGACCTTCCAGAAGGTCAGCGCAGAAGAGGCAGCGAAGATCAAAGAAGATGCCGCGAGCATGGAGGGCATCCTTAGCGACGAGGGAGATGACGCTACTTCTGCCGACAGCGGAGTGACCTACGATGCCTCCTTCACTCCCGTCACCGTTGTTGACGACGACATGTGGACGATTGACGTCGTGGCGAAGAAGAGCGACGAATGGGGAGACCCGGGCTACGTTGTTGACGTGAACAATAAATCCGACAAGTCCATCTACGTAACGGTTCCCTCTGATGCGTGCTCCGTCAATGGCAAGATGGTCGATTTCTGGGGCGGCGAAGTCGTATTGCCTGGCAAGCTGGCAGAGGGCGCGTTCTTCTATGCCGATTCCGATGATGTCGCAAGCGTTAGCGAAATGACGAACGTCGAGATGGTTATTGAGGTCTGGGATAATGACACTTACGAGACGCTGGCATCTTACGACGTAACGTTGAACTAGCAATTGCGGCTGCCGCCTTTCTTCTGGGCAGTTGCAGATGAATCATGAGTTCTTATGAAGACCGGATCTTCCACTTGGCCTGGCGATACCGAGCGGATCCGGAAAACACCGGATCCGCTCCGTCATTCAGCTCATCTGCACATCGCCGGGCGGCTGAGGCAAACGCGATTCAAGATTGAGCAACGCTACGGCCTGCCTATCAAATCAAACCAGCAGGGCTGCGATCGCCGGACCCATTAGCGGTCCCCATCGCTTTGGTATTTGAAAAAGCTGCTGAGATCCCCCCCCCTCGTTTCTCCGTCTTCGGCTTTCCGAAAAGAAACATCCCTTCTTTGATGCTTGGCTAGATTATTGGGAATGGACGGGTAAGCAGCAAACGAGAGGGGTGTTTTTCGGTTCTATTCGGTTCTATTCGCCCCATCGGAGGGGCGCAAGAGGATTTTCACTGACCTTCATCAACGGCTGGGCCTCAGCCAAGTGGACGTTGACCTCATCGACCGCGCACAGCGCGTCACGCCGCTTTCCGCCGTGCAGAACATCTACTCGATGGTCGAGCGCGACATGGAGCACGAGGTGATCCCCTACTGCCTGGAGCACGGCATCGGGGTGGTTCACTTCTCGCCCATCGCGAGCGGCCTGCTTTCGGGCAAAATCACCGTCAACACCCGCTTTGAGAGTTATGACGACGCGCGTCTCCTTGTCCGCGGGTGGTGTCGGGCGCCTGCGTTTTCATCTGCATCTGCAGACGCGATGCCGAGAACCCGAGCTGCCGTCTATGGACACCATTGCGAAGTCGCCGCTTCCCGCATGCCTCCTCTGCGTGTGCCACGGTTGCCGCACTGTAACGCACGTATCGCAGATCATCCTGCCCGCAGGCGACCCCCCCCCACCGAGAATCTCGGTTGGGGGGGTGACGAAGAAGGTTCCGCGCCTCGCGCCTACTCGCGGTTGAGCAGCTGGCCCATCACCACGACGTCATCCTCGCTCAGGCGGGTGACGACGGGCTTGCCGTCGGCATCCAGGAGCGCGCACATCCCGCAGCCTCCCGTCATGTTGGACGAGGCGAGCAGATAGTTCACGCCCGTCTCCGTATCGACGAAGACCTTCCGCACATTGGTAACGCCCTGGGAGTACACTTCGACAAATCGCTCGCTCATTTCGAGTCCTCTCTTTCGTTCGTTGTTGAATTTGGTAGTCGGAAGAACGCCGGTCCGCGCGCTGACCGGCGGGAGTTGGTGTTAGCCGAAGAGCTTCCCCAGGATGCTCAAAAGTCCCCAGCCGCAGCAAAAGCCGATGGCGGCCGCGACGATCGTCTTCGCGATGAGCTTGCCCCACCACGCGCGCCCCGCTCTACGGTTCGCCTCGCTGGCCACGTCGGGATCCTCGCCGCACATGAACGCCTCGACAGCGCGGTAGGTGAATAGCAGGTTGTCGTGCTTGATCTTCTCGGCCATCCCAGCGGCCACCACCGCGGGGATAAAGAGCGCGACGAACGGCACGAGTATCACCGGCCAGCTCGCATCGAGAAGCGCGGTCGCCACCGCCCAGATCACCGCTGCGCCGCCGCAGACCATCATGACGATCGAGAGTTTGTTCAGCCTTTTCGCCTCGTTGGTAAGCACTGCCTTCATTTCCTCCACATCTCCTTTTATCAGCTCGTCTACGCTTACGTCGAAGAGGTTGCTCAGAAGCAGGAGGCTCTGCACGTCGGGGTAGGTGCGGTCGGTCTCCCAGTTCGAGATCGTCTGGCGCGAGACGTAGATCGCCTCGGCCAGCTGCTCCTGGGACATGCTCAGCCGCGCGCGGTGACCCTTGATGTGCTGCCCAAGCTCCACGGGCCCTCCCTTCGTTTCGGAAATGTGGCGGAACGCGGGAAACTTTACCACCCAATCCCTTTGGCAGGGGGCGAAACAAGGGGAATCATCCCTGCCAAAAGTTTTTATCAACGCCGTTGAACTGGGGTTTTTCCGATAATGGGCGACGGCAGCAAGGTATACTGCCGCGTAGGAGGTGGGCGATGGACTTTGCGATGATCGACAAGCAACTGCTTTCGCATCCCGGCGCGACCAAGGCTTTTCACGAGAAGTGGGGCTGGATGGTGTACTGGGTCGGCGGCAGGCAGTTCGCCTGCGAGTTCGTCGCGTCGCCCGACGCCAAAGCGCCCTATGCAGGGCGGCACCTGCTGTCGCTCAAGTGCGACCCCGACCGCATCCTGGAGCTGCGCGCCGAATGGCCTGACGCGATCCTGCCCGGCTACTACTCCGACGGGCGCACGTGGATCTCGGTCGATCTCGATGCCGATCTCCCCGAGGATCTTGTGCTCGACCTTTGCGACATGAGCTACGAGCTCGTCTTCGCCAAGCTGCCGAAACGCGTGCAGCGCGAGATCGCCGGAAGATAGCTTCTCGGACGCAAACGCCACCGCATCCTTGCCGTATGTTGCCTTGGGTTGACAGATTGCCAACCGTCGTTGGTGGCACCCGAGCCGCCCTCGCGGTTCCATAACTGTGCGCCGATGCGGCGCGGCTCGGCAATCGACTGAAAGGAACCGCCATGAATTTCAACGACAGGCTCGCCGATCTCAGGAGAAGGAAGGGGCTTTCCCAGGAACAGCTCGGCTACGAGCTCGGGGTGTCAAGGCAGACGGTGTCGAAATGGGAGCTAGGGCAGTCATACCCCGACTTCCAGAGGCTCGTCCTGCTGTCCGACTACTACGAGATGAGCCTCGACGAGATGGTGAAGGGCGTCGACGTGGGCGATGTGCGCGCCCTTAACGAGTCTGAGAAGCAGATCTCGTCCATCTACTCCGACGTGGAGGGAGGGAAGGCAGCGCTGCGCACAGCGTGGAGGGCGTTTCTGATCGTCGGCTGCATCGTTTTGGCGTTCTTCGCCGTGATTGTAGCCTACGGGGTAATCAGCGGCGGCCTCTTCGTGAGGTAGGTCCCGGACTACACAGCGGAAAAGGCGATTCCATTTGCCTAAGCTTTAGCAAATCTCATTCTGGCGGCGCGTGCCAGGACAATTCCCCGGGTGCGTTCCCTTCGGCGCGTTGACGCGGCTTTCGCTTCCCGCTATTATTGATCTCATTAATGAGACCAATAGAGAGAGGAGGCGGCATGGACTGGAGCGAGCTCGTGCTCCACCCCGTGCGGCTCCGGGTTCTGCAGCACCTGCGCGCGGCGGGCGAGGCAACGGCGAAGGAGATCGCCGCCGCCATGGGCGACGTGCCCCGTGCCACCGCCTACCGGCACGTCAAGGCCCTCGAGGAGGGCGGCGCCATCGACGTGGCGCGGACGAGGCGCGTGCGCGGGGCGACGGAGAAGACGTACGCTCTGTCGCCGCAGGTGGTGAATCCTTCCCCTCAGGACGCGCGCGCCCTTTCCGCAGCCCTCCACCTC
>ERZ1034952.2399-NODE-2399-length-13901-cov-3.639463_pt1 | contig 13901 bp, 8 predicted proteins | sample MGYA00520625_ERZ1034952 | MGnify/ENA primary metagenome ERZ1034952 (study PRJEB33766, sample SAMN09781773) | gut metagenome | biome: gut microbiome | host: Homo sapiens | place: Madagascar | study: EMG produced TPA metagenomics assembly of the PRJNA485056 data... | reverse complement strand
GGCCTTTTCTGAGGCCGAGAAGAGCGATTCAAGACCAGAGAAATTCAAAAGTGGTCGCTACGGGCGCAACTCGGCTTTTGGATTCACGTTTGAGGCCAACAGGAGGGGGAGACCTCCCACCATGGGCTGATGAAGCGACATAAAAGGGCGTCTTTCGCGCGAGATTTCATGTTCGATCCATGTTCGGACGTTCTTCAAAAACTGTAGGTTAAGTATCATGTCGCCCTCTGCCGCACGGCGAAACCGTGCTTCGCACCGCGTTATGTGACGACGCCTTTGCGAAAGCCATAGCACGCCGCCACCTTCTGATCGCGTAATGTTTCACGTGAAACATTTGTTTGGTAGGTAACGGTGCCGCACGTTTCCGTCTTTTCTGTGCGCAATCGGTGCACGTAGCACCTTCGCTCTTTGCGCAGCACGTCATTCTCGATAGGGCGGAAGGTCTGCATCCGCTGCAGCTTTCCGCGCAAACGCAAAAGGACCCCGCAACCGATCTCACGGTTGCGGGGTCCTTGCAGACGATCAAGCGATCAGGCGCGCAAAGTGCGGCAAACAGGCTAGGCGAGCGCCTGCTCCTGTTCGGCGGCGAGATCCTCGGGGGTCGGGGCGTCCTTGCCCATGTGGACCTCCTTGCCCTCCTTGATCTGGCGACGGTAGTCGGCCGTCGCGGTGAAGAGCACGTCGGAAGAGGAGTTGATGGCCGTCTCGCAGGAGTCCTGAACCACGCCGATGATGAAGCCGATGGCCACGACCTGCATCGACACGTCGGCGCTGATGCCGAGCAGCGAGCAGCACAGCGGAATGAGCAGCAGCGAGCCGCCGGCAACGCCCGAAGCGCCTGCGGCCGACACGGCGGCGAGCACGCACAGGATGACGCCGGTGACCGGGTCAACCGAAATGCCGAGCGTGTGCGCAGCCGTCATCGACATCATGGTGATGGTCACGGCAGCGCCCGCCATGTTAATGGTGGAGCCGAGCGGGATGGACACGGAGTAGGTGTCCTTCTCGAGACCGAGCTTCTCGCACAGATCGAGGTTCACCGGGATGTTCGCGGCGGAGCTGCGCATGAAGAAGGCGGTGATGCCGGAGTCTTTCAGGCAGCGGAACACGAGCGGGTAGGGGTTGCGGCGCGTGTAAAGGAACACGATGAGCGGGTTCGTCACGAGCGCGATGGCGGCCATGCAGAGCACGAGCGCGACGATGAGCTGGCCGTACTCGATGAAGATTTCCATGCCGTTCTGGGAAACCGAGGTGTACACGAGGCCCATGATGCCGAAGGGCGCGAGTTGGATGACCCAGTGCACGACCTTGCCCATGGCGTCGGCCACGTTGCCGAACACGTTCTTGACGCTCTCGCTCGCGGCGCGCAGCGCGATGCCGAGTGCGACGGCCCACGCGAGAATGCCGATGAAGTTGGCGTTCATGAGGGCGTCGACGGGGTTCGACATGATGCTCAGAACGAGGTTGGAGAGCACGCTGCCGATGCCTTCGGGCGAGCTTTGCTCGACGCTCGGATCCTGGATGAGCGTTACCTCGAGCGGGAACACGACGCTCGCGATGTACGCGATGACGGCCGCCACCACGGTGCTGATGATGTACAGCACGATGATGGTCTTCATGTTGCCCGCCGACTTCGCGTTGGCGAGCGCGCTGATCACGAGGAAGAACACGAGGATCGGCGCAACAGCTTTCAACGCATTGACGAACAGAGTGCCGAGCAGCACGATGATGCTGTCGATGCTCGCAAACACGCTGGCGCTGTGATCAACGTTGATCATGATCAGGGCGAGGATGACGCCGAGGACCATGCCCACGATGATGCGCTTGATCAGGCTCACCTCAGAGTATTTCTTAAGTACGTCTTTGACGGTCATGCCGCCTTCTCCCATCTACCTTGCCTGCAGAAACCCATGCCCCGCGACGAAGAGGCGCTGTTCTAAGAAACCTCGGGCACGCGGTGCACCCCGTGTGTGCAAGGCGCACCGCTTGCAGGTTTCTTACAACAGCCCGCTTTGCCAGACGATTCCGCTCGGAAAACCCGCGCGTAAGTGCTCTTTCGTTGCAGAAACCGTGAGGGCAATAGCGGCGATTTTAGCAGAACTGCACCGTTATGGAGGTTTTGCGTAGGAAACGGGCGGGGTGCGGTACCAAGGACGCAGGCGAAAGGGGGAGTCTCGGCGCGTGAACGGAACGGGAACGGCGGAGTCCCGCTGGACGCCGAACGCTCTATGCGCGGCGAACAACATATATATGTAAGGGGAGAATGGTGCGGGCGAAAGGACTTGAACCTTCACGAGTTTCCCCACCAGAACCTAAATCTGGCGCGTCTGCCAATTCCGCCACGCCCGCACGAGCGATTGGGCCGATGCCTCGACAAGCGCCCATGATAGCAGAAAGCCCCTGGCACCAAAATACCCTGTAGCACCGAACATGCATATGTGCGATAATTCCGCTTTAGTGTGCTTCCGTGCGTCTGCTGCGGTTTTGAGCAACGCGGAAGGCGCCTGGACGTGCATTGCGTGACACACGCGACAACGGTACATGATGGAGGAATTTACGTGGAAACTGCTATCGAAACCTTGGAGGGCAACAAGATCAAAGTGACCGTCACGGTTGATGCTGCGACCGTCGACGCCCACATGAAGAAGACCTACAAGGAGTTTGCTCAAAAGTACAACTTCCCGGGATTCCGCAAGGGCAAGGCCCCGCGTCCGGTCATCGACCGCGCGCTCGGTGCGGAAACCGTTTTGGCCCAGGTGACCGAGGACGTCATCAATGACGCCTACCCCGAGGTCATCGAGTCTGAGAAGATCTATCCGGTCGGCAACCCCGAGTTCGACAACGACGGCTTCGTGGCTGCGGGCACCGACTTCACCTTCGCGTTCACCATCGGCACCAAGCCCGAGTTCGAGCTCACCTCCTACGAGCCCGTCGAGATCGAGATGCCGTTCGAGGGCGCAACCGACGCCGAGGTTGCCGAGCAGCTCGAGGCCATGCGCGAGCATTACGTGACCTATGAGGATGCGTCCGCCGCGACCAAGATCAAGCCCGAGAACAACGCCGAGCTCGCCATCAAGGCGACCGACGCCGACGGCAACGACATCGCCGCTCTTAGCAGCGAGTCTCGCCTGTTCGGCCCCGGCACGGGCATGTTCTCCGAGGCCTTCGACGCCGAGATCCTCGGCATGAAGAAGGGCCAGACCAAGGAGTTCACCCTCGAGGTGCCCGCCGACGAGGAGGCCGTGCTGCTCAAGGACCACGCCGGCAAGACGATCTCCTTCGAGGTCACCTGCATCGTGGTGAAGAAGAAGACGGTTCCCGAGCTGACCGACGAGTGGGCTCACGACACCATGGGCTTCGAGGACGCGGCTGATCTGCGCGAGAAGGTGCGCGAGTCCATCGCCTCCCAGAAGGCCGACCTCATGCCGCGCATGAAGGAGAACGCCTGCGTGAGCGCGCTGCTCGAGCGCTTCGAGGGCGAGGTGCCGGCGGGCATGGCCGAGGACTACGAGGCCAGCCTGCTTCAGGAGTTCTTCGGTCAGCTGCAGCAGCAGGGAGTGACCTTCGACAACTACCTCATGCAGCAGGGCCTCTCCACCGACCAGTTCAAAGCCGATGTGAAGCGCCAGGCCGCCGACGAGGCGAAGCAGCAGCTCGCGCTTGAGGCGTGGGCCCGCAACAAGGGCATCGAGGCGACCGACGACGAGGTGACCGCCGAGTTCGTGAAGGCCGGTCTCGACGATCCCGCAGCGGTTGAGGCCGAGTGGCGCAAGAACGGCCGCCTCTACCTCATCCGCGAGGGCATCGTGCGCTCCAAGGCGATGAAGGACGTCATGGACACCGCCAAGGTGACCGAGGTCGACTACGCCGCCCAGGCTCAGGAGGAGAAGAAGGCCGCCAAGAAGTCTTCCACGAAGAAGAAGGCCGCCAAGAAGGACGAGGCCGCCGAGGCGACCGAGGAGAGCGCTGAGTAACACGGCGCCGGCTGCGGCTGCAGGCCGCATCCTGACATAGACCGCCGCATGAGGCGGCGCACGCACGCGAAGGCTGCCGGCGGGCCATCCGCTCGGCGGCCTTCGCTGTGTACGTTTCTTGTCCGTATCTTGCGTTCGTCCTCGCTCTATATCACTATGTACTGTGGACTTTTGCGAGGGTCGTAACAGGCCCGCCTGTATTGAAAGTGAGGAACTATGGGTTTCGAACACGTGAGCAATGCACTTATCCCGTACGTCATCGAGCAGTCGCCGCGCGGCGAGCGCAGCTATGACATCTATTCGCGCCTGCTCAACGACCGCATCGTGTTTCTCGGCGAGCCGATCGACGATCATGTGGCCAACTCCGTGGTGGCGCAGCTGCTCCACCTTGAGAGCGCCGATCCCGAGAAGGACATCTCGCTCTACATCAACTCGCCGGGCGGCAGCGTGTCGGCGGGTCTGGCCATCTACGACACGATGCAGTTCGTGAAGTGCGACGTGTCCACCATCTGCCTCGGCATGGCCGCATCCATGGGCTCGGTGTTGCTTGCGGGCGGCACGGCTGGCAAGCGCTTCATCCTGCCGAACGCCCAGGTGATGATCCACCAGCCGATGGGCGGCACGGGCGACGGCCACACCCAGCAGACCGACATCCAGATCATGGCCGAGGAGATCAAGAAGACGCGCGATCGCCTCGAGGGCATTCTTGCCAAGCACTGCGGCAAGACCCCCGAGCAGCTGCATGCCGACTGCGAGCGCGACAACTGGCTCACCGCCGAGGAGGCGCTCGAGTACGGTCTCGTCGACAAGATCATCACGCATCACGGCGGTAAGGCCGAGGCGTAAGCCCGCGCATCCCGCCCGATCATCCCGCGAACGACGGAACAGGAACAGATGAACAACCAGCATTCCAACCAGGGCTTCGGCGACCAGGACATCTTCTGCGCTTTCTGCGGCAAGACGCCGCAGCAGGTGGGGGCGATGATCTCGGGTCCGAACGGCATCTACATCTGCGACGAGTGCATCTCGGTGTGCGCTGACGCGATGATGCGCGACATGGGCTTCGCGATGTCGCCCGAGACCGAGCAGCAGCGCGCCGAAGCCGCCCACCGCGGCCGCTTCGGCCGCCGCCGCGCGCAAGAGGACGTTGTGCCCGACGAGGCGTACTACGCCGATGAGGCCGCTGAACCCACCCCCGAGGAGGTGCTCGGCAGCCTGCCGACGCCGCACGAGCTGTACGCACGCCTCTCCGAGCACGTGGTCGGGCAGGAGGCCGCCAAGCGCGCGCTGTCGGTGGCGGTGTACAATCATTACAAGCGCATCTCGCTCGGCGCGGCCGCCGAAGAGGGCGACGTCGAGCTCGCGAAGAGCAACATCATGCTGCTCGGCCCGACCGGCTCGGGCAAGACGCTGCTCGCGCAGACGCTCGCCCGCACGCTCCAGGTGCCGTTCGCCATCGCCGACGCCACCACGCTCACCGAGGCGGGCTACGTGGGCGAGGACGTCGAGAACATCCTGCTCAAGCTCATCACCGCGGCCGACTTCGACATCCCGCGCGCCGAGATCGGCATCATCTACATCGACGAGATCGACAAGATCGCGCGCAAGGCCGAGAACCTCTCGATCACGCGCGACGTGTCGGGCGAGGGCGTGCAACAGGCGCTCCTCAAGATCGTGGAGGGCACGGAGGCGAGCGTGCCGCCGCAGGGCGGGCGCAAGCATCCCCAGCAGGAGCTCATCCACATCGACACGACGAACATCCTGTTCATCCTCGGCGGCGCCTTCGTGGGCCTCGCCGACATCATTGCGCAGCGCGTGGGCAAGCACGGCCTCGGCTTCGCGGTCGATTTGCCCGAGAGCAAGAAGCACGCCGAGGCGGAGCTGCTCGCCCAGGCGCTGCCCGAAGACCTCAACAAATACGGCATGATCCCCGAGTTCGTGGGCCGCATTCCCGTGATCACCTCGCTCAACGAGCTCACCGAGGACGATCTTGTGCGCATTCTCGTTGAGCCGAAAAACGCGCTCGTCAAGCAGTATACGCGCATGTTCGAGTTCGAGGACGCCGAGCTCGTGTTCGACGACGCCGCGCTCCATGCGATCGCGCACGAGGCGGTCGAGCACGGCACGGGCGCGCGCGGTTTGCGCTCGATCTGCGAGCGCGTGCTCATGGACGTGATGTACGACCTGCCCGAGCAGGAGGGCGCCTCGCGCGTCGAGGTGCGTGCGAGCGACATCACGGGCGAGACGACGCCTGAGATCATTCCGGTGCCCGAGAAGGTGGGCGCGCATGCGCTCGATCCGTCGAAGGGTGCTGCCGACGACGATACGAAGGAGCTGACCGCATAGCCATGGAGAACATGCCGAAGATCTACGATGCCGCCGCTGTCGAGCAGCGCATACTCGACAAGTGGATGGCGGGGGAGTACTACCGCCGCAACCCGGGCGTCGGCGACTGCACGGTGACCATTCCGCCGCCGAACGTGACGGGCGTGCTCCACATGGGCCATGCGCTCGACGACACCATTCAGGACACGATCATCCGCACGAGCCGCATGCGCGGCATCTCCACGCGCTGGGTCCTCGGCACCGACCATGCGGGCATCGCCACCCAGACGAAGGTCGACAAGAAACTCGCCGACGAGGGCATCTCGCGCCGCGAGATCGGCCGTGAGAAGTTCATCGAGGCGTGCTGGGATTGGACGCACGAGTACGGCGGCCACATCGTCGAACAGATCAAGCGCATGGGCTGCTCGATCGATTTCTCCGATCCGCACTTCACGATGGACGCCGACTACGCGAAAGCTGTTCGCAAGGTGTTCTGCGACTGGTACCACGACGGGCTCATCTACCGCGGTAAGCGCATCGTGAACTGGTGCCCCACCTGCACGACCGCCATCGCCGACGACGAGGCCGAGTACAAGGACGAAGCGGGTCACCTGTGGCATCTGCGCTACCCGCTCAAGGAGCCCGTTGACGGCCAGGAGTACATCGTGGTTGCCACCACGCGTCCCGAGACGATGCTCGGCGACACGGGTGTGGCCGTTTCCCCGAAGGACCACGACAAGGAGAAGTTCGTCGGCGCTACGGTGGTGCTGCCCATCGTCGACCGCGAGATCCCCATCTTCAGCGACTTCTACGTTGACGCGGGCTTCGGCTCGGGTTTCGTGAAGGTGACGCCTGCGCACGATCCCAACGACTTCGGCATGGGCGAGCGCCACGGCCTCGAGAAGATCAACATCTTCGACGAGACGGCGCACGTGGTCGACGGCTACGGGCAGTTCAGCGGCATGAGCCGCGAGGAGTGCCGCGAGGCCGTGGTGGCGTGGTTCGAGGAGCACGGGCTGCTCGACCACGTGGAGGACCACGACCACTCCGTCATGCACTGCTACCGCTGCAACACCACGCTCGAGCCGTGGCTGTCCGAGCAGTGGTTCGTGGCGGTCGACAAGCTGAAGGGGCCCGCCACCGAGGCCGTGACGAGCGGCGCGGTGACGTTCCATCCCGCACGTTGGACGCAGACCTATCTCACGTGGATGGAGAATCTCAAGGACTGGTGCATCTCGCGCCAGCTGTGGTGGGGTCATCGCATCCCGGTGTTCTATTGCGATGCGTGCGGTTGGTCTGACGCGCTCATGGAAGACGCTGCGACCTGCCCGCATTGCGGCGCGCCGCTGCGCCAGGACGAGGACGTGCTCGACACGTGGTTCTCAAGTCAGCTGTGGACGTTCGCCACGCAGGGCTGGCCCGATCACCCCGAACGCATGGAGGGCCACCATCCCACGACGGCGCTCGTGACCGCGCGCGACATCATCGCGCTGTGGGTGGCGCGCATGATCATGGCGTCCACCTACTTCTGCAAGGAGATTCCGTTCAAGGACGTGGTGATCTACGCCACCATCCTCGCCAAGGACGGCACGCGCATGTCCAAGTCCAAGGGCAACGGCGTCGACCCGATGGACCTCATCGCCATGTACGGCGCCGACGCGATGCGCTTCAACCTGCTGACGCTTGTCACCAACAACCAGGACGTGCGCTTCGACGCCGATATCGACAAGAAGACGCACGAGCTCATCGGCAGCCCGCGTACTGAGCAGGCGCGCGCGTTCGTGACGAAGATCTGGAACGCGAGCCGTTTCGTGCTCGGCAACCTCGACGGTTTTACGCCGGGCGAGCCCATTGCGCGCACGCAAGCCGACGCGTGGATCTTCAGCCGTCTGGCGCGTCTCGCTGAGCAGGTGACGCGCGGCATCGAGGCGTATCAGTTCGGTGAGGTGGCTCGCGAGCTCAACACGTTCTACTGGAGCGAGTTCTGCGACTGGTACATCGAGTTCACCAAGGCCGATCTGCGCGGCGAGGCCGACGCAGAGGTGCGTCTGCAGACGCAGCGCAACCTCGTGTACGTGCTTGATCAGGCGTTGCGCCTGCTGCATCCTGCGATGCCGTTCGTTACCGAGGCCATCTGGGAGAACCTACCGCATGGCGAGGAGGAGGCTCCTGCGCTCATGGTGGCGGCCTGGCCCGAGCCCGAGAACCTCGCGCACTGGCGCAACGAGGCGGCTGAGCGCGCCGTGGGTCTGCTGTGCGATGTTGTGGGCGCCGTGCGCTCCACTCGCGCACGTTACGGCATCTCGCCGCGTCAGGAGCTTGACGTGACGGTGAATGCCGAACCTGGGGCCGTGGAGGTGCTCGAGGCGCTGCGTCCGCAGATCGCCTCGATGGGCCGTGTGGCGAACCTCGTGATCGGCGCTGGCGCGGCGAAGCCGGCCGAGAGCGCTGCCGTGGTGGTCGAGGGCGCCGAGGTGTACAGCGTGCTCACCGGGCTCATCGACTTCGATGCCGAGCGTTCCCGCCTGCAGAAGGAGCAGAAGAAGCTTGCCGGCGACCAGGCGAAGTTCGCGAAGAAGCTCTCGAACCCGGGCTTTTTGGCCAAGGCCGCGCCCGAGATCGTGGAGAAGGACCGCGCGAAGCTCGCCGACATCGAGGACCAGCTGGCGCGCGTGGAAGCGCAGCTCGCCGAGCTGGGATAGGCGGCCTGCTTTTGCCTGGCGTGTCTTGGTAGGGCGCTCTGGCAGGTGACGGTCGATTGCGAGAGCAACGGGGCTTTGGCTTATGCCAGAGCCCCGTTTTCGTGTGTTGGGGCAGGTTGCCGTGCATGGCGTATGCGAGGCAGTACACGCATTGCGCGCCTTGTGCAGGGTCTTTTCGGAGGAACGAGGGGCGCTCGCCAAGGTAGCGGAGCGTCTGGCGAACTTACCCCACCGTGCTCAGGAACATGACGAGCAGCGGAATGGACACGAGTGACGCGATCGTGGTGACGAATGTTCCCTGCGCCATGTCGTGGGAGTTGCCGCCGTACTGGTAGCAGAGCATCGTGCCGTTCGTGGCGACGGGCATGCCCGAGATCACGACGATCACGCCGAGCAGGAGGGGGTTCGTCACGAAGAAGTGGAACACGCCCCATACGACGAGCGGAATGATGATGAGGCGAAAAAGCGACGTCATCCACAGGCGGAATCCGCCGATGAGCTCGCCGGCGGGGAGGTTCGCGAGCGACGAGCCGATGATGAGCAGCGCCGCGGGCGTCGTGAGCGAGCCGAGTGACACGAACGCATCGCCGACGACGGGGATGCTGTGCACGCCCGCCAGCGCAAGCACGATAGCGACGAGACAGCTGATAATCACGGGCGATACGAACAGGCGCCACGTAACCTTCACCTTAGCGTCTCCGGCTACGTTGTCCTGCGTAAGAAACCAGGCGCCCACGGTGAACACGAGGAAGTTGAACGGCAGGTTGAAGATCGTCGCGTAGATGAGCGAGTCGGACCCGTAGATGGCCGACAGCACGGGAAATCCGATGAAACCCACGTTGCCGAAGCAGAGCATGAACTTGAACACGCCGCGGTGTCCGATCGAGATGCGCATGGCCGCGGTGACGGCGTAGGCGATCGCGATGACGAGCACGAAGCTCAGACACGAGAAGAGAAACGTGAGCAGGATGTCCTGCAGCGAGGGGAGCTCCGCGGCGGTCAGCACCGAGCCGATGATCATGCCGGGAAGCGAGAGGTTGAGGATGACCTTGGAGAGCTTGGCGTCGAAGTCCTCGTTCATCATGTTGAGGCGCTTGCCTGCGTAGCCGGCGGCAACGATGACGAACAGCGTGATCATCTCGGCGAAGATCTGAAGAACCTCCGAATTCAAGGCGGGTCATCCTTTCACGTAGTCGATGGGTGGCATCCTGACATGTTCTGGCGCAGGCCAGGCGATTCACGGAGATCGCACCGCCCGCCGCTCACTCAAAACAATGGGACGAAGCGCGTCGGCGCAGACCGTGCGCAAAGCCTGTTTATTATAGGGGCGTCGCCGATGGGCGCCGACGAAATGTCGGAGACGTGGCGTGCGGCGGGGTATGCGGCATGGGCGGGGCCATCTTTGGTATAATTCCTCGATGCGTGACATGAGGGTCGCGCACGCCCGACGGCGCGCCATGCCGCCGAGGGCGGTCTCACGCCAAGAAGAAGAGGTCATTATGAGCGAGCTTATTGCTCAGCTGTGGACGCCGCAGATGCAGGCAGCTTTTACCGTTGTCGTGGTTCTGCTCGTCATCTTGTACGTCCTTTCCATCGTGTGGGTGGTGCGCGACGCCTACCTGCGCGGGACGAAGTGGCAGATCTGGCTGGTGGTCTCGCTCGTGCCGATCATCGGTCTCATCGCGTACTGCCTGCTGCGCCCGCCGCTGCTGCAGATCGACCGCGACGAGCAGGAGCTCGAGGTTGCGCTCAAGCAGCGCCAGCTCATGAAGTACGGCGAATGCGCCGCCTGCGGCTATCCCGTGGAGGCCGACTACGTGCTCTGCCCGAACTGCCACGCGCAGCTCAAGAATCTCTGCGGCCACTGCGGACATGCTCTCGATCCCGCGTGGACCGTGTGCCCGTACTGCGCCACGCCCGTCGGGGCGATGCGTCGCCGCCCGCAGCAGCGTTCCGCCGCGCCGCGCGAACGTGCCCCGCGCGCCGAGGCGCAGCCGCGCGATCCGCGCGCGTAGCGTCTCCGGGCCCCGTTGCCCGTTTCAAACACCCACGTACGCAGAGCCGGAGTTTTCCGGCTCTGCGTCGTTTTGACGGGAACACGCGCGGCAACTTGGACTAAGATAGGCGCTGGCTTTCAGCCATCCAGTACCCTGCAGGCGCTTTGTATGCGCCCGGCATTCGACCGCGCAGGCGCTTTGTGTGCGCCCGGCGCAAGAAAGGAACAGGAATGAAGGTATTTCTTCCGGACGGTTCGACCAAGGAACTGAACGAGGGGGCCACCGTCGCTGACGTGGCCGCGTCGATCGGAGCGGGGCTCGCGAAGGCGGCGCTCTGCGGCAAGATCGACGGCGCGTTCGCCGATCTCACCGCGCCCGTGTCTGACGGCGCCCGCATCGAGATCATCACCGAGAAGAGCCCCGAGGCGCTCGGCATCATGCGTCACTCGTGCGCGCACGTGATGGCCGAGGCCGTGCAGACGCTCTTTCCCGGTGCCCAGATCGCCTTCGGTCCGCAGACCGACGACGGATTCTTCTACGATTTCGAGCTCTCCCGTTCTCTCACGCCCGACGACTTCGCTGCCATCGAGGAGAAGATGACCGAGATCATCAAGCGCGACGAGCCGTTCGTGCGCGAAGTGGTGTCGCGCGATGAGGCGAAGCGCATCTTCGCCAACCAGCGCTTCAAGCTCGAGCACATCGACGAGCTGCCCGCCGACGAGGAGATCTCCGTGTACCGCCACGGCGACTTCGTCGATCTGTGCAGCGGCCCGCACATGCCCTCCGCTGGCAAGATCGGCGCGTTCAAGGTCATGAAGCTCGCCGGCGCCTACTGGAAGGGTGATGCGGAGCGCGAAATGCTCCAGCGTGTGTACGGCACCGCTTTCTTCAAGAAGAAGGACCTCGAGACGCACCTGCACAACCTTGAGGAAGCCGAGAAGCGCGACCATCGCAAGCTCGGCCGTGAGCTCGGCATCTACATGATGGACGAGGACGCCGGCGTGGGCCTGCCGCTCTACCTGCCGCGTGGCGCGCGCATCATCCGTCTGCTGCAGGAGTGGCTGCGCCGCGACCTGTACGACCGCGGTTACGAGGAGGTCATCACCCCGCACATCTACAAGGCCGACGTGTGGAAGACCTCGGGTCATTACGACTACTACAAAGAGAACATGTACTTCTTCAACATCAACGAGGGTGACGACGAGCATCCCCGTCTGTCGGAGTACGGCGTGAAGCCCATGAACTGCCCGGGCCACGTGATGCTCTATCGCAACGAGATCCACTCCTACCGTGACCTGCCGCTGCGCTACTTCGAGTTCGGCACCGTGTACCGCCACGAGATGAGCGGCGTCGTGCACGGCCTGCTGCGCGCCCGCGGCTTCACCCAGGATGATGCGCACGTGTTCTGCACGCGCGATCAGGTGGTCAACGAGGTGGTGGCCATCCTCGACCTCGTGGATCACATCATGTCCACCTTCGGCTTCGAGTACGCGGCTGAGATCTCGACGCGTCCCGAGAAGTCGATCGGCACCGATGACATGTGGGAGCACGCGACGAACGCGCTCAAGCAGGCGTGCGAGCGCCACAACCTCGCCTATGACATCAACGAGGGCGACGGCGCGTTCTACGGTCCGAAGATCGACATCAAGGTGAAGGACGCCATCGGACGCACCTGGCAGTGCTCCACCGTGCAGGTCGACTTCAACCTGCCCGAGCGCTTCGGCCTCACGTACCGCACCGAGGAGAACACCGAAGAGCGCCCGTGGATGCTCCATCGCGCCATTTTCGGTTCCATCGAGCGCTTCCTCGGCATCCTCATCGAGCACTACGCCGGCGCGCTGCCGCTGTGGCTTGCCCCCATTCAGGCGATCGTCATCCCGATCGCCGACCGCCACAAGGAGGCGGCCGCTGCGTTTGCGCGCGAGATCAAGGCGGCGGGCGGCCGTGTCGAGGTGTATGACCAGAACGAGCCGATGAAGGTCAAGATCGCGAAGGCCCAGAGCCAGAAGATCCCCTACATGGTCGTCATGGGCGACAAGGAGATCGAAGAGGGAACCGTGAGCGTGCGCGACCGCGCCGAGGGCGACCTGGGCGCCTGGGATCGCACGAAGTTCCTCGAGGTGATTAGGGAGGCCGCGCTTTAGCAGCCCAGCGCTAACGGATGCACCGCATGATGGGACCCCGCCTCTTCGGAGGCGGGGTCCCGTTCGTTTCGGGCTACAGCGACGCTACAGCGCGCTCTGGTCAGGATTGACGGCGAGCGAGATGCGGTGGGTGATGGAGGCGAGCAGCGGCATGAGGAACACCGTGATGGCGCCTGCCGCCACAAGCGTTCCAGCCGCCTCGGCGGAAAGCGCGCCGGCTTTGGAGGCGACGCTCGTCACAGCGACGATGATCGGCAGCGCCGTCGTGCAGTAAAGCGACACGGTGAGGCGGTTGTACACCGACAGGCGTGTTTCCTTGCGCTCGGTCGACAGCGCCACGAAGATGGGCACGGCGCGGATGACAAGCAACATGATGATGAACCCGACGAGCAGGCCTGGCTGCGCGAAGACGCCCGCGAGATCGATCTTGGCGCCCGACACGATGAAGAAGGTCGGGATGAGGAAGCCATAGGCGATGCCCTCGAGCTTGTGCTCGAGCGAGTGGTCGCCCTCGGGGATGATGTAGCGTAGCACGAAACCGGCTGCAAACGCGCCGAGCACGATGTCGAGGTTGAACACGGCGGAAAGCGCCACGAGACCGACGAGCAGCACGACGACGGCGCGTACCATGGCCTGCGAGGTGGTGTCGCGGTTGCGCTCAAGAAACGCGAAGAGCGCATGGCCCGCCTTACGAGCGCGCGCCGGCACGATGGCGGCGGCCACGGCGACGGCGACGAAGAGCGCGAGGATGAGCAGCGT
>ERZ1034952.2397-NODE-2397-length-13919-cov-7.787219_pt1 | contig 13919 bp, 22 predicted proteins | sample MGYA00520625_ERZ1034952 | MGnify/ENA primary metagenome ERZ1034952 (study PRJEB33766, sample SAMN09781773) | gut metagenome | biome: gut microbiome | host: Homo sapiens | place: Madagascar | study: EMG produced TPA metagenomics assembly of the PRJNA485056 data... | reverse complement strand
ACCGAAGATTCGTATAGAGTTTGAGGTATTATGCCGGCGCGGACAGCTTGTGTATGGAAAATACACGACGCTGACCTGCACGAACAAACTACCGCAGATTTTATAACGAACCCGCGGAGGACAACCGCAAAGCTCAAAGATGGTGCCGCAGAGCCGGCACCGGATAATCAGTAAATAAGCGCGTCAGCGCATTAGATGCCTTTTAAGTTTTAAAAAGGAGGAAAGACAATGGCTAAGATGCATGTGAGGACCGGCGACGAGGTTATGGTTCTGTCCGGTAAGGACAAGGGCAAAAAAGGCAAGGTTTTGTCAGTTAACCCGGAAAAGCGCATGGTTATCGTTGAAGGCGTTTCCATGGCCACCAAGCACAAGAAACCCAGAAAAATGGGCGAAACCGGTGGTATTATAAAGCAGGAAACTCCGATTTATGCAAGCAAGGTTATGAATGTTTGCGAAAAGTGCGGCGCACCCAGCAGAGTAGGCCGTAAGGTTCTGGAGGACGGAACCCACGTTCGTTACTGCAAAAAGTGCGGCGAAACATTTGAGAAATAAAGAAAGGAGGCTTCACTTTAAATGAGACTGGAAGAAAAATATACAAAAGAGATCAAAGACGCTATGATGAAAAAATACAGCTACAAGAGTGTAATGCAGATTCCTAAGCTCGATAAGGTTGTTATCAACATGGGCGTCGGCGATGCAAGAGAAAATTCCAAGGCTGTTGAGAATGCGGCAAACGATTTGACGCTTATAACCGGTCAGAAGGCTGTTATAACAAAGGCAAAGAAATCTGTCGCAACATTTAAAGTCAGAGAAGGAATGAATATCGGCTGCAAGGTTACTCTCAGAGGCTCAAAGATGTACGAGTTTGTTGACCGTCTGTTTAATGCGGCGCTTCCGCGCGTTCGTGACTTCAGAGGTATAAACCCGAACTCATTTGATGGTCGCGGCAACTATGCTTTGGGAATAAAAGAACAGCTTATCTTCCCTGAGATAGATTATGATAAAATAGACAAAATCCGTGGTATGGATATTATCTTTGTAACAACAGCACATACCGACGAGGAAGCTCGTGAGCTTCTGACAATGATGGGTGCACCGTTTACAAAATAAGTACCGGATAAGGAGGATGAAAGCTCATGGCTAAAAAGTCTATGATCGTAAAGCAGCAGAGAAAGCAAAAGTATTCTACCCGCGAATACAACAGATGTAAAATTTGCGGCAGACCGCATGCTTACCTTCGTAAGTTCGGTATTTGCAGAATTTGCTTCAGAGAGCTCGCTTACAAAGGTCAGATTCCGGGCGTAAAGAAAGCGTCCTGGTAAGATAATGCACCGGCAGAAGTTGCCGTGCAGGTATATATTCAGAGAAACAGAGAACAGGTGGCTGCATTTAGTGCGGACAGCCAAACCGGTCTCTCGATTCCGATAAAAAGGAGGTTAGAACTATGCATATTACTGATCCTATCGCAGATATGCTGACCAGAATCAGAAACGCCAACAATGCCAGACACACAACTGTCGACATTCCGGCTTCTAATATGAAAAAGGCAATAGCTGACATACTGCTCAAAGAGGGTTATGTTAAGAATGTTGAAATAATAGACGATAACATTCAGGGCGTAATCCGCATCACGCTGAAATACGGCGAAAACAAGCAGAAGGTTCTTACCGGCTTAAAGAGAGTAAGTAAGCCCGGTTTGAGATCTTATGCTTCCAAGGATGAGCTTCCTAAGGTTCTTAAAGGCCTTGGTATAGCAATCATCTCTACTTCAAAGGGAGTAATGACAGACAAGGAGGCACGCCGTCAGAACGTAGGCGGTGAAGTCCTGGCATTTATTTGGTAAGAAAGGAGGAGAGTTCATTGTCTCGTATTGGAAAAATGCCGATTACCGTGCCTGCCGGCGTAACGGTTAAAATCGGTGAAAACAATGAAGTTACCGTAAAAGGTCCTAAGGGTGAGCTTGCACAAAAGCTGCCTAAGGATATACTGATAGAACAGAACGGCGATATTATTGAAGTAAAGCGTCCTTCTGATGATAAAGAGCACAGATCTCTGCATGGTCTTACCCGCAGTCTGCTCCACAACATGGTTGTCGGCGTAACTGACGGATTTAAGAAAGAGCTTGAAATCAACGGTGTTGGTTACAGAGCGGCAAAGCAGGGTAAAAAGCTTGTTATGAATCTTGGTTATTCTCACCAGGTTGAAATGGAGGAGGTTGACGGTATAACCATCGACGTTCCTCAGCCGAACCAGATTGTTATCTCCGGTCCGGATAAGCAGAAGGTTGGTCAGTTTGCGGCTAATGTCCGTGAAAAGAGACCGCCGGAGCCTTATAAGGGCAAGGGTATTAAATACGTTGATGAACATATCAGACGTAAGGAAGGTAAGGCCGGTTCTAAGAAGTAATAACCGCTAGGAGGTGTAAACGTAATGATTAAGAAGATAAACAGTAATGTATCAAGACTTGCCAGACACGCCAGAGTTCGCAAAAAGATATCCGGCACAGCTGAGTGCCCCAGACTTTGCGTGTTCAGAAGTCGGCAGAACATATACGCTCAAATCATTGACGACACGGCAGGCAAAACTTTGGTTTCCGCATCATCTCTGGATGCAGAGTTAAAGGCAAACTACGGCGGCAACAAAGAGGCTGCAAAAGCGGTTGGCGCTATGATTGCAAAGAAAGCGGCGGAAAAAGGTATTACCGAAGTCGTATTTGACAGAGGCGGATATGTATACCACGGCAGAGTTGCAGAACTTGCCGAAGCAGCTCGTGAGGGCGGCTTGAAATTCTAATTGTTTAGAAAGAGGTGAAACGTAAATGGCAGAAAAAGGTGAAAGAACAAAGAAACAGCCGCGTATTGACGCAGATACGCTGGATATACAAGAAAAAGTAGTTCATCTTAACCGTGTTGCAAAGGTTGTAAAGGGCGGACGTACATTCCGTTTCAGCGCTCTGGTTGTTGTCGGCGACGGCAACGGTCACGTTGGCTGCGGTATGGGTAAAGCGGCAGAAATTCCGGACGCAATCCGTAAGGGTATTGATGACGCAAAGAAGAATATGATCACCGTTCCTATGGTTAATACAACCATTCCTCACGAGATCGTCGGCGAATACGGCGCAGGCCGTGTTCTGTTAAAGCCGGCTGCTGAAGGTACCGGTGTTATCGCGGGCGGTCCTGCACGTGCGGTACTGGAATTGGCGGGTATCAGAGATATTCGTACAAAATGTCTGCGCAGCAATAATCCGAAAAACGTTGTTGCAGCAACAATAGAGGGTCTGGCATCACTCAAGAGTTTGGAGGAGGTTGCCCAACTCAGAAGTAAGAAGCCGGAGGAGATCCTCGGTTAATCAAATTATAAGCATAGGAGGGTTTATCCTTGGCTAAGACAATAAAGGTTACACTTAAAAAGAGTACCATCGGATGCAAAAAGGATCAGATTGCCACGGTTGAGGCACTGGGCCTCAAGAAAATCGGTCAGACCGTAGAGAAGAACGATGTTCCTCAGATTCGCGGTATGATTTTCAAGGTAAAGCATCTTGTAGAGGTATCCGAATAATAAAGCCTCGGTAAAAGGCTTTTGCAAAGGGCAGACGCCCTTTGCAAATCCGCATTACCTGCGGATTACTCATAAATTTTGAATAAAAAGGAGGAGGTGGACACAATGAAACTCCATGAATTATCTCCGAGCGAAGGCTCCAGAAAGAAGTCATTCAGAGTTGGTAGAGGTCACGCAAGCGGTAACGGAAAGACCAGCGGTAAAGGTCATAAAGGTCAAAACGCCCGCAGCGGCGGCGGTGTTCGTCCGGGTTTTGAAGGCGGTCAGATGCCCATTTACAGAAGACTTCCTAAGCGCGGCTTTAACAATATTTTTGCAAAGGAATATGTTGCCGTTAACGTAGAAAAGCTGAATTTGCTTGAAAACGGAACAGAGGTTACGGCTCAGGTATTAAAAGAAGCCGGACTTATTTCAAAGGTTTGCGACGGCATAGTAATCTTAGGCCGCGGTGAGCTTGACAAAAAGCTGACCGTAAAGGCAAAAAGATTCTCTAAGAGTGCAGAAGAAAAGATTACGGCTGCCGGCGGAAAGGTTGAGGTGATCTAAGATGGTTGAAACAATCAAAAATGCTTGGAAAATTGTTGACCTCAGAAAAAAACTGATTTACACCTTTGTAATGTTGGTAATTTTCCGTTTAGGTTCATGCATTCCCGTTCCCCTTTTGGACCCTGAACAGATGAAAGCTTTGTTCAGTACCGAAAATTCAATGTTTGGTTTCATTGATATGGTATCCGGCGGTGCGTTCCAGAATGCAACAATTTTTGCGATGAGCATTACACCGTACATCAACTCATCAATTATCATGCAACTTTTGTGTGTTGCTATACCTGCTCTTGAGCGTATGCAGAAAGAGGGCGAGGACGGAAGAAAAAAGATTGCACAGCTTATGCGTTACGGAACTGTTGTCCTTGCGCTTATACAGGCTTTCGGTCTTTACTTCCTGCTCAAATCCTACGGAGCTGTTACAAATCCCGGCGTTGCAAGCGCAGTAGTAATCATAACTACATTTACAGCCGGTACAGCATTTCTTATGTGGCTTGGTGAGCAGATTACGGAAAAAGGTGTCGGCAATGGTATCTCTCTGATAATCTTTGCCGGTATCGTATCCAGACTTCCGGGCATGTTTACATCTCTCTGGGCATATGTTCAGAGCGGTTCGCTTAACTGGCTCGGTGTAATCGGCGTACTCGTTCTTGCATTGGTTGTTATCGGCATTGTTGTTGCCATGAACGAAGCAGAGCGCAGAATTCCGGTTCAGTATGCTAAACGTGTAGTAGGCAGAAAAATGTACGGCGGTCAGAGTACCCATATTCCGATTAAGGTTGCAGCTGCCGGCGTTATCCCGATAATATTCGCGATGTCAATTATGGCATTCCCCGGAACAATAGCAAGCTTCTTCGGCGTAAAAGCCGGCGACAGTGGCTTCTGGGGCGGATTCTTATGGGTATTTTCAAGCACGTCTTGGGTATATGCCGTGCTTTATTTCCTGCTGATAATTTTCTTCACATACTTCTATACTGCTATACAGTTCAACCCGGTTGAAATGTCTAACAACATGAAGAAAAACGGCGGATTTATCCCCGGTATTCGTCCGGGCCGTCCTACTACGGATTATATATCCAAGGTTCTGTCCAGAATTACTCTGGCAGGCGCAGTATTCCTCGGCCTTATAGCGGTTCTTCCGATCTTCATGAACCTCGGCTTGCATATTTCAAACTTTGCAATCGGCGGTACTTCATTGCTGATCGTTGTGGGTGTTGCCCTTGAAACCGTTAAGAGCCTTGAATCTCAGATGCTTATGAGGCATTATAAGGGATTTTTGGAATAGAATTTAATATAGCGCACATTTGTGCGATTCACGGAGGAGTAGAAACCGTTTCTGCAGCCGCACAAACGGGGTCTGCTCTATCCGTTTATACGGAATATTTTTCCAAATTGCATAACTAATCTGTAAAATGCGGATTGTTTGAGTGCGGTTTCGGTCATTATGCCGAACCGGGAAAGGATATGTTTATTTATGAGACTTATATTATTGGCGGCTCCGGGAGCCGGTAAAGGAACACAGGCAGAGAAATTGAGTGAACATTTCGGTATTCCGACTATTTCTACCGGTGCGATTTTAAGACACAACATTAAAGAGGGAACAGAGCTGGGCAAACTGGCAAAGACCTATATTGATGACGGAAATCTCATACCGGATGATGTAATGATAAAGGTTATGAATGACCGTTTAAGCAAGGATGACTGCAAAAACGGATTTATTCTTGACGGCTTTCCGAGAACCCCTGCACAAGCAGAGGCGCTGGATAAGTCGGGAACCAAAATAGACGCCGTGCTGAACATTGTTGTTGCGGACGAAGAAATAATAAGAAGACTGGCAGGCAGACTGGAATGCAGCAAATGTGCGGCAACCTATCATAAGCTGTATAACAAGCCCGCGGTTGACGGTGTTTGCGACAAATGCGGCGGAGAGCTTGTGACTCGCGCAGACGATCAGCCGGAAACAATAAAAAGCAGATTACAGATTTACCACGGTGCAACAGAACCGCTGCTCACATATTACAGAAACAAGGGCATTTTAAAGACTGTAGAAGGACATTCCGGAATTGCTGAAACAACAGCAGAGGTTCTCCGCGTTCTGGAGGGCTGATAAATGGTAAAGATTAAATCCAAATCGGAAATTGAAAAGATGAAGATTGCCGGAGAAATTACCTTCGGTGCTCTGCAGGCTGTTAAAGCGGTGATAAAACCGGGAGTAACAACCGCCGAGCTTGACCATGCTGCGGAAAAATATATCAGATCAAAGGGATGTACTCCGTCATTTAAAGGTTATGGCGGATTTCCCGGCAGTATCTGCGCCAGCGTAAATGACGAGATTATTCACGGTATCCCCGGAAAAAGAGTTCTGCACGAGGGCGATATAATAAGCATAGACGTCGGCGCCTGCTATAAGGGCTATAACGGAGATGCGTGCCGCACCTTTGGCGTGGGCAGGATTTCGCCGGAGGCTCAGAGACTTATCGACGTAACGCGCCAAAGCTTTTTTGAGGCGCTGCCGTTCGTAAAGGAAGGCTATCGTATTTCCGATATTTCCGCGGCGGTTCAGCAGTATGTTGAATCAAACGGCTATTCCGTGCTGAGAAACTATTGCGGTCACGGCGTAGGGGCGGATATGCATGAGGATCCTGAGATTCCAAACTATGTTACCAATATGCGCGGTATCAGAATACGTCCGGGTATGTGCCTCGCGATAGAGCCAATGGTATGCCAGGGAGGAAAGGAGCATTATGTAAGCTCCAATGAATGGACTGTGTATACAAGGGACGGCAAGCTGTCGGCTCATTACGAAAACAGTGTGCTTGTAACGCAGGGAGAGCCGTTTTTGCTTACCTTGCCGGAGGGCGCAGATGACTAACAATAGCGGCATACAGACCGGTGACGTTGTAAAATCGGCTGCTGGTCATGATAAGGATAAAATTTTTGCCGTAATCGGTACAGAAAACGGTTTTGCATTGCTGTGCAACGGAAAAGACCGTAAAGCACAGAAACCAAAGCGTAAAAAATTAAAGCATATAAAAAAAACAGGAATAAGATTGGCGTGGATTTCAGAAACTCCCGAAAAGGTGAATAACACCTCCGTACGAAAGGCTTTGACCACAGCCGCGCGCTCGATGACAGAGCCGGCAGAGAATTGAAATCCCAAAATCCCAAATTCCGGAACAGGAGGTGAAATGTATGTCAAAAGAGGATATTTTAGAGGTAGAAGGTACCGTTCTCGAAGCGCTGCCCAACGCAATGTTCAAAGTAGAGCTTGAAAACGGACATCAGATCCTTGCCCATATTTCCGGCAAGCTCCGTATGCACTTTATCCGTATTCTTCCCGGAGATAAAGTAACCGTTGAGATTTCTCCGTATGACCTGAGTAAGGGGCGTATTACCTGGCGTGCAAAGTAAGGCTTAAAAAAGCAGATGCAGACAGACCTCATCATTGCCCGTTTTGTCGTTTAGCCATGACAGTCAAGTACAAAGAGTACACTCACTCCTGCCATGCCGAAATTCGAAACGAATAAATCTAAAGCAATTTTTGTCGCCTTAAAAAAGCAGATGCAGACAGACCTCATCATTGCCCGTTTTTTCGTTTAGTCATGACAGTCATGTACAAAAAGTACACTCCTGCCATGCCGAAACTCGAAACGAACAAATCTAAGGCAATTTTTGTTGCCTTAAAAAAGCAGATGCAGACAGACCTCATCATTGCCCGTTTTGTTGTTTAGCCGTGACAGTTATGTATAAAAAGTGTACTGTTGCCGCGGCGCGGCTTAAAGCTAACCTTTCAGGTAATAAAAAGCCTTTCCGGTATGCAGAAAAGCGCAGAAGGCTGTCGATTATCGGTTTTGTTGGGTAATCAGCGGTGTTTTGCATAAATAACTGAGATAAATTATGTTAAAATCCACTAAAGACAAAATCGGTATTAGCCTTAAAAAATGCTTGACAACACCATACTTATATGGTACAATAGTTTAGTTCGTTTTATAGGTGAGAGTATCTCTAAAAATGAACAAGTACAAATTTAGGAGGTGAAGGAAATGAAAGTACAACCTTCCGTAAAACCTATTTGTGAAAAGTGCAAAATAATTAAAAGAAAAGGCAGAGTCATGGTTATATGCGAGAATCCCCGCCACAAGCAGAAGCAGGGTTAAGCTCTCATATTATCAATGACGGAGCAGGGTCAGGCTTATAAACCACAAAAGCCGTAAGCTGACGCCGTGCCTTGCACGGGTGAAATTCTGCTCCACTGTTTTCAAAATTCAATGGAGGTGAAATTTTTATGGCACGTATTGCAGGTGTAGATTTACCTAATGAAAAGAGAGTTGAGATAGGCCTCACTTACATTTTCGGAATCGGTCTTTCTACTTCCAAAAAAATTCTGGCAGCTACCGGAATCAATCCCGATACCAGAGTACGCGACTTGACAGAGGATGAGGTATCACAGCTCAGAGCTGAGATAGACCATTACAATGTTGAGGGTGACCTGCGCAGAGATATTGCGCTGGACATCAAGCGTCTGATGGAGATTAACTGCTACAGGGGTATCCGTCACAGAAAGGGACTTCCTGTTCGCGGTCAGCGTTCAAAGACAAATGCCAGAACCAGAAAAGGTCCTAAAAAGACTATTGCCAACAAGAAGAAATAATTAAGACTTCTGACGGCAACAGCGATGTGTGGCAGAGATATGCCGCGCATACAAGAAATTTGATTTTTCTGCACGAATTATTTATAAAGCAGATATTCGTATTTTCAGGAGGTGAAAGATACAATGGCAAAAGCAGTTAAAAGAACACGCCGCCGCAGAGAGAAAAAGAACATAGAACGCGGTGCGGCACATATTAAATCAACCTTTAACAACACCATTGTTACGATAACAGACGTAGCCGGAAATGCTATATCATGGGCGTCCGCCGGCGGCCTCGGATTCAGAGGTTCAAGAAAGAGCACTCCGTTTGCGGCTCAGATGGCTGCAGAAACAGCAGCAAAGGCTGCTATGGAGCATGGCTTGAAATTTGTTGAGGTTTATGTCAAAGGACCGGGTTCCGGTCGTGAAGCAGCAATCCGCGCTTTGCAGGTTGCAGGACTTGAAGTTAATATGATAAAGGACGTTACACCGATTCCTCATAACGGATGCAGACCGCCAAAGAGAAGACGTGTATAATCTGTAAGAAAAACACAGGAGGTGAAATTTTAAAATGGCTAAAAATATGCAGCCCGTTTTAAAAAGATGCAGAACCTTGGGCATTGAGCCGAGCGTTATGGGAATCGACAAGAAGTCTAACAGAAATCCCAATCCCAGCAGAAAGAAAATGTCCGAATACGGTATGCAGTTAAATGAAAAGCAAAAAGTTAAATTTATATATGGCGTACTGGAAAAACAGTTCCACAAATACTATGAGATGGCAGTTAAAAGACCGGGAATTACCGGTGACATGCTGCTCCAGATTCTTGAAACAAGACTCGATAACGTAGTATTCAGACTCGGATTTGCCAATACAAGACGTGAAGCAAGACAGATTGTCAACCATTCACACATCACCGTAAACGGTAAAAAGGTTAACATTCCTTCTTACCTGGTAAAGCCGGGCGATGTTATCGCAGTAAAAGAAAAATCTGCTTCTCTTGATAAGTTCAAGGACAATGTGGAAGCAAACTCCACAAGACTTGTTCCTGACTGGCTTGACGCAGACAAGGATAAGCTGACAGGCAGAATTGTTGCTCTGCCGACAAGAGAACACATTGATTATCAGGTAGAAGAACACTTGATAGTTGAGTATTACAGCAAATAATAATCAGCTGTAATAAGCGGCGCAATGTGAGAGGTTAATAGTATTTTAGGAGGGCTGACAATGATAGAAATAGAAAAGCCAAGGGTTGAATGCGTAGAAGCATCCGAAGACAATAAATATGGCAAGTTTGTTGTTGAGCCTCTGGAAAGAGGTTACGGAACAACATTCGGCAATTCTCTGAGGAGAATGCTGCTGTCCTCCCTTCCGGGCGTAGCTGCCACTTCTGTTAAGATAGACGGTGTTCTTCATGAATTTTCCACCATTCCCGGTGTAAAAGAGGATGTAACGGAGATTATTCTTAACATCAAAAAGCTGGCGATAAAGCTACACTCGGACGCGCCTAAAACGGTTTATATAAACCAGAAGGGTGCCGGTGAGATTTGTGCTGCCGATATTAAGCATGATTCCGATGTTGAAATCATAAACGAAGATTTGCATATTGCTACTTTAAGCGAGGATGCAAAGCTGTTTATGGAAATCACATTGGATAAAGGTCGGGGATATGTTTCCTCCGACAGAAACAAAAAGCTGTTGCAGCCGGTAATCGGTGTAATTGCTACAGACTCTATCTATACGCCGGTTGAAAAGGTAAACTATACGGTTGAAAACACTCGTGTTGGAAACGTAACCGACTATGATAAGCTGACTCTGGAGGTATGGACCAACGGAACTATTCCTCCGTCAGAGGCGGTAAGTCTTGCGGCAAAGATTATCAGTGAACATATGAGCTTATTTGTAGATTTGTCTGATGACGCGAAGAACGCTGAAATCATGATCGAAAAAGAAGAAAGCAAAAAGGAAAAGGTTCTGGAAACCACCATCGAGGAACTGGATTTATCCGTTCGTTCGTATAACTGCTTAAAGCGTGCCGGAATAAATACCGTACAGGATTTGACCGCGCGTTCAGAGAACGATATGATGAAGGTCAGAAACCTTGGACGCAAGTCCCTTGAGGAAGTTATTGCAAAGCTGGCTGCTATGGGGCTTACTTTGTCGAATGACGACTGATTTGAAAAGATTATAGAAAAATGAGGTGATAAAATGGCAAACCAGAGAAAACTTGGAAGACCGACTGATCAAAGACGCGCAATGCTGAGATCTATGACAACTTCTTTCCTGGAAAGCGGCAGAATAGAAACAACCGTTACCAGAGCTAAAGAGGTACGCAAGCTTGCGGAAAAAATGGTTACTCTCGGCAAGACTAATACGCTTCACTCCAAAAGACAGGCGCTTAGTTATCTTACCAAGCGTGATGTTGTGGTAAAGCTGTTTGATGAAATCGCTCCGAAGTATGCAGAAAGAAACGGCGGATATACTCGTATAATTAAAATAGGTCCCCGCCGCGGCGATGCTGCCGAGATGGCAGTTTTGGAGTTAGTTGACTGATTATGATTTATAAAAAAGGCTGCCGTTCGGCAGCCTTTTTGCATTAACAAATAAAAATTATTATACAAGGACGGCAGGTGATGGTTATGCTGCAGACAACTCTGTGTTATATAGAGCAGGATGAAAAATACTTGATGCTGCACAGAATATCGAAGAAAAATGATGTAAATAAGGATAAATGGATTGGCGTGGGCGGAAAATTTGAAGCCGGCGAAACTCCGGAGGAGTGCCTTATGCGCGAGGTGACCGAGGAAACCGGTCTTACGCTTCTGGACTATACCTTTCGCGGAATAATGACATTTATATATAATAATCTTGAGCCGGAATATATTTTCCTGTATACCGCAAACAGTTTTTCCGGAGAGATGAAGGAATGTGACGAGGGCAAGCTGGAATGGGTAAAAAAGAGCGATATATCAAGCCTTAACATCTGGGAGGGCGACAAGCTGATGTTTAAAATGCTTAACGAAAGTGAAAATCTGTTCTCAATCAAGCTTGTGTATAAAGATGACGTGCTGATTGAATCCGGTGTCGAATATATGGATAAAAGATAATTAACCCGTGGGGGTGCCACGCATGGTCGTCCGTTCCGCTATGCGGAACGGACTGTTTGTTATCTTTCTATACCGAAACGAATAATTTTTAATGCGCGCAGCAGACCGAGAAGTCCCCAATAAATCAGCAGAGTTCGGCAGCTGAGGAGCGCGGATTCCATCATTGACGAAACAGAAATCCCTATAAGCGTGGCAAAACCGGCGGCAAAATACGGCTTAAATCTTTTCTGCGCCGTAAATACCGAGGTCAGCGTCGAATGTGCCAGCCGCAGCAGATAGCTTAAAAAGACTATAAGAAAAATTGTTCCAAGCTCCAGTATAAGAGAATAATATAAAGGACTTATACGCAGATTTGCAAAGCTGACCGTTGCCGCCTGCTCAGACAGGCTCTGCGGAACGGCGGAGCTGTAAAGATTCATTATCGTGGTGCGGTCTATGCCAAAGCCATTCAGCCAGAAATTTTTAAAGGTATAATATAAATTGCTGAAAAAATTGCCGTAATATGATGGATTGTTCCACATTGTGGAGATGTTCTCAAAGGCTGTCTGCGTAAGCGCTGGTGCAAGAAACAAAAGCAGGGGCAGATAGCGGAAGTCAATCATTATTATCATAAGCAGAAGCTCGGCTGAAAATCCGATAAAGGCAGCCTTTGACTGCGTAGCCGTCACAGCGGTAAACACAACAAGCAAAAGCAGAGCAAGATAAAGTATTCTGCGTTTGCCGGAGGAAAATGTCATCGGACATACAAAGGCAAACGGAAAAAGCAGAACTATAATACCGCCGAAGGTGATGTTGTTCTGAAACGCGGCATACGCGGTAGAATCAAAGATTTTCTGCTGGCAGTATCCCCAGATGCACAAAAACATAAGCGCAAGAAAGATATACCGCAGAATTACGGTAAATTCCACCTCGGTGCGTACCGCTGACGAGATAAGAAAGAAAAAGTCTATACCTGTCAGCAGATAAAAAAGCATTTCGGCGGCCTTTTTCGGTATGGCAAGCGAAACAGCCGACCAGAACACAAGCAAAATAAGAGTTATAAGCATAAAAAGCGTTCCCGTACGGTATTTAAGATGGTGTGACAGATAAAACAGAGCAAGTATAATAAACGCAAACATCAAAAAATTATCCGTTTTTGCAGTGTGCGGTGTAAGCAGCAGAAAAGCGAGATAAATTCCGGTAAAATGCACCGACCAGTTAAGACTGCAGGACGGTATGATCTGCGACAGCCGCCTCAGCCCACGCGTGCCGCCGCGGTAAAATCCGCTTGAATACCATGCGTCGGTGATGTATTTGGGGTCAAGAAAGTATTGAACAATGCGGCTGTTTAAAATTTTATCGTTAAACCAAAGCCAAATACTCAGGATAAAAGAGGAAAGCACAGCATTTTTTACAGCCGAAACAACCGTGTGAATAAAACATTCGATAAGCGTATATGTCATACTTTCGCGCCATATTTCAGCCGGTTTGTTCATAATTGCTGCCCTCCTTTCCTTAATATATATCTGTGTAATTTTACCGCATCTTTTCGGGCAGATAATATCTGCCCCTACGGATAGCGTGTAACATTATGTGTGTTTGATATCGCAGGGGCGGATAGCATCCGCCCGCGTGGGTTGTCGTGTGCGTTATATATTTATTGTATATCCCCATATGGATGCTGTGTATCTGCCCGCATTAAATGGTATTATGATTATTTTCATACGGACATATATTTTGCAATACGCCGTAGTGGCGGATATTATCCGCCCGCACAAGACAGCGTATACATTATGGATCGTTTAATGTCGTAGGGGCGACCCTATGTGGTCGCCCGGATTAACCCCATGTGGCTGCTCGGCGATTCACATAATTCTTATAAAAATCATAACATAAATAATTGGAAATTGCAATTATTTATAAAAAAGACTTGACAAGAACCCAAAAGGGTATTAAAATGTATTACGCACCTGAGGCGGATATGCCTTACACTGTGCCCGAAATGACGGAAAATTGATGATAATATAGTCAGTTTTACCAAGTCGGGAGGGGGTTATTCGTCATATTGCGGAAACAGGCGGCCTATTATTACTCATAGTTGGCC